>WNGA01001290.1_pt1 | contig 73558 bp, 71 predicted proteins | sample 5400061 | NCBI WGS metagenome assembly WNGA01 (sample SAMN13153366, study PRJNA577476) | soil metagenome | isolation source: 100 cm soil or saprolite under grassland replicate 2 | place: USA:California | collected 2016-06-15
CGAAGGGACACGAGCTCACCGCGGACGATCTGGACCGGTCGATCGACATCATGCGGAACCGGATCGACAAGCTCGGCGTGGCCGAGCCGGAGATCCGCAAGCAGGGCACGAACCAGATCGTCATCCAGCTGGCCGGCGTCCACGACCCGGAATCCGCCGCGAAGCTGATCGGCAAGACCGCGGTCCTCGAGTTCTACGACTTCGAGGCCGATCTGACCGGGCCCTCGCTGGGCGGCGGGCCCACCGCGAAGGTGCCGGTGGCGACCGGAAGCCTCTACGGGCTGCTCTCGGCTCGGCAGACACGCGACCTCGCCAAGAAGGGGACACCGTCGCAGTGGTACCTCTTCAGCCCGCAGAAGATCGTCAAGGCCGGTCCGACTCCGACGGAGAAGGCGCTGCTCAACAGCGACATCGTCCAGAAGCCGAAGGCGAAGGGCGGCCTCGCGAAGCACATCCCGAAGGACTGGACGATCCTCAAGGTTCCGAAGAACACCGTGGTCGTGAGCTGCGACGCCGAGGCCGGCAACTGTCTGAGCGCTCAGCAGGTCACGACGAAGAAGGTCTTCTACCTCCTCAAGCATCGTGAGCCGAACGCGGAGGGCGAGAACGGGATTCCCGAGATGACGGGGAACGAGCTGAAGCTCTCCGGCACGAGGGCCGACATCGACACGACGACGAACCAGCCGATCGTGACCATGCAGTTCACGGGCAAGGGCAAGAAGATCTTCCACACGATCACGCGCCGCGAGGCGCAGCGTGGGGCGCTCGCGTGCGCCGGCGACACCAGTGAAGAGGCAGTCAACCGCTGTGCCCAGCACTTCGCGATCGTCCTCGACGGCCAGCTCGAGTCCGCGCCGTACATCGACTTCCGCCGCAACCCGGACGGGATTCCGGGTGATACCGGTGCACAGATCGACCTCGGTGGCGGTTCGCTCGGCGAGGCCAAGAAGCTCGCGCTCGTCTTGCAGACCGGTGCGCTGCCGGTGAAGTTCGAGACCGCCGAGCGAACCGATGTCTCCGCGACGCTCGGCAAGGACTCGCTGAACCAGGCGAAGAAGGCGGCGCTCGTCGGCCTGCTCGTCGTGGCCCTGTTCCTGCTCCTGCTGTATCGCTTCCTCGGTCTCGTGGCGGTGATCGGCCTCGCGATCTACGCGGCGTTCCTGTACGCCGCGATCCTGCTCTTCCACGTCACGCTCACGCTGCCGGGCTTCGCGGGGCTGATCCTGACGATCGGAGTCGCCGCGGACGCGAACGTGGTCGTCTTCGAACGCATCAAGGAAGAGGTGCGCGCCGGCAAATCGGTCCGGGCCGCGATCGCGGCCGGTTATTCGAAGGGCTTCCACACGATCCTCGACGCGAACGTCGTCACCGCGATCACCGCGCTCGTCCTGTTCGCGGTCGCCACCGCGCAGGTGAAGGGCTTCGCGCTCATGCTCCTGATCGGCACGGTGATCTCGCTGGTCACCGCCGTCGCCGCGACGCGGGCGATGCTCGGCCTGCTCGCCGGCTTCGCGTGGTTCAACAAGCCGCGGTTCATGGGCGCCCAGGGCCAGCAGACCGCGAAGTGGCTGCAGATCGACTTCATGCGGCGTCGTTACGTCTGGTTCGCGTTCTCGGGCCTCATCCTCGTGATCGGCGGCGCGGCGCTCGGCGTGCGCGGGCTCAACCTGGGCATCGATTTCAAGGGCGGGACGCAGCTCACGTTCAAGACACCGGCGCCGCACGACACCGGTGACGTGCGCGAGGTCATGAAGGCGGAGGGCTACGCCGACGCGGTCATCCAGGGACGCGGGGCGACGACGAACGGCGGCTACGAGAGCTTCCAGATCCGGACGAAGGCGCTCAGCAACGAGAAGCTGAACGTCGTCAAGCGCACGCTCGAGGACCGGTTGCAGGCGACCGCGCCGGGCGCGACGACCGTGTCGTCGAGCTTCGGACGCCAGATCGCGAAGTCGGCGATCATCGCGATCCTCGTCTCGCTGTTCCTGGTCGTCCTCTATATCGCGATCCGGTTCGACCTCAAGTTCGCTGGGCCTGTGATCGCGGCGATGCTGCACGACGTCCTCATCTGCATCGGGATCTATGCGCTGCTGGGACGCGAGGTGACGAGCTCGACCGTGGCCGCGATCCTGACCGTGCTGGGCTACTCCATCTACGACACGATCATCATCTTCGACCGCATCCGGGAGAACATCCCGACGATGCGGCGCTCGTCCTTCGCGACGATCGCGAACGTCTCATTGTGGGAGACGATTCGCCGCTCGCTGGCCACGTCGTTCATCACGCTGCTTCCGGTCGGCGCATTGCTGCTGTTCGGCGGCGACACGCTGAAGGACTTCGCCTTCGCCCTCATGGTCGGCATCGCATCGGGTGCGTACTCGTCGATCTTCATCGCGGCGCCGTTGCTGACGATCTGGAAGGAGCGTGAGCCGGACTACGCTCGGCGGAAGGACCAGAAGGTCGGCAAGGCCGATCTGGAGGCAGCGTTCGAGACCGCGACGCAGAAGGCGGCAGAGGAGCCTGCACCGCAGCTCGCGCCGATCGCAACGGACGGTGCCGCTGCCGCGGCGCAGGCGAAACGCGAGCGCCGCCGCCAGCGCCGGCGCGCCCGCCCGCATGGACGAGCCCGCTGAGGCGCCGCTTGCGGTGCCGCCCTTCAGGCCGCACAGGCTTTGCCCGTGTGGCCGTCTGAAATGACCGGTCGAGCCGATCGAGGACAGCAGGACGCATTGAAGCGGCTCGTATTGGCGCTGGTCGGCGCAGTGGCGTTGACGGCGGAACGGGCGGACGAGCTCGCCGACTCCCTCGCCGAGCGCGGCGGCATGAGCAAGGAGGAAGTTCGGGCCTGGATCGACGAGGCGACCACGCGGTGGCGCGGCGACGCCGTCCGCGTGGGAGAGCGGGCGGGGGCGACTCTTCACGGTGCGCTGCGTGAGCTCGGTCTCGTGACCCGCGACGAGTGGGACGAGCTCGAGCTACGCGTCGCACAGCTCGAGCACCGGCTGCGGCTCGTGGAGTCGCGACCACAGGCGCTCCCGGTTCCTCGCGACTAGTCCATTTCGGCCGTGTCCGGTGCCAGGCACGTGACGTGTCTCGCGGGGCCGTGTCCGGTGCCAGGCACGTGACGTGTTTCGCGGGGCCGTGTCCGGTGCCAGGCACGTGACGAGTCTGGTCGGGCCATGTTCGAGGACTCCGGGCGCCCAAGTGCAACACTGATCTCATGGCTCAGCCGGCCACCCGTAACCTCGGGCGCCTCTCGGAGATCGCGCAGGTCGCGGTCAGGCACGGGTTCGGGTACTGGTTCGACACCCACCGTCTGACCGACCTCTTCCCGCGGCGCGCGGCGCGGATCGAGGTCGACGGCCTGCCTTCGCAGCGCGGCCAGCACCTGCGGGAGATGCTCGACGAGCTGGGCCCGACCTTCGTCAAGTTCGGCCAGCTGCTCTCGACGCGTCCAGACGTCCTGCCGCCGGACATCATCGCCGAGCTGCGCGGACTCCAGGACGACGTCCGTCCGTTTCCGCTCGCGGACGTCGAGAAGGTCGTCGAAGAGGAGCTCGGCCTCTCGGTGGACAAGCTCTTCGCCGAATTCGAGGACAAGCCCGTCGCGGCCGCGTCGATCGGGCAGGTGCACCGTGCGACGCTTCCGAACGGGAAGCGTGTCGCCGTCAAGGTGCAGCGCCCCGGTGCGCCGCGCCAGATCGAAGCCGACTTGGCGCTCCTCTATCAGGCTGCTCGGATCGCCAAGGAGCGCGTTCGCGCGCTCGACTTCATCGACGCGCGCCAGCTCGTGGACGAATTTTCCCGCTCGATCCGCCAGGAGCTCGACTACAGGCTCGAAGCCCGGAACGCCGACATGTTCCACCGCAACTTCGCCGGCCATCCGCACGTTCGAGTCCCGCGCGTCTTCTGGAGCTATACGCGCAGCCGGGTCCTGACGCTCGAGTGGCTCGACGGCACCCAGGTTGCCGACATCCACCCTGAGGAGTGGTCGGTGGAGGACCGGCGCGACCTGGCATACCTGATGACCGAGACGTGGATGACGATGATCTTCCGGCACGGGTTCTTCCACGGCGATCCGCATCCGGCGAACATCCTCGTGCTCGGCCGCGCCGACCAGATCGGCCTTGTCGACTTCGGCGCGGTCGGAAAGCTCACTGACGACGACCTGTCGAAGCTGACGCGGATGTTCATCGACGCCGCCTCGGAGAACGTCGACGCCTTGCCCAGACGGCTCGCCGATCTCGGCGTGCGCTATCCGAAGGAGCGCGAGGAGGAGTTCCTCGGCGAGCTACGCGAGATCTACTACCGCTACTACGGCGCGAGCCTCGCCGAGATCGACCCGCTCCAGGTCATCCGCGAGGCGTTCCAACTCATCTATTCGATGAACCTGCGGCTGCCCACGCGCTTTCTGCTGCTCGACAAGGCGATCGCGACGCTGGGATCCGTCGGGGTCGACCTCTATCCCGATTTCAACGTGTTCGAGGTGGCGCGCCCCTACGCGCGGGGCCTGCTCGTCGAGCGCTTCGGGCCGCGACGGATGGCGGCGCGCGCCCGCAAAGAATCGCTGCGCCTCGGCCAGGTCGCGCTCGAGCTTCCGTACCAGATCCACGACGTGCTCCAGGAGATGCGCGACGGCCAGATCGAGGTCGGCTTCGTCCACAAGGGGCTAGACGACCTGCTCAACCGCATGGACGTCGTCTTCAACCGGCTCGTGGTCGCGATGATCGTGGCAGGCGGGCTGATCGGGTCGAGCCTGATCGGGATCTTCGCCAAGGCCGGCCCGCACGTGCTCGGGATCAACATCATCTCCGTGATCGGCTTCGCGTTCTCCGGCCTGCTCGGACTGTGGCTCCTCTGGGGAGTCGTCCGGAGTGGCCGACTGTAGAAATTTCGTCACGCTCTTTGGTGAAAGGACATCTGGTCGTCCGGTGACGACCGCGGTACGTTCGATCCATGTCGACGGCGTTGCTGCTCGCCGAGCCCGAACCCGACACTCGCGGCTTCCTCGAACGTCACCTGACCAACGACGGCTTCCGGGTCGTTGACGATGAGACGCGTCCGGACCTCGTGCTGCTCGGCGACACCGCAGCGCTGGAGGAGTACCGGGCACGCCATGGAGACGTTCCGGTGATCGTTCTCGGCGAGGCGGAATCGGACGCGGTTGACCGTGTCCGCGCGCTCGAGCGCGGCTGCGACGACTTCCTCGCACGGCCGTTCGCCTACGAGGAGCTGCTCGCACGGATTCGGGCCGTTCTGCGCCGGACGACGCCGCCTGGACACGAGACGATGCACGCCGGGCCCATCACCGCCGACCTGGCAACCCGCCGCGTCGCCGTCGACGGCGCCACCGTTGCGCTCGCCGGCAAGGAGTACGAGCTGCTGCTCAAGCTGATGACCGATCCGACGCGCGTCTTTACGAAGGAGCAACTCCTCCGCGAGGTCTGGGGCTTCCGTTCGCTTGGCCGGACGCGGACGCTCGACTCGCATGCATCGCGCCTGCGCAGGAAGCTCTCGGCGGCGGCGACCGGCCCCTTCGTCGTCAACCTCTGGGGAGTCGGCTACCGGCTGCTCGGCGATTGAGCATGATCGAGCTCGTGCTCCGCGAGCCAATCCTCGAACCGCGCCCACGCGCCGAGATAGCGGGTCAGCTCGCGGAAGCCTTCGCTCATCTCGATGCGCGTTTGAATCGCGCAGACCGGGCAGAGCCCAAGCGGCCCCGGTGCCTGAATCTCCCGGCAGCGGATGCACATGCTCGTAGAACGGCCGACGGCCGAACTCGGTTGCGCCGATCGCAGGCCGGCACTCACAGGAGGGCGCCCTCGAGTCGAAGCAGTGCTTCCTTGCGCTCGATGCCCCCGGCGTAGCCGACGAGCTTCCCGTTCGCGCCGATCACGCGGTGGCAGGGGAGGACGATCGGGAGCGGATTGCGGTTCATGAGGGTGCCGACTGCGCGTGCCGCCCGCGGCCGTGCCGCGCGTGCCGCGAGCTCGCCGTACGTCACGACCTCGCCGTAGGGAACGCGGGCGAGCTCCTGGAGGACGCGCCGGTTGAAGTCCGCGAGCAGGGCGACGTCCACGGGAAGCTCGAACCGCCGCCGCTTGCCCTCGAAGTACTCGTCGAGCTGGCGGCGTGCGGGATCGATCGGCAGCGCCGACCGGAGCACGCGAACACCGAAAGCGCGCGCAAGCCGATCGAGCTCCTGCTCCGGCTCCGCGTCGTACGCGATGCGGCAGAGGCCGCGGTCGGTCGCGGCGACGAGCAGCGTCCCGATCGGCGAATCGACGAGATCGTAGGCGACGTCGAGGAGGCTCTCGCGCGCGGCAGCGTCACGGAAGCGGCGATCGAGCTCAAGGGAAACAGTGGTCATGGAAGCTCCTTCTTTCGTAGTCTGCGGATGCCGGCCGAGGCGGCCTGGCGTGCTGCGGTGGCGTTCGAACCGAGCGCCGCACCGATCTCGGCATAGTCGAGGTCGTAGCCGTAACGGAGCACGACTGCAGCCCGCTCGGTCGGCGGCAGCTCGTCGGCGAGGTGCTCGAGCTCCGCGAAGGCGGGACGGCCGTCGAGCGAGGCGAGCTCGGGCAGCTCGGCATCGGCGCGGGGGCGGCGATGCTCGTCGATCGCGATCCGGGCGGCGATCGTGTACGCCCAGGCCCGCAGGTGCTCGCCGTGCCGCAGCTTCGGATACGCCCGCAGCGCGCGCAGGAAGGTCTCCTGGAACGCATCCTCGGCTCGCTCGCGTCCGAGCCGGCGGACGAGGAAGGCGAAGATCTCCTGGCGGTGCGCTTCGTAGAAGCGCTCGAAAGGCGGGAGCGTCATCGGCGACATCTTGAAACGTCGGAGGTCGTCGAGGTGTGAGGATCCGGTCATGCGGGTCGCCGTCGTGGGACACGTGGAGTGGGTGGAGTTCGCTCGGGTCGACGCCGTGCCCCGCCCGGGCGAGATCGTCCACGCCTCCGAGACGTGGGAGGAGGCCGCCGGCGGCGGAGCGGTCGCCGCCGTGCAGCTGACACGGCTCGCCGGCTCCTGCTCGCTGTTCACGATGCTCGGAGCCGACGAGCTCGGTCGACGCTCCCGGGCCGAGCTCACTCGGCTCGGCGTCGACGTGCAGGCGATCCCGGAGTCCGAGCCCACGCGGCGAGCGTTCACCTACGTGGACGAGGCCGGTGAGCGGACCATCACCGTCCTCGGGGAGAAGCTGCGCCCGCGCGGCGGCGACAGCAGGCTCCCGTGGCACGAGCTCGCCGGGCTCGACGCCGTCTATTTCGTCAGCGGGGACGCCGAGGCTCTCCATCACGCGCGCCTGGCGCGTGTGCTCGTCGCCACCGCGCGTGAGCTGGCCACGGTCCGCGAGGCGGGCGTCGAGCTGGACGCCCTGGTCGGGAGCGGGGAGGACGACAGCGAGATCTACCACCCTGGCGACCTCGATCCGGCGCCGCGCGTCGTGGTCACGACCTCCGGCGGCCTGGGCGGGTGGGTGCAGCCGGGTGGCCCGTTCCGGCCGGCGCCGCTTCCGGGGCCGATGGTGGACGCATACGGCTGCGGAGATTCCTTCGCCGCCGGATTGACCTACGCGCTCGCTCGCGGCGAGCCTCTGGAGGAGGCGGTCGGGCTCGCAGCCCGTTGCGGAGCCGCGGTGATGACGGGTCGGGGTCCCTACGCGGCCCAGCTCGGGGCCGCGGCGGCCAGTCCCTGAGCTCCCCAAAAATCACCCTTCAGGGGTGGACAGGTGGGGCTTGGTGGTTTAAAGTGGGGCGAAGTGGTAACCTCGACCCGGCCCCAGGATGCTGCTCGGCGCATACGACCACACGATCGATGACAAAAACCGTCTCACTCTTCCGGCCAAGTTCCGAGAAGCCTTCAAGGACGGTGTGGTCGTCACGCGAGGCCTCGACGGGTGCCTGTACGCCTACCGCGATGGATCCGCTCCGCCCGGAGGGGCGGCGCATCCAGCGCTTCTTCTTCTCCGGGGCCTCCGAGGCCGAGCTCGACAAACAGGGCCGCGTGATGATTCCCGCCCAGCTGATCGAGCACGCGAAGCTGGGCCGGGAAATCGTCGTCGCGGGTGTCAACGACCGGCTCGAGATCTGGGATCGCGCCGCCTGGCGCAAGGAGCTGGCGGAAGTCGAAGGGAGTGCGGAGGATGTTGCCGAACGCCTTGCAGACCAGCGCGACTGACCACGTTCCCGTTCTCGCCGACGAGGTGCGAGAGCTCCTCGCGGTCAAGCCCGGGGCGACCGTGGTCGATGCGACCTTCGGCGCGGGCGGCCACGCGTCGGCGTTGGCGGCCGACCTGCAGGGACGCGGAAAGCTGATCGCGATCGACCGCGACCCCGGTGCGCGCGCGTACTTCGACCGCTTTGCAAAGCGCGCACGCGTGCAGACCCGGTTCCTGCGCGGCGACTTCGCAGTCGTGCTGGAGCAGCTCGCCCAGAACGGTGCCGAAGCAGACGCTGTTCTGCTCGACCTCGGCGTCTCGTCGATGCAGATCGATCGCCCGGAGCGCGGTTTTTCGTATACGGCCGATGCGCCGCTCGACATGCGGATGGATCCGTCCGCAGACGTCACCGCCGCGGGAATCGTCAACGAGGCCGCCGAGCGCGATCTGGCGACGATCTTCAAGCGGTACGGCGAGGAGCGGTATGCGCGTCAGATCGCGAGGGCGATCGTCAGACGCCGGAAGGAACGGCCCTTCGAGCGGACCGGTGACCTGGTCGAGACGATCAAGGCCGCGATCCCGGCGCCGGCCCGCTTCGGCGACGGCCATCCGGCGAAGCGTGTCTTCCAGGCGCTGCGGATCGCGGTGAACGACGAGCTCGGAGCGCTCGAGACGGCCTTGCCGTCTGCGTTCTCGATGCTGCGTCCCGGCGGGCGGCTTGGGGTGATCAGCTTCCATTCGCTGGAAGACCGGATCGTGAAGCGCTTCATGCGCGATCTTGAGCGCGGATGTGAATGTCCCCCCGACTTCCCGGTCTGCGTGTGCGGGAAGGAGCCGCAGCTGCGGTCACTCTCGCGGAAGGCAATCCGTCCCAGCGCGCGCGAGACGGCTGCGAATCCCCGGGCGTCGTCCGCACGGCTGCGGGTCGGGGTCAAGGTCTGATGGCCACCTGGGCCGCACGCGCCGAGCCGGCGCGGGCCCCGGCGCCGACCGCGCCGCGCCGTGCACCGCGTGCCGTCCCGCGTGAGCGGCGCGTCGCCGGCGGGGTGCTCTGGATCGGGATCGTCGCCGCCCTGCTCGCCGGTGTCGTGGCGATGAACGTAGCCGTGCTGCGTCTGAACATGAAGCTGGATCACCTTGGACGGCAGCGCGCGGATCTGCAGGCGCAGAACGCGGCGCTCTCCTCGCAGCTCTCGAGCGCTGCGGCGACACCCCGCATCCAGGGTCTCGCGGCGAAGCGTCTCGGGCTCGTCCAGGCGACGTCGGACCAGACGACCTACTGCTTGCTGCGGCCGAACCAGACGACCTCTTGCACGCTTCGCCGCTAGGAGCTGTTGGGTGAACCGCCTGGTCAATCGGCGGATCCGGCTCTTCCTCGCGGTTCTGACGCTCGCATTCGGCGGCCTGCTCCTGCGTGCCACCTGGCTCCAGAGCGTCCGCGCCGAATCGCTGTCCCGGCTGGGACAAACGCAACACCGAGAGACGATCGAGATTCCGGCCGGGCGCGGGACGATCTACGACCGGACCGGCGTCGAGCTCGGCCTGGGCGAGAGCGCGACGACGATCTACGCGAACCCGATGCAGATCCCGAATCCACGTGCTGCGGCGGTTTCGGTGGAGCGGACGCTCGGGCTCGACGCGAACCGGCTGTACCCGCTGCTGGCAGACCGCTCGCGCGGCTTCGTGTACGTCGCGCGACAGGCGGATCCGGCCCAGGCCGCTGCGCTGAAGCGCCTGAACCTTCCGGGCTTCGGCTTCTATCCCGAGGAGCGCCGCAACTATCCGCAGCGATCCGTTGCCTCTCAGGTCCTTGGGTACGTCGGCATCGACGGCAACGGGCTTGCGGGTCTCGAGCTCGAGTTCGACAGGGACCTGGCCGGCCGTCCCGGCAAGGAGACGATCGTCAAGGATCCGAGTGGCCGTGTCATCGACCGCGCGCGGGAGCAGGCCGAGGTTCCCGGCCGGGATCTCTTTCTCACGCTCGACCACAGCATCCAGGCGAACGCGGAGCAGGTGCTGCGCGCCACCGTGCACAGGTGGGGCGCGAAGAGCGCGAGCGCAATCGTCCTGGATCCGAGAACGGGCTCGATTCTCGCGATGGCCGTCCAGCCCGGGTACGACGCGAACCGCTTCCCTTCGGCGCCGAGCGACCTGCAACGCAATCGCACGGTCACCGATACGTACGAGCCCGGCTCCACGTTCAAGCTGATCACCGTCGCCGGCGCGCTCTCGGAGCACATCGTCGCACCCTCGACCCGCTTCGAGCTGTCCTATTCGCTCCACGTCGCCGACCGCGTCGTCCACGATGCCGAGGAGCGGGGAACCGTCAATTACTCCGTCGCACAGATTCTCGCGCACTCCTCCAACATCGGCGCGATCACCCTGGCGGAGATGCTGGGGCGAACGCGGCTCTCGTCATGGATCACGCGGTTCGGCTTCGGCCGGACGACGGGTGTCGACTTTCCCGGCGAGAGCCCCGGGATCGTCCTGCCGCCGGACAAGTGGTCCGGCTCGACGATCGGAAACGTCCCGATCGGTCAGGGGATCGCGGTCACGCCCGTCCAGATGGCGGCCGCGTATGCGGCGGTTGCGAACCGGGGCGTGTGGGCGCGGCCGCATCTCGTGGATCACGTTGCGGGCGGCGGACGGCCTTCCCTCTACCGGCGACGGCTCGTGTCGCCTCGGACTGCCGCCGAGCTGATGATGATGCTGAAGGACGTCGTCGCCGAGGGAACGGGACAGTACGCCGCAATGCCTGGTTACCAGGTCGCCGGCAAGACGGGGACCGCGCAGAAGCCGGATTCGCACGGTGGGTATGCGTCCGACCGATACGTCGCCTCGTTCGTCGGGATCGTTCCGGCCTCGCGGCCGCGGCTCGTCGTGCTCGTCACCGTCGACGAGCCGCGGGGTGCGATCTGGGGCGGCGTCGTCGCCGCGCCGGCCTTCCAGCAGATCGCACGTTTCGACCTGCAGTACCTCGAGGTTCCGCCGGACGCCCCGGGCTCCTGAGCGAGACAGTCGGCACTTGTCACCGTCTCGGTCTCGGCGCGTCACAGACACGTACGTCTTTCCCGGCTAGCCTGACGGCTGGTGGGCGGGGTCAGGGGCTCCCAGGTCCCGAGCGTGTACATGAGGATGATCTGCTGCTAGACGCGTTGCAGGTGGGTGTCCTTGAACGCCGAGGGGTACTTGAGCCCGTAGCCGAGGAGTCGGTCCGCTCCGATGTGCGCGAGCCAAATGAGGGCAATCCGCGTCGCCGACTCCGCGTCCGCCACGATGCCCACGCTTCCCAGGATGATTGGGAAGGCCTCGGTATGAAGCGTGTCGTAGCCGAGCGCCCCGGTGCGCGGTCCGAGCAGATACGCCGCCATGGAGAGGTCGGGCGCGAGGATGAGCGCGACGAGCAGCACCCAGCCGAAGCCGGCATTGAAATAGAGAAGGAGCGCCGCAATGAGGATTGCAAGGCCCTCGAGTCGAAGCAGCAGCCCGGGAAGACGCGCGAGCATGCGCCAACCGTAAACGCCGTAAGGCGGCCACACTAGACTTGGTCGGCGATATGCAGCTGGAGCGGCTCATCGCTGCGCTCGCTCCGACCGACGTCGTTGGAGGCGCAGCCGTCGAGATCCGCGAGCTGGCGTACGACGCGCGGGAGGTGCCGCGTGGCTCTCTCTTCTTCTGCATCCCGGGTGCGAGAGCGGACGGCCACGACTTTGCGCCTCAGGCCGTTCGCGCCGGTGCCGTCGCGCTGGTCGTCGAGCGGCAGCTCGAGCTCGACGTGCCGCAGCTCGTGGTTCCGAGCGTCCGAGCTGCAATGCCGCGCGCGGCCCTCGAATTCTTCGACGATCCCACGGCGCAGCTTCCAGTGGCCGCGATCACCGGCACGAACGGCAAGACGACGACTGCGTTTCTGCTCTGGTCGATCCTCGACGCGGCGGGTGAGAGGCCCGGCTTGCTCACGAACGTCGAACGCCGCGTCGGTCACGAGGTGCGCGACGTCGGCCTCAACACGCCGGAAGCGATCGATCTTCAGCGCCTCTTTCGCGAGATGCTTGGAGCCGGCAATCGTGCTTGCGTGATGGAGGCGACGTCGATGGCGGCCGTGAAGGGGCGGCTCGATGGGACGCGCTTCGTCGTGCTGGTCTTCACCAACCTCACGCAGGACCACCTCGACTTCCACGGCACGATGGACGAGTACTTCGACGCGAAGCGCCGACTGTTTGCGCAGACGCAACGTGCGGTCATCAACGTCGGCGACGAGTACGGCGCCCGGCTGGCGGCCGAGATACCCGACGCGATCACCTTCCACCCGGCGGACGACCTCGGCGGACTCAGCGTGAAGCTCCAGGGACGATTCAACGTCGAGAATGCCCTCGCGGCTACCGCCGCCGCTCGCGCGCTCGGCATCGACGAGGCCGTGATCAAACGAGGCATCGAGGCGGTCGAGCGCGTTCCGGGACGCTTCGACGCCGTCGACGAGGGCCAGCCGTTCACCGTGCTCGTCGACTACGCTCACACGCCGAGCGCCCTCGAGACGGCGCTCGAGGCTGCCCGCGAGCTCACGCGTGGCCGCGTGATCTGCGTCTTCGGAGCCGGCGGTGACCGCGACCGGGCAAAGCGGCCGCTGATGGGGCAAGTCGTCGCCGAGCTCGCGGATGTTGCGCTCGTGACCTCCGACAATCCACGCAGCGAGGATCCCGCCGCAATCGCGGCCGACGTGGTCGACGGACTCGATCTCGAGGTGGAGCTCGATCGCCGCCGCGCGATCGAGCGCGCGCTGGAGTCCGCGCGCGACGGCGACGTCGTCCTCATCGCGGGGAAGGGCCACGAGCAGGGACAGGAGACCGCGGATCGCAAGCTTCCCTTCGACGACCGCGAGGTCGCGCGGGACACCCTCCGAAGGCTCAAAGCTCCCGCGTGATCGCGCTCGAGACCGTGCTACTGGAGGGCCTCGGAGAGCTCGAGGCGCGCGCCGAGCGCATCACCGGCGTCCAGGTCGACTCGAGGCGTATCGTCGAGGGCGACCTCTTCGTCGCCGTCGGGCGCGGGTCGGACTACTTGGCCGACGCGGTCGCCCGCGGAGCGGCAGCCACGCTCGTACCGGCGGATGCCTTCGCCGCCCTCGGCCGGATCGGGCGTGCGGTTCGCGACCGCAGTTCCGCGCGCATCGTCGGCATCACCGGCTCGATGGGCAAGACGTCGACGAAGGACATCCTCGCCGCGCTCTGCGCCCCCTCCGCTCGGACGATTGCGGCCGAGGCCAGCTACAACAACGAGATCGGCGTCCCGCTCACGCTGTGCCGCCTCGAGGAGAACACGGAGGTGTGCATCCTCGAGCTTGCGATGCGTGGCTTCGGTCAGATCGCCCAGCTGTGCGAGATCGCGCGGCCGCAGATCGGCGTGATTACGAACGTCGGTCCGGTCCACCTCGAGCTCGTCGACTCGATCGACGGCGTCCGGCGCGCGAAAGGCGAGCTGATCGCGGCTCTGCCGTCAGGAGGGACTGCCGTGGTCCCGAACGGTTTCCCGGTCGAGCGTGACGACATCCGCATCGTTCGAATCGGCGAGCCGGAGCTCGAGATCGTCGACCGGCGGGCCGAGCTTTCCGGCGTCAGCTTCAACTTCACGGCACGTCATCAGGCGCAGAACGCAGCGGCGGCACTTGGAGCGCTCAACGCGCTCGGCCTGCCCCGCCCTGCATCCGTCGATGTCGACTTCGCGCGCTGGCGCGGCGAGGAGGGCGAGCTCCCAGGCGGAGGAATCCTGATCAACGACTCCTACAACGCCAATCCCGTCTCGATGCGTGCTGCGCTCGCGTATCTGGCGGAGCGTGCCGGCGAGCGGCGACGCGTCGCGATCCTCGGCGACATGGCGGAGCTCGGCCGCACCGGGCCGGATTACCACCGCGAGATCGGTCAAGCCGCCGCCGAGCTCGGCGTCGACGAAGTGCTCGCTGTGGGCGAGCTCGCGCGGGGCTATCTCGAAGGCGGCGTCCCCGGGCGCTGGGTTGCAAACGTCCACGAGGCGGTTCGTGAGCTCGACGCCGTCGTCCGACCCGGAGACGCCGTGCTGGTGAAAGCGTCGCGAGCGCTCGGGCTCGAAGCCGTCGCGGCAGCGCTGACCCAAGTTCCGGCAACGTGATCCGCGTCCTCGCCGCGGGCGTGGTCGCGATGGTCGTCTCGATCGTCGTCGGTCCGAAGTTCATCGAGTTCTTGCGCCGCAACGAGTTCGGGCAGCACATCCGCGAGGAGGGGCCGGAGGGACACCGGGTCAAGCAGGGAACGCCGACGATGGGCGGCCTGCTGATCCTCGTGGTCGCGACGGCCGCCTTCCTGGCCGTGTCGAAGTACAAGGTGCCGGCTCTGACCGTCCTCTTCGTCACGCTCGGCTGTGGCGCGATCGGCTTCCTCGACGACTTCATCAAGCTGACGCACCGGCGCTCGCTCGGATTACGCGGCCGCTGGAAGATGCTCCTGCTGGCGCTGATCACCGTCGGGGTCGGGTTCGCGGCCGATCACCAGCACCTGCCGACGAACGTCTTCATCCCGGTCGTGCACTGGAACGCCGAGCTCTCGTGGGGTTGGTACGTGCTGCTCTTCCTCGTGATCGCCGGCACCGCGAACGGGGTCAATCTGACCGACGGTCTCGACGGGCTCGCAGCAGGGACCGGGATCATCTCGCTCATCACCTTCACCGCGATCTCCGTCGTCACCTACATTCGCTCGGGCAATCCCGGCGGCCGTTTCGAGAGCCGGCTCGATCTCGCGATCGTCGGCGCAGCTCTGATCGGGGCCACGATCGGCTTCCTCTGGTACAACGCGTTCCCCGCCGAGGTGATCATGGGCGATACGGGCGCGATGGCAATCGGTGGCGCGCTCGCCGCGATGGCGATCTTCACGAAGACGATCTTCTTGCTGCTCTTCATCGGCGGCATCTTCGCGATCGAGGCGCTCTCGGTGATCTTGCAGGTCGTGTCGTTCAAGTACTTCCGGCGGCGTGTGTTCCTGATGACGCCCATTCATCATCACTTCGAGATGAAGGCGTGGTCGGAGACGAAGATCATGGTGCGGTTCTGGATCGTCACCGCGATTCTCTGCGCGGTCGGCTTCGCCCTCTTCTACCGCGACTTCACGTTCTTCCGGCGCTGAGCGGGCAACTCGATCAATGGGCGGAGTGGCTCGTCCGGACGCGCTTCGCGGGCTGCTCGGATGCAGAAGTCGAGGAGGCGCTGGAGGAGCTCGGTCGAAAGCGAGACCGCGTGCTCGACGGAGCTCAGATACGTGCGGGCGAGACCGTGGCCGATGTCGGGGCCGGGACGGGGCTGCTCGCTCTCGGGGCCGTTTCCCGCGTCGGGCCTGACGGCGACGTCCTCGCGATCGACATCTCCGTCGACGCGCTCGAGGAGCTGCGCGCGAACACGGGCGCTCCCAATCTCTCCTACCTCGTCGGCGGCGCCGAGGTCTTGCCGCTGATGGACGAAGCCGTTGACGCCGTCGTCACGCGCTCCGTCCTCATCTACGTGGACGACAAGGTGGAAGCAGCCCGAGAGTTCCACCGCGTCCTCCGCAGCGACGGCCGGGTGTCGCTGTTCGAGCCGATCAACAGCCGCAATCTCCGCCTGTACGAAGCGCTCGATCTCGCGCCGCTCGGCGGGCTCGGCGAACGGCTGCGCGCACGGACCGACGCGGCCTACGCGAATCCTGACGATCCGATGCTTAACTTCGACGAGTCCGATCTCGAACGGTTCTTCGCTGCTGCCGGGTTTGCCGACGTGCGGCTCGAGCTCGGCCAGGACGAGCACGAGGTTCAGGGCGAGCGGTACCTCAACCAGGTCGGGGCGCCGGGACGCCCGACGATCCTGCAGCACTGGCAGGAGCACTTTCCCGAGGAGGACGCCGACCGCCTGGCGACGTTCGTTCGCGAACGGACGATTCCGCTCCGCTATCCCCACGCGTTCCTGACGGCGAGGAAGCCGTGAAGCTCCCGCGTCGCGCACTCGTCGTTGGGCTCGCTCGATCCGGAGAGGCCGCCGCACTCGCGCTTGCCCGCCGGGGCGTGCCCACCGTGGCCGCCGACCGAGCGACGGGTCTGGAGACCGGGAGGCTTGCCGAGGCGGGCGTCGAAGTCCACCTGGGGACGGAGGAGGAACGTTTGCTCGAGGGTGTCGACCTGCTCGTCAAGAGCCCGGGGGTGCCGGGGGACTCACCTCTGCCCGCCGCTGCCCGGAAGCGCGGGATTCCGATCTGGAGCGAGGTGGAGCTGGGATTCCGCCTGTTGCGCAACCCATTCATCGGCGTCACCGGGACGAACGGAAAGACCACGACGAGCGAGCTTCTCGGCGCCATGTTCCGGGCCGCCGCGAAGCCGGTGGCGGTGGCCGGCAACGTCGGCCGGCCGCTGACGGGCTTCGACGGCTCGCTCGACGACAACGCCTGGGTCGTGTGCGAGCTGTCGAGCTTCCAGCTGGAGGACGTCCACCGTCTGCGACCGCGTGTGGCAGTTCTCCTCAACCTCGAGCCGGATCACCTCGACCGGCACGCAACGTACGACGTCTACCAGGAAGCGAAGCTCCGCATCTTCGAGAATCAGACGGAAGCGGACACGGCCATCGTGCCGCGCGACTTCGGCGCGATTCCCGGCGGTGCGGACCGGGTCGAGTTTCGCGCCGACGATCCACTCCCCGCCGAGCCGTTGCTGCGCGGTGAGCACAACCGCGAGAACGCAGCCGCCGCGACGGCTGCGGCACGCGCGGCCGGCGTCGACGACGACGCGATCGCCGAGGCACTGCGCACGTTTCCCGGCGTGGCGCACCGGCTCGAGCTGGTGGGCGAGATCGACGGCGTGCGCTTCGTCAACGACTCCAAGGCGACGAACACCTCGGCCGCGCGGCGCGGAATCGCCGCGTACGCGGGGGAACCGCTTCGATTGATCCTCGGCGGCTCGCTCAAAGGAGAGTCGTTCGACGAGCTCGCGGGGGGACTTCCTTCGACCGTCCGCTCGATCGATCTGATCGGACAGGCGGCCGACGACATCGCCGCGGCGCTCGACCGCGCCGGACGCGTGTATCGCCGCTCCGGCGATCTCGCCACCGCCGTCGGCGCGGCTGCCGGAGATGCCGAAGCGGGTGACGTGGTCCTGCTCTCGCCCGCGTGTGCCAGCTACGACCAGTTTCGCGACTTCGAGGAACGAGGTGACACGTTCCGTCGGCTCGTGGGAGAGCTGTGGTGAGGAAGGGCCGGCTCGAATCGCATCTGCTCGTGCTCGTGACGCTGGGGCTGGTCGCGTTCGGTCTCGTGATGGTGTACAGCGCCACGTCCGCCCCCGCCGCGCTCGCGCGGACCGACCCGATGTCCTACCTGAAGAAGCAGGGCGCCTACGCCCTCATCGGCGTCGCGCTGATGATGGCCGCCTCACGGTTCGACTACCGGCGGCTCCGTCTGCTAGCTCCGGCCCTCGTGCTCACGGCATTGACCGGATGTCTGGCCGTCCTCGCGATCGGATCGCGCATCAACGGTGCCCGGCGCTGGATCGAAGTGGGGCCCGCGACCTTCCAGCCGTCCGAGCTCGCGAAGCTCGCCATCGCGGTCTGGGCCGCGGCCTACCTCTGCAGACGGCCCGCACCGCGGACACTTCGCGAGCTGTGGCGGCCGATCGGCCTCCTGCTCGGCGCGTTCTGTCTCTTGATCCTCGCCGAGCCGGACCTCGGCACCGCGATCTCGCTCGTCATCGTTCTGCTCGCAGTCCTGTTGATCTCGGGGACGCCGGTCCCGACGCTCGCCGCCGGCACGGGAGTCGCAGTGACGTTGGGACTCGTCGCAATCTGGTTCGAGCCGTACCGCCGCGCGCGCATCTTCAGCTTCCTCGACCCCTGGAAGGACCCACAGGGCGCGGGCTTCCAGACCGTGCAAGCGCTGATCTCGATCGCATCGGGCGGGCTGTTCGGCGTCGGCCTGGGGCACGGCGTCGCAAAGGTGAACTACCTCCCCGAGGCGCACACGGACATGATTCTCGGGGTGATCGGCGAAGAGCTCGGCCTGGTCGGGGTCACCGCCGTGATCGCGGCCTACGCGGCGTTCGCCTATGCCGGGCTCCGCGTCGCGCTCGCCTGCACGGACCCGTTCGGGAAACGCCTCGCTGCCGGACTCGTCGCCCTCGTCAGCGGTCAGGCCGTGATCAACCTCGCAGCCGTTCTGGGGCTCGCACCGCTGACGGGCATTCCGCTGCCGTTCATCTCCTACGGGGGCTCGAGCCTCGTGGTCGCGCTCCTCGCAGTGGGGGTCCTCCTTAACATCGCCGGCAGGAATGGAGTCAGGGCGAGAGCTGCGCTGCCTGATCGCGGCAGGAGGGACGGCGGGACACGTCGTGCCGTCGCTCGCGGTCGCAGAGGCGCTGAAGAGGCGCGGCGTACGCGTGACGTTCGCCGGGTCGCCCGATCGCATCGAAGCGCGGCTCGTCCCTGAGGCGGGCTACGAGCTCGACACCTTCCGGATCTCCGGCCTGCCGCGGCGTCCATCGGCCGCGCTGGCGCACGGGCTGCTGCTGGCCGCGCGCGCGCCTCGTGCCTGCGCGCGAATCCTCGCCGCGCGCCGACCCGACGTCGTGCTGGGCGGGGGTGGCTACGTCGCCGGGCCGATGGTCTATGCGGCGGCTCGCCGCCGGATCCCCACCGCGCTGATGGAAGCCGATGCGCATCTCGGTCTGGCGAACCGCCTGGCAGCGCCGTTCGCCCGTCGCGTCTTCCTGTCGTTTCCGATCGAGGGCCGCAACGGTGCCAAGTACCGGGTGACGGGGAGGCCGATTCCCGCGCGGTCGCAAGCGCTTCCGCAGGCAGAAGGGCGTCGCGTCTTCGGTCTGCCCGAGCTGGGGCCCGTGCTGCTCGTGTTCGGCGGCTCGCTGGGCGCCCGGCTGCTCAACGAGCTCGCGATCGAGGCCTTCGCGGCTGCCGGCCCCCCGGTTCTGCATCTCTGCGGGACGCGCGACTACGACGAGCTGCTGCCGAGGGTCGTGCGTCCCGACTACCGCCTCTTCGCCTTCACGGAGGAGTTCGGCGCCGCACTCGGCGCGAGCGACCTCGTGCTCGCGCGGGCAGGCGGCTCGCTCTGGGAGCTCGCGGCTGCCGGAAAACCTGCGGTCCTCGTTCCCGGCCTCTTCGCCACCGGCGACCATCAGACCAAGAATGCGCAGTACTTCGCGCAGCGAGGAGGGGCGATCGTCGTCCCGGAGAGCGAGGCCGGACGTGCTCCCGAATTGATTCGCTCTCTGCTCGACGATCCGCGCAGGCTGGCCGAGATGTCGCGGGCGATGCTTCGGCTGGCCCGACCCGACGCCGCCGAGGAGATCGCGGAGGAGCTCGTTGGCCTCACCACTTGAGGGAAGGCGTTTGTGGATCGCCGGCATCGGCGGCGCGGGGATGAGCGCGTATGCGCTGCTGGCGCGCGCATGGGGTGCGGAAGTGCGTGGGTGGGACCGGACACGGACGCCCTACCTCGAGCATCTCGGCGGCATCGACGTCGAGATCTCGGGCGAGCCGCCGGAACCGCCGGAGGGCTGGGAGCCGGTCGTCTCGACGGCATTCGCGGAACGCATTCGCGGGCGGAGCCGGGCAGATCTGCTCGCGGAGCTCGTCTCGCTTCGCGAGTCGATCGTGGTCGCCGGCGCGCACGGCAAGACGACGACGAGCGGCATGATCGCCTTCTGCCTCGATCGGCTCGGCCGTGATCCGGCCTGGTTGATCGGCGGCGATATTCCACAACTCGGCGGCAACGCCGGCACCGGACAGGGCTGGCTCGTCGTCGAGGGCGACGAGTCCGATCGCACGATTGCGGCGCTGCGACCGACGATCGCGGTCGTGACGAACGTCGAGCTCGATCATCATGCGACCTTCGGCTCCCGCGCCGAGCTCGTCGACTTGTTCGAGCGATGGCTCGACGTCGTCCCGCAGGTCATCCGCGGCGAGCAGCTCGAACCGTATGACGGGCCGCTCGCGCTCGCCGGGGAGCACAACCGGATGAACGCGGCCTGCGCGCTCGCGGCGCTCGAGCTCGTGGGGATACGCCGGGAGGAGGCCGGTCCCGTGCTCGCACGGTTCGGAGGCGCCTCTCGGCGACTCGAGCGGCGTGGGGAGGTGGGCGGTGTCGAGGTCTACGACGACTACGGACATCATCCGACGGAGATCGCGGCCACGCTCGCTGCGATGCGAAACGGCGGCCGTCTGCTCGTGCTCTTCCAGCCGCACCTGTACTCGCGCACTCGACATCTGGCCCGCGAGCTCGCCGCAGCTCTCACACAGGCCGACCTGGTCGCGGTCGCCGACGTGTATCCGGCGCGCGAAGAGCCGATCGAAGGGGTGACGGGGAAGCTCGTCGTGGAAGCCCTCAGCGAGCTTCGCCCCGGCATGCCCGTCGCCTGGACGCCGGCAGTCGACGACGGTGCGCGCTTCCTCGCGGCACACACGCGGAGAGGCGACCGCGTGCTGACGATCGGCGCCGGCGACGTCGACCGTGCGGCCGGGCTGCTTCTGGAGACGCTCGGTTGAACGTCGAGGAGCGCGTTGCGCTCTCGCGCTTCACGACCCTCGGGACGGGGGGTCCGGCGCGCGCCTTCGCGCGGCCCGAGACGCTCGAGGAGCTCGAGCAGGCGCTCCGCTTTGCGCGCGAGAGCGGGTTGCCGGCGGCGACGATTGGGCTGGGCTCGAACCTCCTCGTGGCCGACGGCGGCTTCGAGGGTCTCGCCCTCAAGCTCGCGGGCGAGCTCGCCGCCGTGGAAGTCGAGGGCGACCGTCTCATTGCGGGCGGCGGGGCGCCCAATGCCGTGTGCCTCCACCGCGCCCGCGCGACCGGCCTCGGCGGCTTCGAGTTTGCGTGCGCCATTCCGGGGACGGTCGGCGGCGGGGTCTGGATGAACGCGGGGGCGTACGGCGGGGATTGGGCCGGCGTTCTCGAGCGTGCGCTCGTGGTCGACGGCGGCGGCTCGGATTGGCGTACCCCGGAGGAGCTGGGGCTCGCCTATCGCCACTCCGACCTTCGTCACGGCGAAGTCGTCGCGCGGGTCGAGTTTCGTCTCACGCCGCGACCGCCAAGCGAGATCAAGGCAGTCGTGGCCGAGATGCAGGCGCAGCGGAAGGCGGCGCAGCCGACGAACAAGCGGACCTACGGAAGTGTCTTCAAGAACCCGGACCACGAGCTGACGGCCGGGCGGATGCTCGAGGCCTGCGGACTGAAGGGGCACCGGATCGGCGGCGCCCAGATCTCGCCGCGACACGCGAACTTCATCGAGAACGCGGATGGGGCTCGCTCCGAGGATGCAATCGCGCTGATGACCGAGGCGCGGCGCCGCACGTGGGAGCAATACGGCGTCGAGCTCGAGCACGAGGTCGTCTTCCTCGGCGAGATCGAATTGCCGCCGCTCTCCAGGTAGGACCCGCGGGCAGAGCGGCGAAGTCCGCGACGTGGCCGAGAGAGTCTTGCCGCTGCCCCGCAACCGCGGGGTCGACCTGGTGCGCTTTGCCCCGTCCGGTCGCTCCCTGCTGGCCGGCGCAGCCGCCCTCTTGATCGCAGCCGGGCTGTACGGGCTCGCGCGGGAGAGCTCGATGTTCGCGGTACAGACGATCGCCGTCGAGGGCGCGTCTGCGGGGCTCGCCGCGCAGGTCCAGAAGGAGCTCCGCTCGTACGAAGGCCGGAGTCTCGTCGCAATCGACGGCGCCGCCGTCGCGCAGCAGGTCGACGGTCTCGCGGCGGTTCGCAACTCCGTCGTCGACCGCGCCTTTCCGCACACGCTTCGTATACGCGTCGTTCCCGAGCTGCCGGTGGCGGTGCTCCGGCGTGGCGCCGGGTCGTGGCTCGTGTCGGCCCGCGGTCGCGTGATCGGAACCATCGTTCGGGGGGCTCAGCCGGCGCTGCCGCGCATCTGGCTTCCGCCGCGAACCGACATCGAGGTCGGCGACTTGCTCGCCGGCGAAACGGGCGGGCTCGCCGCGCGTTCCCTCGCGGCCTTCGTCGGCAGCGGGTTCCCGAGCCGGATCACATTCGTGCGGGCGCTCGACGGTCAGATCACGCTCGGCCTTCGCGGCGGCCTCGAGGTCCGCCTCGGACCCCCGGTCGACTTACGGCTGAAGATCGCAATCGCGCACGGGATCCTGCCGACCCTCGCCCTGCCCTCCGCTGGCGGCCCGGACTACTTGGATCTCGTCGTCCCGGAGCGGCCTGTTGCGGGGCGCAACCCTCAACCCGAAGGTTGAGCTTGAGGGTTGTCCTCGTTGACAGCGTGGTTTCCGGAGCGTACCCTCGGACGAAGGATTCGCTCGGCAGCCCCAACGCTCCAGTCAAGCTTGAGGTCGGGCGGTCTTCAGCGTCATGAGCCAGACAGGGAACTATCTCGCGGTCCTGAAGGTCGCCGGCGTCGGCGGCGGCGGGACGAACGCCGTCAACCGGATGGTCGACGCCGGTCTTGCGGGGGTCGAGTTCATCGCCGTGAACACCGACGCCCAGGCGCTGCTGATGGCGGACGCGGACGTGAAGATCCAGATCGGAGCACACGTGACGCGCGGTCTCGGTGCCGGTGCCGATCCCGAGATCGGTTTCGCCGCCGCGCAGGAGAGCCGCGACGAGCTGAAGGAGGCGCTCAAGGGCGCGGACATGGTCTTCATCACCGCCGGCGAGGGCGGCGGGACCGGAACCGGGGGCGCACCGATCGTCGCCGAGCTCGGGCAAGAGATCGGCGCGCTGACCGTCGGGGTCGTGACACGGCCCTTCGCGTTCGAGGGCCGCAAGCGGGCCGACCAGGCCGAGCGCGGCATCGACCAGCTCCGCGATCGAGTCGACACGCTGATCGTGATCGAGAACGACAGGCTCCTGCAAGTCGTTGAGCGCCAGACGTCGGTCGTGGATGCGTTCCGCATGGCGGACGACATTCTTCGTCAGGGCGTCCAGGGCATCACCGACCTGATCACGGAGCCGGGACTCGTCAACCTCGACTTCGCGGACGTCCGGACGATCATGCGGGACGCAGGGTCGGCCCTGATGGGTATCGGCAGCGCGTCGGGCGAGAACCGCGCCGCGGAGGCTGCGCGCATGGCCGTGTCCTCTCCGCTGCTCGAGGCGTCGATCGAGGGCGCGACCGGAATCCTGCTCAACGTCACGGGTGGCTCCGACATCGGGCTCTTCGAGGTGAACGAGGCTGCGGAGGTCGTCACCGGTGCGGCCGACCAGAACGCCAACGTCATCTTCGGCGCCGTCATCGACGACTCCGTCGGCGAGCAGGTGCAGGTGACGGTGATTGCGACCGGCTTCGGAGGTCAGGGCCGTCGCCGCAAGCGCCGGGAGGCTGCGGCGCTCGAGCCGCCGGTGCCGGCGGCCGCCTCTGAGGGCTTCGAGGTCTCCCAGGAGGTCCTCGACGTGCCCTCGTTCCTCCGCGACGACCACTAGGTTTCGAATTCCCAGCGCGCGGTAGGGAGGTGATGCCCTCTTGGGGTTCATCCTCCCCGGTTGGCCCCACGACCCGGTCCGCCGCTCCGGTTGCGACTCTTTGGAGACACAGCCGGAGCGGCACCTTTCTGCGGCTCGTTAGCATCGGCGGCGGTATGGCCCAGACGCTGCAGCGCACACCGCTCCACGATCGGCACGTCTCTCTCGGCGCCCGCATGGTGCCCTTCGCCGGCTGGGAGATGCCCGTTCAGTACGGGGGCGTCATTCCCGAGGTCAAGGCCGTTCGCACCGACTGTGGCGTTTTCGACGTCTCCCACATGGGTGAATTCGAGGTGGAAGGGCCGCGCGCGACGGAGCTGCTCCAGGCGACCCTGTCGAACGACCTCGAGAAGATCGCCCCCGGGCAGGCGCAATACACGCTGCTGACGAACGAGCGCGGCGCGATCATCGACGATCTGATCGTCTACCGCCTGGGCGAGTTCCGCTATCTCCTCGTGGTGAACGCTGCCAACCGGGAGCCGGATCTCCGTTGGCTGAAGGAGCGGGAGATTCCGGGCTCCGACGTTCGCGATGTCTCTGACGCGTACGTCTTGCTGGCAGTCCAGGGACCTCGGGCGATCGAGCGACTCGGTCTGCCGAAGGCGCGACAGTTCACTTTTGCCGAGGGCGAGATCGACGGCATCGAATGCATGGTGAACCGCACCGGCTACACGGGCGAGGACGGCTGTGAGCTCCTCGCCATGGCCGAAGACGGACCCGAGCTGTGGGACCGAGTGCTCGAGCGCGGCGCGGTTCCGTGTGGCCTCGGCGCGCGGGACACACTCAGGATCGAGGTCTGCTTCCCGCTCCACGGCAACGACATCACTCCGGACACGGATGCGATCTCGGCCGGCCTCGGGTGGTGCTGCGCACTGGACAAGGAGTTCTCCGGCGCGCAGGAGCTGCGCGAGATCAAGGCTCGCGGTCCCGAGCGGAAGCTCGTTCCCTTCGTCATGGAGGAGAAGGCAATTCCGAGGCAGGGCATGGCGATCGCGGGCGGCGGCGAGGTCACCTCGGGCACGCATTCGCCGATGCTCGACCGGGGCATCGGGCTCGGCTACGTCCCCGCGGAGGACGCGGCGCCCGACAGCGAGGTGTCCGTCGACGTGCGCGGCCGACCGCGTCGCGCCCGAGTCGTGAAGCGACCGATCTACAAACGAGAGGAGAGCCGCTAGTTGGCGACGGAGAGTTATCCCGACGACCTGAAGTACCACAAGGAACACGACTGGGCCCGCATCGACGCGGACGAGGCATTGCTCGGGATCACCTGGTTCGCCCAGGACGCCCTCGGCGAGCTCGTGCACTACGAGCCGCCGAGCGAGGGGGACACGATCTCCAAGGATTCGCCTTACGGAGAGGTCGAGTCCGTGAAGGCGGTCTCGGACGTGATCGCTCCGCTCTCCGGTGAGGTGCTCGAGGTAAATCCGAAGGTCATCGACGAGCCGGAGACGGTCAACGCAGACCCGTACGGCGAAGGCTGGCTCGTCCGGATCAGGCTCAGCGACCCGTCCGAGGCCGATTCGCTCCTCGACGTGGACGCCTACAAGCAGGTCGTCGCAGAGAGTTAGTGAGCTACCTCTCGCTGACCGAGCGGGACCGCGAGGAGATGCTGGCGGCGATCGGGGTCTCCTCGGTGGAGGAGCTCTTCCGCGACATCCCTGCGGGTCTTCGCTTCGGCCGCCGGCTCGACCTCGACCGCCCGCTCCCCGAGCAGGAGCTCTCTCGTCATCTCGAGGAGCTGGCGGCGCGGAACGTCGACACGTCAAAGGAGCTGTCGTTCCTCGGCGCCGGCATCTACGACCATTACGTGCCCGCGGTCGTCGACGCCGTGCTCCAGCGCGGCGAGCTCCTCACCGCCTACACGCCGTACCAGCCCGAGCTGAGCCAGGGGGTGCTCCAGGCGATCTTCGAGTATCAGACCGCCGTCTGCGAGCTGACCGGGATGGACGTCTCGAATGCCTCCGGCTACGACGGTACGACCGTCGCCGCCGACGCCTGCTTCGTGTCGAAGCACGCAACTGGGCGGGCGAAGGTGGTCGTCACCGAGGCGACGAACCCGCAGGTGCGTCAGGTGGTCAAGACGTACGCCCCGGGATTCGGGCTCGAGATCGTCGAGGTGCCTCACCGCGGCGGGACGACCGATCCGGACGAGCTCCGCCGGGCGGCCGCCGATGCAGCCTGTGTGATCTTCCAGCAGCCGAACTTCTTCGGCTGCCTCGAGCCGGCGCCGGAGCTCGCCGCCGCGACACGCGATGCAGGGGCGATCCCGGTTGCTCACGTCGACCTCGTCTCCCTCGGCGTGCTCGAGGCCCCCGGCGCCTACGGGTGCGGGATGGCGATCGGCGAAGGTCAGAGCGCGGGCAACTACCAGTCCTTCGCCGGCCCCCACTACGGCTTCCTCGCCGCGCGCAGCGAGTTCATCCGCCGGATGCCGGGCCGGATCGTCGGCGAGACGCTAGACGCCGCGGGAGAACGCGGCTATGTCCTCACCCTGCAGACCCGTGAGCAGCACATCCGCCGGGAGAAGGCGACCTCGAACATCACGACGAACCAGACGCTGCTTGCGCTTGCCGGGCTGGTGCACCTCTCGTGGCTGGGTCCGCAGGGACTTCGCGAGCAGGGGGAGACCTGCATGAGCCTCGCCGAGTACGCGAAACGCCGGCTGACCGAGGCCGGGCTCGAGCTGGTGTTTCCAAAACGGACAACGTTCAAGGAGTTTGCCGTCCGCGCCGGACGGAGCGCGAAAGACGCCATTCGCGAGGCGCGTGCCCAGGGAGTCCATCCCGGCTACGCGCTCGGCCGGGACTACGAGAGGCTCGACGACGCGCTGCTCGTTGCGGTCACGGAAAGACGGACGCCCCACGACATCGACCGGTTGGCGGAGGCCCTGGCGCCACGATGAAGCTCATCTTCGAGAAATCGCAGGCCGGGCGGCGAGGCGGGGAGCTTCCGAGCTGCGACCTGCCGCCCGCGGAGATCCCGGAGGAGCTCCGCCGTGCCGAGCCTCCGCGCCTGCCGGAGCTCGCCGAGCCGGAGCTCCTGCGGCACTTCACGGAGCTCTCGACCCGCAACTTCGGCATCGACACCGGCTTCTACCCGCTCGGTTCCTGCACGATGAAATACAACCCGCGCGTCAACGAGCGGCTCGTGATGCTCCCGGGGTTCCGCGACCTCCACCCCTATCAGGAGGAGGACGGAATCCAGGGCGCGCTCGAGTTGATGTGGCGCCTGCAGGAGGCCTTGATCGAGGTATCGGGGCTCCATGCGTGCTCGCTGCAGCCGGCGGCGGGATCGCAAGGGGAGCTGACGGGCCTGATGCTCATGCGCGCGTACTTCGCCGACCGCGGCGAAGGAGCTCAGCGCGACACGATCGTCACCGCGGACACCGCCCACGGCACGAATCCCGCGAGCGTGACGATGGCGGGGTACAAGCTGGCGAAGGTCGAGACTGACGCGCGTGGAAACGTCGACGTCGCGCATCTGCGGGAGATGGTCGACGAGCACACGGCCGGGCTGATGCTGACGAACCCGTCGACGCTCGGGCTCTTCGACGAGCACATCGAGGAGGTCGCGAAGATCTTCCACGACGTCGGAGCGCTCCTCTACTACGACGGCGCCAATCTGAACGCCGTGTGCGGGATCTCGCGTCCGGGCGACATGGGATTCGACATCGTCCACATCAACTTGCACAAGACGTTCTCACAGCCGCACGGCGGCGGAGGACCCGGCGGCGGCCCGGTCGTCGTCCGCGACAAGCTCGAGCCGTTCCTCCCGGTACCGGCGGTGGTCAAGGACGGCGAGCGCTTTCGCCTCGACCACGACCGGCCGAAATCGATCGGCAAGGTCCGCGGATACACCGGCCCGTTCGGCGTCTTCGTGAGGTCGTACGCGTACATCCGCTCCTACGGTCCGCAGCTCCGCGAGATGTCCGAGGCTGCCGTCCTGAATGCGAACTATCTGCTTGCCCGGCTCAAGGGTGCCTACGACCTCCCCTTCGATCGCCTGTGCATGCACGAGTTCGTTCTGAGCGCCCGCTCGCTCAAGCGAGAGCACGGCATCACCGCGCTCGACGTCGCGAAGCGGCTCATGGACTACGGCTTTCACCCGCCGACGATCTACTTCCCGCTCGTCGTTCCGGAGGCGCTCATGATCGAGCCGACGGAGACGGAGCCGAAGGAGACGCTCGACGCCTTCGTCGATGCGATGCTCGCGATCGTCCGAGAGGCCGAAGAGGATCCGGACGCGATCCGCGAGGCTCCGCACGGCCGGCCGGTGGGACGCCTCGACGAGGTCAAGGCGGCGAAGCGCGCGATCGTCAAGTACGGCTTCGAGGAGCATCCCGATCTGACCGGCGAGAGCGCCGCGCCGCGGCAGCTCGAGGCGCAGAAGGGCGCGTAAGGCTTAGGCCGCGAGCGGCAGCGCCAGCTGCGTCAGCCCGAGCTGCTCGAAGACGCGCTCGACCTCCACGGCGATCGGAGCGAATTGCGCCGCCGACCAGACGTGGATGTCGTCGTCTCCCTGCAATTTCTCGAGCTGGCGCTCGAGCACGGAATCGCCTGAGCGAAGCAGGACGGTCTGCGCGTAACAGCGGGCCCAGACCTCGTGCGCGCACTGGAAGTAGCGCTGCCGTCCAGCCCCTCCCGGAAGCGGACGCTGCTCGAGCATCGACGCCGCGGACCGCCATCCTGCAAACGCAGGGTGAACGGCCGAAGCCCACACGCGCGACTTCCGGTCGTAGTGCACTTGGTGATCGACGAGGTGGGCGAGCTCGTGAAGGAAGCCCAGCGCGACTCGTCCACCGACTCGCGACACGCGCACGTCGATCGGATCCCTTTTGCGGTAGCGGTAGGCGCCTGCTTCGCTGATCGTCGACGTCATACGCACGGGAACAGGCTCGAGATCGGATCGCAATCCGTGCAAGCGTGACGCCGCTGCGAGCGCACGCTCGAGCTCCGGCGTCAGCGGGCTCCGGCGTGGTAAAGCGAGTACGTCTTCGAGCGAACGGAAGCGCGGCCTGCCCTCGCGCGCAACGCAACTGGGATATCGGCGTTGTCCCACGGGTAAATCGTCGGTTGCGCGTCGGACGGACTTGAGCATGTAATGGTTCGCGCATGAGATCGCGCCGTGTAGTCCTCGCCGCGACCGCCGTTGTCTTTGCGGTAATCGATCTCGTGCACAAGGCGTTCAACCGCGCCGAGTTCCACCACGCGCGTCCCTTGTTCGTTGCGCTTGTGATCGGCGTCGTGATCGTGGCGCTCGTTGTGCTGGTGCCGAGGGTTCCGTCGAATGCGGCGGCGCTCGGCGCGGGAATCGCGTGCGGCGGAGCATTGGGAAATCTCGTTTCGCTCCTCGCTTGGTCGCAAGGCGTACCCGATCCGCTCGTCGTCGCGGGGGCGACTCACGGACTCGCCTTCAACCTTGCGGATCTGTTCGCGCTCCTGGGCGACGCGCTGCTGCTCAGCGCGGTCGTCGTGTACGGCGTGAGGCAGCGCGGAAAACTCCGCGAGCGGATCTAGCTAGTAGAGGTCTTCGAGATCGTCCACGGGGTACGCCTCTTCCTCGCGGCGCCGGCGGACGAACTCGGAGACTGCGAGCAGCACGAAGACGGCGAGTGCGAACCCGAGGCTCGTCCAGGCAACCGCCAACCACGCGAAGACGAGCACGGCCACGCCGAGACGCTGACCCACCGGGTCGTGCCGCAGAAACCGCATGAGCACGACGGCTTCCTTCATCTCAGCTCCTCCTCTCAGGCCAAGGATCGGCGCGCCCCGGGGCCTCCTGGATCCCTCACTCGCGTAATGGACAGCCGCGCAGTAAGACTGTAAGGAGGAACCCAATCGAGGGAGGATGATGACGAAAGTCCAGAAGACCGAGGCCGAGTGGCGGCAGGAGCTGAGCCCCGAGCAGTACCACGTGCTCCGGGAGAAGGGCACCGAAGCTCCGTTCTCGGGCGAGTACGACCACACGTTCGAGCCGGGCACGTACCGCTGCGCGGGCTGCGGCACCGAGCTCTTTCGCTCCGAGGCGAAGTACGACTCCGGCTGCGGCTGGCCGGCGTTTTACGCACCGGCGAGCGCCGACGCGATCGACGAGGACACCGACGCGACCTTCGGGATGATCCGAACCGAGGTCATGTGCTCGAATTGCGGCGGACACCTCGGTCACGTGTTCCCGGACGGCCCCGACCCGACGGGATTGCGCTACTGCATCAATTCGGCTGCGCTCGACCTGGAGGAGGAATAGTGGAGAAGAGGGCAACCTTCGGGGCCGGGTGTTTCTGGGGCGTCGAGGCGGCGTTCCGCCAGGCCGAGGGCGTGACGCGGACCCGCGTCGGCTACTCGGGCGGAACACTCGAGAATCCGACCTACGAGGACGTCTGCTCGCACACGACCGGACACGCCGAGGTCGTCGAGGTGAGCTACGACCCGGACCGCATCTCGTACGAGCACTTGCTGGACGTGTTCTGGGGGAAGCACGATCCCACTCAGCTGAACCGCCAGGGATGGGACATCGGCGATCAGTACCGCTCGGCGATCTTCTTCCACGACGAGGAGCAGCGCGAGGCCGCCGTGCAATCCAAGGCGCGGGAGCAGCTGAACTGGGCGGCGCCGATCGTGACGCAGATCGAGCCGGCGCAGACGTTCTACGAAGCAGAGGACTACCACCAGCAGTACCTCGAAAAGCGCGGCCGCTCGTCGTGCACGCCGGCTCTGCGGCGGAGCGCGGCCGCGAGCTGACCAAGCCGTGGTTGCGACGCCGGGTGTCGGGGTAGGACCGACGCATGGCTGAACGAAACAAGGATGAGCTGACGGAGGAAGAGCTCGAGGAGCTCGACGCCGAGCTGCTGCCGAGGCGCGCGGCGCTGTCCGTCATCGGTCCGCTGCCCGCGACGCCCGGTGCCGACGCGGCCACTGACCTGCCGAAGATGGCGGACGCCGAGGTACCCACCTCTCCCGAGAGCGGGTAGCTCTACGTGATCGTCGCCGGCTGCGCGGCGGAGCGTCCTGCCGCGGCGAGCTGACCGCAGGCCGCGGCGATGTCGCGACCGCGCGTCAGCCGCACGGTCGAGGGAAGCCGCGCACGGCCGAGGACATCCTTGAACGCCGCAACCGCCTTTCGTGAAGAACCCTCGTACATCCCGGTCGGGTTGTACGGGATCAGGTTCACCTTGAAGACCTTCGGGTCGAGCAGATCGGCCAGCGTGCGCGCCTGCTCGACCCGGTCGTTCACGCCGCGCAGCAGCACGTACTCGACGAAGACCTTCCTGCGCCTGAGCTCGAAATAGCGCACGCACTCTGCGAGCACGTCCGCAAGCGGATAGCGGTCGTTCACCGGCATCAGCTCGCTCCGCAGCTCGTCCGTCGGCGCGTGCAGCGACAGCGCCAGGCGGATCGGCTCCTCGACCTCGTCGACGAAGCGACGCAGCCCCGGCAGCCAGCCCACGGTCGAGACGGTCGCGTGTCTGTGGCCGATGCCGAGGTCCGGCAAGGTGCGTGCCGCCTCGAGCACGGCGTCGAGGTTCAGCATCGGCTCGCCCATCCCCATGAACACGGCATGGTCGACGGGCTCGATTCGCCGGAAGTGCAGCGCCTGGTCGAGAATCTCCGACGCCGTCAGGTTCCGGCCGAAACGCATCTGACCCGTTGCGCAGAACGTGCACGTGAGCGGACACCCCGACTGCGACGACAGGCAAAGCGAGCGCCGTCCATCCCGATAGCGCATCAAGACAGCCTCGACGGGATGTCCGTCTTCCGTTCGGAACAGCGTCTTCACGGTCCGGTCTCGCGCCACGTCTTGCCGGACGACCTCGAGGGTCGAGAAGGGCACCGCCGTCTCGAGCTCGAGGCGCAGCGGCGACGGCAGATTCGTCATCTCTGCGTACCCGCCGACCCCTCGCGCCGCCCAGTCCCAGACTTGCCCGGTGCGATACGCGGGCTCGCCGCGCTCGGACAGTCGCTGCTCGAGGAGCTCTCGATCCATGGGCGACACGGTAGCGTTGCCCATGCCCTCCGGCCGTCAGCCCTGGTGGCAGCGCGCGGTTCTGTATCAGGTCTACGTCCGCTCGTTTGCGGACTCGAACGGTGACGGAGTGGGCGATCTCCGCGGAATCCTCGAGCGGCTGGACTATCTCGAATGGCTCGGAGTGGACGCCCTCTGGCTCAGCCCGATCATGGTCTCGCCCGACAAGGACTGGGGATACGACGTCGCCGACTACACGGACGTTCAGCCGGCGTTCGGTGGGATCGAGGCGTTCGACGAGCTGATCGCGGAGGCCGGCCGTCGCGAGATCAGGATCGTCCTCGACCTCGTCCCGAACCACACCTCCGATCAGCATCGCTGGTTCGCGGAGGGCCGCTCGTCGCGCGACTCCGCGCGCAGGGATTGGTACGTCTGGCGGGACCCACAACCCGACGGGTCGCCGCCGAACAACTGGCGGAGCACCTTCGGCGGCGGCTCGGCCTGGACGCTCGATCCGGCCACCGGCCAGATGTACCTGCACAGCTTCCTGCCCGAGCAGCCGGACCTGAACTGGTGGAACGACGAGGTCAGGGAGGCCATCGACGACGTCATGCGCTTCTGGCTCGACCGCGGCGTCGCCGGTTTCCGGCTCGACGTCGCGCACTCGATCGTCAAGGACCGCGAGCTGCGCGACAGGCCGCCCGACTCCGAGACCGACGTGGTGGTCGACCTCGACGAGACCTTCGCCGTGCTCCGTCGGTGGCGGAAGCTCGTCGACGGCTACGAGCCGGATCGCATCCTCATCGGCGAGACGTGGGTCATGGATCTCGCGCGCCTCGCCGGCTTCTACGGCGGCGGCACGGACCAGCTCCACCTCGCCTTCAACTTCCCGTTCGTGTTCGCGCCGCTGAAGGCGGAGCCGCTTCGTGGCGTCGTCGAGGCGAGCGAAGAGCTGCTGCCCAAGGGGGCCTGGCCGGCCTGGACGCTCTCGAACCACGACGTCGTCCGTTTCCCGACCCGCATGTGTGACGGGGACGAGCGCAAGGCGCGCGCCGCCCTGTTCGCGATGCTGACGCTGCGCGGCACGCCGGTCCTCTACCAGGGAGACGAGCTCGGGATGCCCCAGGTGGAGATCCCCCCGGACCGGGTGCTCGACATGGACGCCCGGGACGGCGCACGCACGCCGCTTCCGTGGAATGGAGGCTGGCGGGACCCCTGGCTTCCTGTCGGCGACAACGTCGTGCCGGTCGCCACCCAGCGCGACGATCCGGGCTCCTTCCTCTCGTTCTGCCGTGACCTGATCGCGCGCCGCCACTCGAGCCCCGATCTCCTTCGGGGCGCATACGAGACGCTCCCGGCACCCGAGGGGGTCTGGGCGTTCCGCCGCGGGGAGCGAACGGTCGTCGCGGTCAATCTCTCCGACGAGGCCGCCGTGCTCGACCTCGACGGCGGTCGAGAGCTTGTCCCGTGGGAAGCGGCCCTGTTCGACGTTTGACCGGCTGCTACCTACGGGAACGCGAATGAAGAGCGAAAGAGAGGGAGGAACGATGGGAGTGTTTGCCTTGGGTGGCGCGCTAGGCGCGCTGGTTGCGTACTTCTTCGACCCGAGCAGCGGCACGCGCAGGCGGCACACGCTGCGCGATCGCACGCTGGCGCTGTTCCGCTCAGGCGGCCGTCAGGCTGCCAGGACGGGCCGCGGCGTCGCCGCGGAGGCTTACGGCGTCACGCAGAAGGTGCAGCATCTGAAGGAAGAGCCGAAGGACTTCGACGACAGCACGCTGGCCGCCAAGATCCGCAGCGAGGTCTTCCGGGATCCGGAGGTTCCGAAGGGCCAGATCAACGTCAACGTGCAGCGCGGCGTCGTCCAACTGCGTGGCGAGGTCTCGCGGCCGGAGCTGATCGACGAGCTCGTCGAACAGACGCGGAACGTGCAGGGTGTCCGTGCGGTCGAGAACCTGCTCCACGTGCCCGGGACGAAAGCCCCGATGCACGAGTAGCCGGCCTCAGCCGGAGTAGCGCCAGGAATCCTGGATCACGGAGCGCTCGCCCACGACGAGCTCGACGTGGCGACCCAAGATTTGCTCGAGTCCCTGAACGTCCACGTCGCCGGGGTCCCCGACGGCCACCTCGATCCCACCTGACTCGAGAAAGCGGACCGGCACCGCGAACATCCGGCGGGCGACCTCGCTCGGCAGGAGCCGCGCTGCAGCGCGATCGACGGGATGCCGGACCAGGTCGACATATCTCAGGCCGAATTGCTCGGCGAGCGCAGAGGCGAGCTCGGGCTCGAAGAGCCAGCCCCGAGCGAGTAGCGTCTCGCCCAGCCGCATTCCGCTGGTGCGCGCCTCTGCGAGCGCTCCGTCCAGGCGGTCGTGCGAGATCCAGCCCTTCTTGAGGAGGATCGCGCCGAGCATCGGCCTGACCTCGTCCTCGAAGTAGCTGTGGTCGAGCCTGAGCGGGGCTGTCGAACCCGCGGCAGCCCGGAGCCCGCCGCCGATGAAACGCTTGTCCGAGCTCGTCATCTCGGCCAATTCATCGGCCTCTGCGGGCCGCTCGATGATCACCCGCCGGGGTGACGTGTTGAAAGCGGCAAAATGGCGCCGTGATCGATCTTCGCTCCGACACGCTCACGCAGCCGACCGCCGCCATGCGCGAGGCGATCGCGAACGCTGCCGTCGGCGACGAGCAGAAGCGGGAGGATCCGACCGTCAACGAGCTCGAGCGGCGCGGCGCCGAGTTCCTCGGGCAGGAGGAAGCCGTCTTCTTGCCGACGGCGACGATGGCGAACCAGATCGCGTTGAACGTCCTCGGACGGCCCGGAGACGCGCTCCTCGTCGAGCGCCACGCCCACATCATGCTGTCGGAGCTCGGCGGGCCGGCCGCACACTCGGGCCTGCTGACGATCGGACTCCCCGGGACGAACGGGCGCTTCTCGCCGGAGCAGGTCGTCCGCGAGATCCGCGACCGGACGAGCGTGCACGTCGCGCCGACCCGCATCGTCGCGCTCGAGAACACGCACAACAGCGCAGGTGGGAGAGCCTGGCCCCTGGAGGAGATCGAGGCGATGGTCGCGACGTGCCGCGAGCACGAGCTCGCCGTCCATCTCGACGGCGCGCGGCTCGTCAACGCGGCCGTTACGATCGGCGTCGAGCCGGCGCGCATCGGCCGCGGGTTCGACACCGTGACGCTCTGCTTCTCGAAGGGCCTGGGCTGCCCGCTCGGCGCGCTGATCGCCGGCTCCTCGGAGCTGATGGCGCGCGCGCGCCGTGGCAAGCATTTCTTCGGCGGCGCCATGCGGCAGGCTGGAATCGTCGCGGCGGCCGGGTTGTACGCGCTCGATCACCACGTCGAGCGCATCGCCGAGGATCACGCGCGGGCGCGCCGCCTGGCAGACGGCCTCGTCGAAGCCGGCGTCAAGGTCGACCTGGAACAGGTCGAGACGAACTTCGTTCAGATCGACGTCGGCCCGGACCGCGCCGGCGCGATCGACCGGATCCGGCAACGCGGCGTGCTCGTCTCCACCACGGTCCACCCGTCGATCGTCCGCGCCGTCACGCACCTCGACGTCTCCGACGACGACATCGAGCAGGCGATCGAGGCCATCCCAGCAGCGCTCGGCGCACTCAGCCGCGCCTGAGCGGCTCTACTCGTACTGGAGGGCTTCCAAGACGTTGAGGCGCGCCGCGCGGCGAGCCGGCAAGATCGCCGCCAAGATCCCTGCCACGATGGTGGCGATCACGAAGTACACGAGCTGCATGTAGGGCACGGCGAAGACGATCCCCTCGTCCGAGAGCGCCCGCGAGACGAGCAAGCCGAGCAGGATCCCGATCACGATCCCGAGCGTGCCCCCGATCAGGGAGGTGACGATGCTCTCGTGGCGGATCATGCGCCGCACCTGTCGACGAGTCATCCCGACGGCGCGCAACATCCCGAGCTCTCGTGTCCGCTCGAAGATCGTCAGGACGAGCGTGTTGACGATTCCGAAGAGACTGATCACGACCGAGAGCGCCAGCAGGACGTAGAGGAGATACAGGATGCGATTGATGGGCTCCTCGAAGTTGTGCTTGAACTGTGAGCGAGTCTGCACATCCGCGTCCGCGAAGTCGTGGAGCGGCAGCTCCAGCGCGGCGGTCGTCGTCTCGTTGACGCCGGCCTTCGTGTTGATGAAGACCATCTCGTTCTCGGGACGGGGGAAGTAGCGGTCGAAGAGCTCGTTCGAGACGGTCGCCTCGCCGAACGGCGAGCCGCCCTTCGGCTCCTTGAAGATCCCCTTCAGCTTCAGCTCGACGGACTTGCCGGACGGGAACTCGAAGCTGACGGACGACCCGAGGTGGAGGTGCTTGCTCTTCGCGTAATCGTCGTTGACGAAGAACCCGTCCTTTCCCAGGCGCGCAGGAACCGTGTCGTTGCCCGCCTGCCAGTCGACGTGGATGACTTTCGGCATGTTGGCGTCGACGCCGGTGAGATTGTGAGACGAGCCGAGGAACTTGGCCGATCCCGCGCGGACTCCCGAGACGACGGTCGCGGCAGGTGACAGTCGCACGGCCTTCTCCGCCTCGACGCTCATCGGCGTGAAGGTGTTCGACGAGGTGAGTGCGTAGTCGGCGATGAAGAGGTCGTCCACCGCGCTCTCGAAGGACGAACGAAGTCCCGCTCCGAAGATGGCGACGAACGTAACGAGGGCGAGTCCGATCATCAGGGCGGCAGCGGTGGAAGCGGTTCGGCTCGGATTGCGGATCGCGTTGTCGCGGGCCAGCTGTCCGGCGGCTCCGCCCATGCGGGTCGCGGGCCAGCCGAGGAGGGAGGCCAACGGCGGGACGAGACGCGGCGCGTTCAGCGCGACGCCCACGAACATGAGCAGCACGCCGCCGCCGAGGAGGAGCAGGCGGAGCCCGGTTGGGATGCCGTGACCGAGCACGCCGTAGACGAGCATCGCGACGGCGATCACGAGCACGGTGAGCGCGGTCGCGGGCCCGAAGCGCGCCAGGCGTGACCTCGGGAGTACCGAGCCCTCGCGCACGGCCGCGATCGGCGGGACGCGGGTCGCGCGCAGCGCCGGCCGCAAAGACGCGAGCAGCGTCACCACGATGCCGACGATCAAGGCGACGACGATCGTGCGCGTCGCGAAGACCGTGGATGCCTTGGGCAGATCGATCCCGACCGAGACAAAGAGCCCATTGAGTCCCTTTGCCAGGCCGAGTCCTGCGAAGAGTCCTACGAGGGACGCGATCACGCCGATGACGAGCGCCTCGAGCACGACGGAGCGGAGAACCTGGCGTCGTGTGGCCCCGATCGTCCTCAGCGTCGCAAATTCGCGCATGCGCTGGGCGATCGTGATCGAAAGGGTGTTTGCGATCACGAAGGCGCCGACGAAGAGCGCGATCCCGCCGAACGCGAGCAGCGCGTACTGGAGGATGTTGACGAAGGCGACGTCCTTCTTGTCCTCCTTCACCTGCGCCTGTGCATCGCGGGCAACGGCAGTCGCAGGGAGGATCGGTCGGACTTCGTTCAGCAGCTTGGAGGTGGGGACGCCACCCTTCGACTGAATGCGGATCACGTCGAACTGCCCGTGCTTGTTGAAGAGCTGCTGCGCCGTCTCGGTGTCGAAGACGGCGATCGTCGCGCTGCCGATCGAGTTCACGGCGCCGTACTTGACGATGCCTGCGACCGCGAAGTCACGGGCCGGACCGTTGACCTCGACCTTGATGGAATCACCGACCTGAAAGCCCTCGTCGTCGGCGCTCGCCTTGTCGATCGCGACCTCCGACGACGACTGCGGCCAGTGCCCGGACACGAGCGTGAGCGGGTTGAACTGCTGGTAGCGCGGGTCGACGCTGAACCCAAGCGCCGGCGCGCCCATCGTCGGGAACACCTTGCCGTTCCGTTTGATGAGGTGCGTCGTCTCGTCCGTCACCGTTCCCGCTGCGGCCGCAACGTCGGGCAATCGCCTGATCTTCGCCAGCACCGACGCCGGCACGCTCGGAGTCTCCGTCGCGCTAGCCTCGTCTGCGGAGAACGCGCGCTTGCCCGTCACGACGACGTCGGCGTTCTTGTACGACCCAGTGAAGATGTCGTCGAAGCCTGCGTTGATCGTGTCCGTCAGGACGAAGGTGCCGCTGATCATGGCGACACCGAGAACGATCGCTATGCCCGTGAGGGCCGCACGCAGCTTGCGGCCGAGCAGGCCGCGGATCGCAACCCGGATCACTGTCCGAGCTGCTCCATGACCGCGATCACGTCGTGCGCGTCCGCGCGGCCGAGATCCTTGACGATCAAGCCGTCATTGAGGAAGAGGATGCGGTCGGCGATCGCCGCGGCGCGCGGGTCGTGAGTGACCATCACGGTCGTCTGGCTGTACGCGTCGACCGAGTCGCGCATGAGCTCGAGGATCTCCCCGCTGGTCTTGGAGTCGAGGTTGCCGGTGGGTTCGTCGGCGAAGACGATCGTCGGCCGGCTCACGAGAGCACGTCCGATCGCAACGCGCTGTTGCTGACCCCCCGAGAGCTCGGCCGGCCGGTGTTCGCGACGGTCCTCGAGGCCGATCTTCGACATCAGCTCGCCGACCCACGCCTTATCGGCCTTCTCGCCGGCGATCGACAGCGGCAGGAGGACGTTCTCCTCCGCCGTGAGCATGGGCAGGAGGTTGAAGAACTGGAACACGAAGCCGATGTGCCGGCGGCGGAGCTTCGTCAGGTCCGTGTCGTTCAGCTTCGAGATCGCCGTCCCCGCGATGCTCAGCTCGCCCGAGGTCGGCTTGTCCAGCCCGGCGAGGATGTGCATCAACGTGGACTTGCCGGAGCCCGATGGACCCATCACCGCGGTCAACTGACCTTTCGGTACATCCAGCGAGACACCGCGCAACGCGTCGACTGCGGTCTCGCCCTCGCCGTAGCGGCGGGTCAGGTTCTTGGCGGAGAGGACCGGGCCGGCAGGGGCCTCCGCCGCCGCGGCGGGCATCGTCAGTGCTTCACTCATGTGTCCTCCAGAGCCTCAAGGTCGTTGAATGTCAGTTTCACACATGGCTGCGCCGCGACAATGCGGGTGGCACTTCGCTCGAAGTGCGGATAACCGCACTAGAGGCAGCTTCTAGCGATCGCCCGCGCTCGCGAACCAGACGACGAGCGCCGCGTACACGGCGATCAGCAGCGCTCCCTCCCAGCGCCGCGAGCGGCCGTCCCGGATGACGAAGGCCACGAACGCCGCCGCGCCTCCGATGGCGATCAGCTCGATCGGCCGGAAGGAGAGCGTCAGCGGATGGGCGAAGGCGAACGAGACGAGCCCGACGGCGGGGACGACGAACAGCCCCACCTGGGCGCTCGAGGAGACGGCGATCTCCGTGGCGAGCTTCATCTTCCCGCGGCGCGCGATCACGACCGCGCCGCCGTGCTCGGCCGCGTTGCCGACGATCGCGACGATCACGATCGAGATGAAGAACTCGGAGAGGCTCGCCGCCTTGGCGAACGCCTGGAGGGAGTGGACGAGGATCTCGGAGATCACCGCGGTGGCAACGGTCGCGACACCGAGCGCGACGAGCGAGACGGGAAAGCTCCAGCCTTCCTCCGAGGTTCGCTCGTGGGGCGCGCGACGCCGCACCCCGACGGTCGTGATCACGAGATAGAGGGCGAGGAGGAAGGCGGCCGGGCCGATGCTGAGGAGCGCCAGCGAATGCCGGTCGGGGTCGCCGTGCCAGCCGGGGATCGACGGGATCAGCAGGAGCATCACGGCCGTGAAGACGAGCCCGAGTTGAACGAGGAGAGAGGTCCGGTCGAGCCGGGCTTCTTCCTCGCCGAGAAGGAGCGCCGCGCCGAGCACGAGCAGGATGTTCGAGACCACGCTTCCGGCCATCGAGCCCCGGACGACGTTCGGGAGATTGTCCGCGACGGCGATGAACGCGATGATCAGCTCGGGCGCGTTGCCGAAGCTGGCGTTCAGGAGCCCGCCGATGCGGGGCCCGGTGTGCTCGCCGGCGTGCTCCGTCGCCTCGCCGATCAGCCAGGCGAGCGGAACGAGCGAGAGGGCGGCGAGCACGAAGAGCACGACCTTGCCCGGGTGGGCAACGAGGTCGACGATCATCGTGACGGGCGCCAGGGCCAGCGAGGCCCAGAGGAGTCGTCGCGCCACGGCGGCCTAGCCTAGCGTCCCTAGCGCAACTGGATGCACCGTGTCAAGTCTTGCGGAGGCGCGTTTCGGGCACGACAATTCCGTCATGCCACCACCACAGGCACAGCGCCTCGCGGCCGTGACCGTGACGGAGCTCCCGCTCCGGCCCCAGGACGAGCTCGAGTGCCGCCGGTGCGAGGTGCATTGCGACAAGGTTGTCTATCCGTCCGCCTGTGTCGACCGTGCGTGTCCGTTCCTCTACGCCTTCGAAGAGTTCGGCCGCACCTACATCGGCTGCATGCAGAAGGTGTACGGCGCCGAGATCGACCTCGAGATGCTCCGCGAGGCTGAGGCGAGGCGGGAGGGATTCGGGGCGATGCGCACGACGCGCGCGCCGTTGCCGATGTGCCGCGTCGAGGTGGAGGAGTGCTACGGATCGGAACGGTCGGGCGAGCTGGGCTGCGTGAACCCGGAGTTCCACGAGCTTCCGGTCGGGAAGCCGACCTTCAAGGTCTTCGCTCAGCTAACGGACTGAGCAGGGCGTAGCCCACCAGCGGGCTGACGGCTGCGAGCGCGAAGGCGAGCCGCCAGGAGGCGTGGTGCACGACCGCGGCGAAGCCGATGGGTGCAACGATCGAGCCGGCAGAGAGGAACGTCTGCTGGAGACCGATCGCCGCGCCGCTGCGCGCCCGGCCGGCGGATTCCGCCGCCGCCGTGAAGGAGAGGCCGTTCCAGGAGAGGCCGAAGGTTCCTGCGACGACGAGGGTCGGCAGGAGAATCCAGATAGAGACGTCCAGGAGCGCAGTCGAGGCGGCGACGGCGACGGCGAGGCCGAGGGCGACGCGGCGCAGAGGAATGATCCTCGCTCGCGCACGGTCCGACCAGCGACCGGCCGCGATGCGCGCGATGCCGCCGAGAACCTGTGTCGCTGCGAGTGCTCCCGCCGCGACCGCCGTCGACACGCCGCGGCGGTCGTGGAGGAACAGGACGAAGAAGCCGAGCAGGCTGATCTGCGTCGTCACGTAAAAGGTGCTCGCGATGCAGATCCGCCAGACGCGCGGGTCGCGAAGCGGGCGGGCGAGCACGCTGTGCTCGTCGCCTGTCTCGACTCTGAGGAGAGCGGCACCGACGAGCGCAGACGCGAAACAGCCGAGTGCCAGTCCCACGAAAGCCGCCCGCAGGCTGATGTACCCGCTCAGCGCGGGCAGCGCGCCGGCCGCCACGGCTCCGCCGAGGGGAACGCCCATCTGGCGGATGCCGAGGGCAAGGCCGCGCTCGTGCTCTGCGAACCAGCCCATGACGGCTCGTCCGCTGGCGGAGTTGACGCCGGCACCGAGCGCGCCGGCGAGGGAGAGCGCGGCGACGAGGGCCCCGTACGATGATTTGTAGGCGGCCCAGATCAGGGCCGCGGCCGCTCCGGTCTGGCCGACGGCGATCACCGCGCGCTCGCCGATCCTGTCGGCGACGATTCCCCACAGGAGCAGCGTCCCGACGGCGCCGAAATTGACGGCGGCGAGCACGACGCCGACCTGAGTCAGGGTGAGGTCGTAGTGATGCCGGATTGCCGGGGCGATGGCGGGGAGGCCGAGGACGATGGCTGCGTTCGCCGCGGTCGCGAAGACGCCCGCCGAAAGGATCGTCCAGCGGTAGTTACGCGCTTGCGCGGGAGTGCAGCTCACGCAGCTTCTGGATCTCGTCGGCGTTCGGGCCTTTCCCGTCCTTCCCCGGCACCTCCAGCAGGACGGGGAGGTGCTGCACCTTCGGATGCGCGAGAAACGTCCCCAGGCCCTCGCCCATCAGCCCGTCGAGAATGTTGTCGTGGCGGTCGCGGTTCGAGCCGAGCGGCGCCTTGGCGTCGTTCGCGTGCAGCGCACGTAGCCGGTCGAGGCCGATCCGTTCGTCGATGTCGTCGAGCAGAGCGTTGAGCACGGATGTCTCCGTGACGTCGACGCCCGAGACGTAGAGATGGCAGGAGTCGAGGCAGAGCCCGAGGCGCTCGTGGCGGTCGAGGGCCTCGTAGAGGACCGCGAGCTCCTCGATCGAGCGTCCGATCGTTCCACCCGCGCCGGCGGTGTTCTCCATCAACAGCCACGTTCGCTCGTTGCAGCGGTCGAGCACCTGCGCGAGCGCAGGGACGACCCGTTCGAGCCCCGCCTCGAAGCCGGCGCCGAGATGCGAGCCGACGTGGAAGATCACCGCGTCCGCATCGATCGCACATGCCGCGTCCACGGTCGCGCGCATCGTGTCGACGCTCTTCGAATAGATCGCGTCGTCGGGCGCGGCGAGGTTGACGAGGTAGAGCGCGTGGACGAGCGCGGGCATCCCCGCCTCGGCGCGCCGCTCGCGGAAGCGCTCGAGCTCGTCCGGATCGTGGTTCGGGAAACGCCACGTCCGGGGGCTCTGGACGAAGAGCTGGACCGCTTCGGCGCCCATGTCCACGGCGTTGCCGAGCGCCTTCTTGATCCCTCCGGAACAGTGGGCCCCGAACAACACCGCGCGAAAGCTAATGCTTTCGCGCGGATTCAGGATCGCCGCTTCGCGGTGAACGCGCGTGACCAAAGCCCACTAGCTTCCGGCCCCGGTGTAACCGCCGGTCCGGGGTCTCAAGCGGACGTGGCCGTGGGGGCCGCGTCCTGGGGCTGTCCCCGGCCACGGCCCGCAGGGCCGTGGCCGAAGTGTCCCGATCCGACATGGAGTTCGTGCCGAAAGAGTGACTTTTCTTCCAGAGCCGTCCGGAGAGGGCGGCGATTTGACGTGCATAGGATTGGTTCATGGCCGCCTCGGTCCCCGTCCGTGTCCGCATGGCGCCGAGCCCGACCGGGTTCCTGCACATCGGGAACGTCCGGACCGCACTCTTCAACTGGCTGTTCGCGCGCCATCACGGCGGCGAGTTCCGTCTGCGGATCGAGAACACCGACACCGGCCGCGAGGTCGCCGAGGCGACGGAGCAGATCCAGTCTTCCCTGCGCTGGCTCGGGCTCGACTGGGACGGGCAGGTGACGTTCCAGCTCGACCGCATGGGCGACTGCGCCGAGATCGCACGCCGGCTCGTGGAGGAGGGCAAGGCGTACGAGGACGAGGGAGCGATTCGCTTCCGGATGCCCGACGACGGAGTCACGGAGTGGGACGACGTCGTGCGTGGGCGGGTCGTGTTTCCCAACGAGAAGCTCGAAGACCTCGTGCTCGTCCGGTCCGACGGACGGCCGACGTACAACTTCGCCTCTCCGATGGAGGACGTCTGGGACGGAATCACGCACGTGATTCGCGGCGAGGACCACATCTCGAACACGCCGAAGCAGATCAATCTGATCCGTGCAGTCGGTGCGGAGCTGCCGGTCTACGCGCACGTCTCGCACGTCCTCGGCGCCGACGGCAAGAGCCTGTCGAAACGCCACGGGTCCGTCACCGTGGACGAGTTCCGTCACGACGGCTACTACGCGCCGGCGCTCATGAACTTCCTCGCGCTGCTCGGCTGGAGCTACGACGACAAGACGACGATCATGTCTCGCGACGAGCTGATCGAGCGCTTCGAGCTCGAGCGCGTCGTACCGAGCCCGGCTGCGTTCGACTACCAGAAGCTCGACTGGATGAACGGGGTCTACCTGCGCGCTCTCCCGGTGGGCGAGTACGCGGACGAGCTCGTTCGGTTCCTCCGTGAGGCGGGCTACGACTGGGAGGAGGAGCTCGTTCGCCGCGCCGCGCCGATCGTTCAGGAGAAGATCGAGCGGTTCGGCCAGTTTCCGGACTTCGCTGGGTTCCTGTTCCGAGAGGTCCACCCCGATCCAGCGCTCCTCGACGGCAACGCGCCCGTCGTCACCGCCGCGCGCGACGAGCTCGAGCGCATCGAGCCGTTTGCCGCGCCTCAGATCGAGGCCGCGCTACGGGAGCTCGCGCAGCGGCTCGAGCTGTCTCCCCGCAAGGCCTTCGAGCCGATCCGGATCGCGGTGACCGGGTCGAAGGTGTCGCCGGGCCTCTTCGAGAGCATCGAGCTGCTGGGAAGGGCCGAGACCCTTCGCCGCCTCAGTGCTGCCGCCGACGCAGTGGTCTAGGCGGAGCAAGCGGGTCGAGCGCGCGCTGGAACTCGAGCCAGGCTCGGCGCCGGAAGAGCGGCGTCGGACGGGGCACACGGCCGCGGGCGCGCTCTGCCGAGCGCTCCAGGGTGTCCTCGAAATGTGTGGGCTCGTTTCTCATTTCCAACTAATAAACGGGTTTGCGGCAAATGGGGGTACGCCCGCGTGACGTACACTCCCGCGCGGCGTGGACTCGCCCGGCCACACCGTTCTCGTCGTCGACGACGACTCGTCCATCCGCTTGATCTGCCGCATCAACCTGGAGCTGGACGGCTGCGTCGTGCGCGAGGCGGCCACCCTCGAGCAGGCGCGTCAGGAGCTCTCCGACGGCCGCGTCGACGTCGTCCTCCTGGACGTCCACGTTGCCTCCGAGAGCGGGGTCGAGTTCCTCGGAGAGCTCCGTGCCGAGCATCCGAACGTGGCCGTCGCATTGCTGACCGGTTCGGTCGGAACGGCGACGACCGACCGCGTCAAGCCCGACGCCGTGATCGAGAAGCCCTTCACGATCGAGCGACTCACCGCAGCAGTCCGAGAGCTTTTGCCGCGCGCGGCGCACGACGCTCGCTAGAGTCCTCTCGATGTCGACGACTGCGGTCCGCAGCCCGGCCGAATTCGAAGAACAGCTCCAGCGCTACTTGTACGAACGGTCGGAGGAGGGGAGAGCCGTCCGTGTCGGCGAGAAGGAGATCTCGGAGCAGGCGGCGATCGTCGCGCGCTACGCCGACCTCTTCAGCCGCGACCAGCTTCGCACGTTGCGCGACGAGGAGGAGCAGGCCGACGGCGAGCAGCGCGAGTGGCTCTACAGGCTGCGCAAGACCTGCGAGAGCGGACTCGTTGCCGCGGAGCTGGCGGAGAAGGACGACGAGCTCGAGAACGCCATCCTCGCCGCGCGCGTGACCTTCAAGGGCGAAGAGCTCCCGCTGCGCTCGGCGCTGGCGCAGCTCGCCGTTCTGGCGGCTTACGGCGACCGAGACGAGCTCGGCGAGCTGTACCGGCGAGAGTCCGCGGAGTTCAACGAGCAGCGGCTCGAGCTCCTGCGCGCGTACGAGGAGCTCGAGGCCGATCTCAGCGAAGAGCCCGACCCAGTCGCCCGCAGCGAGGAGGAGAAGCAGATCTCGCTGAGCGAGCTCGAGTCGGTGCTGCACGCGACGAGCGAGGAGGTCGAGGACGTCTTCATCGCCATGCGCGAACGCTGGTTCGAGCGCTTGCTCGGACCGGAGCGCGACGAGCAACCGACGTCGGCGCACATGGGGTACATCCGGCGCCTGTCGCCGCTCGATTCCACGTACACGAAAGAGCGCGCGACCGAGGTCTGCCTGGCGACGTTGTCCGCGCTCGGCTTCGACCTCGCGTCGGACAGCAACATCCGGCTCGATCTCGACGACCGGCCGCAGAAGTCGCCGCGCGCCTGCGTGATCGCCTCCGACCCGCCGCAGATCGTGCACTTGATCACGCGGGCCCAGGGCGGGCTGCACGACTACCAGGCCTTCATGCACGAGGCAGGGCACGCCCTTCACTACGCCGGCTGCGACCCCACGCTCCCGTACACCTTCCGCAGGCTTTCCCGTGATCACGCACTGACCGAGATCTACTCGTACATCTGCGAGGCGATCACGCGCGAGCCGGGTTGGCACGCAGCGCACTTCGGGCTCTCCGACGAGGAGGCGCGTACGAACGCCGAGGCGACGATCTTCCTCGAGGCGCTCCTCTTCCGGCGCTACACCGCCAAGCTGCAGTTCGAGCTCGCCTTCTGGTCGGAGTTCGAGCAGGCCGGACTCGCAAGCGACGACTACGCCGAGAAGCTCACGGCCGCGACCGGCATCCGCTACCCGAGAGACGGCCATCTCGCCGACATGGATCCAGGTTTCTACTCGGCGGACTACCTGCGCGCGTGGATCCGCCACGCGCAGCTCCGCGCCCACCTGATCGACGAGGTCGGTGCGGACTGGTGGCGCAGCCCGAAGACGGGCGAATTCCTACGCGCGCTCTTCGCGGAGGGGACGAGACCCTCCAGCGAGGAGATCGCGTCCCGGCTCGGCTCCGAGCCGTACGACACCGCAGCGCTGATCGCGGAGCTGACGACCTAGGAGCGGACTAGTTGTAGTTCCTAGGAAGGTTGTTCATCCGGGCCTCTCTGGAGGCTGGTGGTTGTCGATGCCCCCAGCTCCAGAGGAGGACCCAGATGAGGCTCCACGGTAACGCCAGGACCTGCCTGCACTCTCGGCTTTTGATCGTCGAGCGGGGCTGGACGGTGGCGGCTGCGGCCGAGGCCGCAGGTGTGAGCGAGCGCAGGGCGGCGAAGTGGCTGGCCCGCTATCGCAGCGAGGGCAGCGCCGGTCTGGTTGATCGTTCCTCGGCACCGCGGCGGGTCGCGCGTCGGACTCCACCGGAGCGGGTGCGTGTGATCGAGTTGCTTCGACGGCTGCGGATGACGGCGGCCGAGATCGCGGAGATCTTGCGGATGCCGCTCTCGACCGTCTCGGCGGTCTTGCGGCGGATCGGGCTCGGGAAGCGCTCGCGCCTGGAGCCGTTTGAGCCGCCAACCGCTACGAGTGCGCGCGAGCGGGCGAGCTCGTCCATGTCGACGTCAAAAAGCCGCCTCGCCTACGTCGAGGTCTTGAGCGACGTGCGAGCCACCACGGCGATCGGTTTCCTGCGCCGCGCGCTGGAATGGTTTGCGGCCCAGGGGGTCAGAGTCGAGCGGGTGATGACGGGAGCCGCCCAAAACGAACGGCGCCGTTACCGGCGCCGTTCGTTGGGGTCAAGCCTTTCGACTGTCCGGGTCTACGGGGCGAACGTCGACTCGCTGTACGAGGCCGTGGAGCTCATCATGCTGTCCACGCTGCTCGACCAGCTCGCCTCGTTCCAGCTCGCCTCGGCCCAGCTGGCTGCGTTCCAGCTCGCCTCGGCCCAGCTCGCTTCGGCCCAGCTCGCCTGGGCCCACGAGGCGCCCATCCTGAGGTATGAGGCCCAGCTCGCCGAGTCGAACACCCTCGAGCCCGTGAGCGGGTTGCCGGCGACGAACTTGTACAGCCCGACGTTCGGGTTCGGGGGATCGTCGACAGTCGACGTCAAACCTGCGTCGATCTCGCCGACGCCGGCGGCGTTGTCGCTGACGTTCGGGAGATAGTTCGCCGCGAGCATGAGCGCACCCTTGACCTGATCGGGGCTGAACCCCGGATGGCGGGCCAGGATCTGCGCCGCGGCTGCCGAGACGACCGGCGTCGAGAACGACGTCCCGGACATCCATATGTAGCCGGGAGCCATGATCCGCTCCGGCACCGTCTTGGCGATCGTGCCGCTCATCGGAGTGGGCGCGATCATGTAGCGACCAGGTGCGGCGAGGTCCGGCTTCGAGAAGCCGTCCATCGTCGTGCCGTAGGCCGACCAGCTCGGCACCGTGTCGTCGCGCGGATCCGAGTTCCCGTGCTGGTCGAGCGCCCCGACCGTGATCACGAACGGGTCGTTGCCCGGTGCGTACGACATGCTGACGGGGCCACCCTGGCCGTGGTTCCCCGCCGCCGCGACGACGACGATGCCACTGAGCCAGAGAGCCTCGACCGCCTTGTCGAGCGGATCGACGCGGATGCTCGTGTCGCTTGCGCCGGCGAGCGAGAAGTTCGCGACGCGGATGTTGTACTGCTTCGCGTGCTGGAGGACCCAGTCCGCGGCCGCGATCACGTCGCTCGTCCGCGACTCGCCGTCGGCGTTCGCCGTCCGCACCGAGACGATCGGTGCGTTCTGAGCGCCGCCTGGATACGAGCCCGAGCCCGCCGCGATGCCGGCGACCATCGTGCCGTGCCCTTCAGCGTCGTCGGCGTTGTCCGTGCAGAGTGAGCAGATCTTGACGCTCGCCACGAGGCGACTACGGAAGTCGGACCGTGCTTGCACGCCCGAGTCGACGATTGCGATCGCGGGCGCCTGCGGAGCAGGGCCGGTGATTGCACCGGTCGACGGGTCGAACGCGTTCTGCAGGATGGTCATGTCCGTCGACTCGAGCCACATCGTCGCGTCCTGATATTCCGACGTGTGGACGGCCACGTTGGGCGTGATAGCCACGATGTGCCGGTGGCTGGCCAGCCTCAGCAGGTCCTTGCCGCTGATGCTCGCCTCGACACCCTGCACACTCATGAAGCGGCGCAGGCCCTGGCCGTTTTCACTCTGCACCTCGTCCGCGACGGCCGAGCTCGAAGAGCTCTTGTCGCCCTGAACGATGACGTCGAACATCTGGAGAGGGTTCGCCGCGGCCTGCGCAAGCAGGCTGTTCGGAACGACGGCGGTGTTGCCCGGTCCCGAGTTCAACGACGAAGCGCTGCCTGCAACGGGAACAACCAGCATGGCGGCCAGCGCGAGGGTGATCATTCCGCGCTTTCCGCTTCCCCAGAGCGCATTCGAGCGAGATTCGCCGCGCCGTCCCCACAGCGCGTTCGCTCGTACGCCGGTACGAATAGTTCGGTCCTGCCGCATGTACGAAGCTGAGCGGGTGGGGCCACGCTCCTCCCCCGTTTGCGGTAGGCGGGCCCCAATCCCTCCATCGAGTGACGGAAGCAACTCGACCGAGGCTCGCGATTGCTCAAGCCTGCGTTTCGGCAGGCCGATTAGGTCGAGACACCGTCGCGAACTACGTCATCTATGTCAACGGTGCGCCGTGGAGAAATCTCGGCTCGACCGAGTTCGAGGTGAAGATGGGCGCGTTCGACGCTTCCGACACGCGGACCTTCTCGGTCGTCGCGGTCGATCTCGCCGGCAACGTCGGGGCGATGTCGCCTGTTCTCGTGAGCGTGCCGAATCTCGTCGGGCTCACCTGGTCGCAAGCGCTGGGAGCGACGGCCGCGCGCGGACTCGGTCTGCGTCGAGACGGCGTCTTCTTCGCGTCGGTTCCGACTGTGGTGGCGAGCCAGGATCCTGCGGCACCGGCACTCGCCGAGCGTGGCAGCGCGGTCCTGGTCACGATGACTCCAGCAAAGGGAGCTCCTCTCGCGGTTCGTGTCAAGCCTGCACGGGTCGTCTGCGCCGGCGGCTCGGTTCTGCGGCTACGCGTCGATTTGTCCGCCGCGGCGCTTGTACGCAACCGCCTTCTCAACGCTCACGGTCGTCTGGTCAAACGCGGCGTGATCGGGATGCTTCGAGCGGGTTCGAGCAGGGTGCGCGTGAACCTTCCGCGCGGCCTTCGCCGTGGCAGTTACCGCCTGGTGTTCGACGCGCGCGGTGAGGGCGGGACCGCCCACGCGTCCGTTCGCGTCAAGGTCGGCTCGCGGGTCTGCCGGGCGCGCTGATCCGAACGCGCCTCGAGTAGGTGTGCGACTAATCTCCGGGGCGCATGCCTCGGGTTGCGATCGCCCCCCCGCTCGCGCGGAGGGCAGCTCGGGCGGCTGCGGTTCTGCCGTGGTCGCCCGCCCTGATTGGAGCGGCTTACCTGATCCTGTTCATTGTCAGGTTGCCGAGGCTGATCGAACATGTCTACTGGGACAGCGATGCAGCGTCGGCCGCCGTGATCGCCGAGACCTTCGGTCATGGCGGGACCGTGGTCTTGGAACGCTTCGGTTGGTTCACGGGCCTCTGGTTCGCGCTGCTGACGAAGCCCCTCCCGCTGCACAGACAGGTGTGGGAGGTAGCCCCTTACGTGTTCTCGCTGCTCAGCGTGGCGCTCTTGGTCTGGGCGTCGTGGCGGCTCGCCGGCCGTTGGGCGGCCACGATGACTGCGACAGCGGCCGTGGCCACGAGTCCCTTCGTCAGCTATGACCTCGTAACGCTGAACTTCCACACCGCGACGTGGGTAGCCACAGTCGTGCTGGCGGCGTTCTGCCTCTGGCTTACGGACGAGCCATCGGGGAGTCGCCTCGCTTTCGTTGCGGTGCTCGTGACCCTGCTCGCCGGTACGACTGTCGCCTCGGACTTGCTCTTCGCGTTTGTCGGTCTGATTCCGTTCGCGCTCACGGGCCTGCTCCTGGCGTCTCTGCCCCGGTTCCGACGAGCGGGGGTCGTCGTCCTCGCCTCCGTCGTCCTGGCCTCGGTGATCGGATGGGTGACGAACTGGGGAATGAGGCACGCCAACGTCGAGGTTTTTTCCGTTCCGACTCGGTTTGCCGCCGACAAGGATCTCTGGCCGAACTTCGGGCGCCTGCTCAGTGGGATCGTCCAGCTCGTCAACGGCGACTACTTCTTCGACTCGCAACTGACAGCACGCACGGCACTCTCGTTTGCCTGCGCCTTGCTCGTTCTGATCGCGCTGGCGGCGCCTTTCGTGCTCGTCCGGCGGCAGCTCAGCCCCGCCGGCCGGTCGGTGCCGGTGTTCGTTTATTCATCCTTCTGGGCCGCCTGTGTCACGTTCAACTGCGCCAGCTTCGTTCTCAGCAGCGAAGGAACCCACGGTGGCTACTACCTCTTCCCGATTCTCTATGCGACCGCCGCGACGGTCCCGCTCGTCCTCGCCGGCAGCGGTTTCGGCCGACTGGTCGCCTCATTCGGCATCGCGGTCGTCGCAACCACGAGCCTCGTCAATCTGGCCGACACCGGGACGTCGCTCAGCCGGCCGCGGCCTCCGGTCGCGGCGGTCGCCGACCGGATCGTGCAGATCGCGGACAAAGAAGGCGCGCGATATGGCTACGCGGACTACTGGGACGCATCGAGCTTGACTTGGAGCACGCACATGGCCGTGCGCGTCGCGCCGGTCGTCCAGTGCGAATTGCCTAAGACGGACATCTGTACGTTCTGGTTCAACCTGAACACGAACTGGTACCGGCCGCACCCGAATACGAACACGTTCGTCCTGAGAGATGCTCAGTCGAACGACATGCGGCAGGAGCTTCCCGACACGTTCGGGGCGCCGTACGCGACGTACAGGCTCAGCGACGTCATCACCCTCTACCTCTACTCCTACGACGTCGCAAGTCGCTTCGTCGGCGCTGCCTCTCGCACGGGCTGAAGAGGGCGACAGTGATGAGGCTGCGGGGCAAGGATTCGAACCTTGACTACCTGGTCCAGAGCCAGGCGTCCTACCATTAGACGACCCCGCAACGAAGCGAAAGTGTAGCGGCCTAGCTTCTGTCCTCGGAACGACGTTCCTCTGCGGATCTGCCTTCCTGCGGAGCGCCGCCTGGGCCCGCCATCACGGTTCCGTCCTCTTCCACGACATCACGCGGATCCGCCGTCCGGTAGTCGTCGCTCTGCACGCCGCCGCGCGGATCGCCCTCGCGGTCGAGCGCGCGGACGTCGCCCTCCTGCTTGTTCGCGCGGTGCTTTTCGCCGCGGCGGAACCACCGGCTCAACATGGGGCGACCGTTCCCGGCCGACGCTAGACTGAATCTCCGCCGGCGCATTCGTCTAGTGGCCTAGGACACCGCCCTCTCACGGCGGCGGCACGGGTTCGAATCCCGTATGCGCCTCTTCAGCCCCGCGCCGGCGGGGCTTCTTCGTTTCGACGCGAGCGTGACCCGACACGAGGGCCTCCAGCATCTCGCGCCCGTACGATTCGCCGAACCCATGAGGCCCAGCGATCTTCCGCCGGCGCCGGCGCGACCGGCCGATGCGCTGATCCTGCGGATTCCAGCCGCGTCATTCGCGGTCGGCGCTGTCCTCCTCGGCGCTCCGATTCTCGCGGGCTACTTCGCGATGCGCGTGACGACCTGGGCGGTGATGACGGACGAGCTGCAAATCGCGCGGCTGGCAACGAGCATCGCCGAGACGCTCTCACCTGTCCCGTACATCCACGGCGAGTACTACGGCGCGCTCAGCCAGCTGTACCCGCTCTTGATTGCGCCGTTCTTCGGGTTGATGACGGCGCCGCGCGCGATGAGCGCCACGCACGAGCTGAATGCCCTCCTCATGCCAAGCGCAGCGATACCCGCGTTCCTGCTCGCGCGGTCTGTCGCCGGGTCGCGCGCTGCGGGTTATGCCGCCGCTGTGCTGACGGCGTTCACGCCGTGGCTCGTGCTCACTTCGACGCTCCTGACGGAGAACGCGGCGTATCCCGCCTTCGCTTGGGGCGTCTTCCTCTGCCACCGTGCCCTTGCCGTTGCCGGCCCGCGCCGTGATCTCGCCGCCCTCGGAGGATTGCTCCTCGTGTTCTTCGCGCGGACGCAACTCTTCGTTCTTGCGGCCGCGCTGCCGATCGCGCTCGTGTACCACGAAGTCGGATTCACCGTGGCGCGGCAGGATGGTCACTCCCTCGCCACGAGGGTGCGTTTCGCGGCAATACGAGCCGCGAGATGTCACGCGGTGCTGGCGGTCGCCTATGGGCTTGCAGGCATTGGTCTTGCCGCGCTTATTGCGACGGACTCACTCGGAGCGGTGGTCGGCAACTACTCCGTGCCCTTCAGCGGTGATCTCCTGCCGTCCGGGATCTGGGGCTACGCGGCGGCACACCTCGTTCAGGTCGTGGTGGGTGTCGGCGTCCTCCCGTTCCTGCTGTCGATCGCGTGGGTCGTGGTGACGCTCCTGCGCCCCGAGCGAAAGGAGGCGCACGCGTTCGCATCCATCCTCATCGTTCTCGTGCCGCTGCTCACATTCGAGGTCGCCTCCTTCGACCGGCGCTTCACACCCGAGGCGTTCATCCAGGACCGCTATCTCTTCTACCTCGTTCCGCTCTTTGCGGTGGCAGGGGCGGCTGCACTCGTGCAGCGCACGCATCTGTGGCTCCGCATCGGAGTGCTCGGGTTTGCTACCGGCGCCTTCATCTGGCTGCTCCGGTATGCCGTCTACCGCGACGAGACGATCATCTTCTGGGCGTCGCCCGCCGCCGCGTTCCACCCGGCCCTCGTCAGGGCAGGCGACTGGATCGGCCTGTCGGCGGAAGCGCTCGTCGGTGCCGGCACGGCCATCCTTGCGGCGGGCGTGGCCGCCGTGATGTGGCTCCTGCCGCGTGCCGCGTTCCTCTGCGCGTCGGCCGTCCTGGCGGCGTTCGGCGCGTTCGAAGCGGGCTATGTCTTCGAACGATTTTCGGACCTCGCGCCGACGCACGCAAGCACGACGGTGGGACCTCGCGACTGGATCGATCAGGCCGTGCCGGGCGGCCGATCGGTCGCACTTGTTCCCAGCCCCCTGCGCGCCCCCATCTACTGGTGGGAAGCGGAGCTCTGGAACAAGGACGTCGATCGCGTCCTTCAGGTGGGCGGCGGGCCGACGTTCACGCCGTTCCCGGCTGAGCCGCTCTCGGTCGACTTCGCGTCGGGGACGCTGCGCGGCCCCCAGCCCAGCGGCTTCCTCGTCGTGTCCGACCGCGAAACGCGATTCCACCTCTTCGATGCTGCGCTCCTCGCAGACTCGGGAGCGCTGAGTCTCGTGCGCGTGAAACGTCCATATCGCCTCGCCTGGGCGACCCACGGCGTCACTGCGGACGGCTGGACGTGGCCGGCGGTGGACGCAACGCTCCGCTTCTACGGACACGGCCGCTCCGGCGAACGCGGCGTCTCCGTGCTTCTCAGCGCCTCGCAATATGCCACCGAGCCGTTCGGCTTCACGCTTCACAGCAACAGCGGCGTTCGGAGCGGCGGCGTGGATCCCGGAGGAGCACGCCCTCCGGTTCGGCTCGATGCCTGCGTCCCTGCCGACGGATATGCCGATATCACGCTTCGCACCAGCGGTGAGGTGCGGATCCCCGACGGACGCACGGTCGCGCTCCATCTCGACGGGATCTTCGTGAGAGCCGAGGGGCCCTGTCCTGCGGCTCAGGTCTCGAGCCGGTAGATCGGGACGAGCCGCTTTTCCGCCTCGGTGTCGATGTGGGCGACGACCTCGACGTAGGGCTCGAGCCCCGAGCCCATTGCGCGCTCTCGTACGGCCGCGGGCCCTGAATTGGAGAGGACCTGGAAGCCTGGGGAGGCTTCCCGGGACTAGGGCTGCGGCACCCCTATCCCCCTACGGTCCTCTCCAGTACGAACCTCGACTGAATAGGCCGAACGGCCTACCCCCAAGAGGGGGAATCCGAATCTGCTGAAATCTTCTGCGGACGCCAGAAATCCTGTGCGAAGGGGCTCGAACCTTTCGTGGCGCGTTCTAGCCGAAGGTCCAGCGCACTGTCGAAGACTCGCAACACAGTGTGATGTGCCGCCGACGGCGCTGCGGCGGCCGTCGGCGGCACCTCAGGTCTCGAGCCGGTAAATCGGCACGAGGCGCTTCTCCGCCTCGGTGTCGATGTGCGCGACGACCTCGACGTAGGGCTCGAGCCCCGAGCCCTGCAGCTTTGCCTTCAGCAGGCTGTCCACCTGGTAGATCCCGGACGAGTTGTTCATCGTGATCTCGATCAGGATCGGGCGCTCCTCGCCGTCCTTGATCGCGACGTCCTCGATGGCGGCGGCGCTGAGCGAGTGGATCGAGATCGATCCCCGCGCGAACGGGATGCGCGAGCGTCCCTGCTCCATGTCCAGCGCGTCGGCCACGCGGACGATGCCGGCCTCGAGCGTGAGCGGCTTGCCGTAGTCCCGGTGGCTCGTGATCGTCTGTAATACCTCCGACACGATCACGGTGAGGTCTGGCTCCTCGTAGATCCCGTCCAGGAGCTCGCGCAGCTTCGGCTCGGCGAGAAAGAGGCTGAAGTCCTCGTGTCCCTCGCGATGAACGGCCATGCCGATGCAGTGCGTGAGCGACCCGAGGAGGACGACGACCTCCGAATCGTCGCTCTCGTAGCCGTAGTCGCCGACGAGTGAGGGCTCGACGTGGTGCTTCGTGAGCTGGCGCAGGAGCTTGAGCGCGATGTTGGCGACGATCTGGACGTGCACCCAGGAGTGGTCGTTGATGTGCATGCGCGCAACCGCGTTCACGTTCGCCGCGTGCCACCAGGCCTTTAGCTGCGTGTCCTCGTTGACCCGCTCGAGCAGACGCCGCAGCTTGCGGTTGCCACGGACCGGGACGTTGATCTTCATCTGTGCGACGGCCTCTGATGGAGTGAGCCGCGTCTCGCGCTCGGCTTCCTCCGAGACGGGCTGATCGATCCGGTCTTCGGTTTCCTTGTCCAGCGCCATCGGCTAGTGGGTCCCCTCGGGCGCGACGGCCGGCTCCACGCCAACGGAGAGCCGGGCAAGCCGGAAGTAGAGGACCGCGCCGGTCAGCGCGATCAGCGGCGTCGCGACGCTGTGCGCGACAACGCCGCCGATCCAGACGGCCGCGAAGCGAGGCAATGCCAGGAACAGTGTCCCCAGGACCGCCTGCACGATCAGGTATGCGAGGAACGTGACGATCAGCGCGCCGAGGACCGTCCAGCCGTAGCCGCGGGTCAGCTGCCACGAGCGGCCGAAGGCCTCGGCGGCGCGGCGCTTCTCGATCACGATCACCGCCGGGATCAGCGACCACCGCGTCAGCAGATACAGACCCGGCACGATCAACAGGATGATCCCGAGCGCGATCGCGAGCCCCGCGACAATCCCGGCGGCGATCAGCGCCGGCAGTCGCGGCCGCGTCCGCTCGTAGAGCTCACCGATGGTCGTATCGATGCGGCCGTCACGGACGTCGGCCACCGCCTCGACGAGCGCGCCCTGCAGCCAGAACGACCCGACGACGGAGAGCACGACCGCGACCAGGCTCCACAGGAACTCCGAGCTGACCGAGCTCTTGCTTGCGCGGTCGGCGAAGGCCGACGCGAGGTCGAGGACGATGAAGACCACCGCCGCTGTCGCGACGAAGCGCCAGAAGAAGCGCGTGTACAGGTGGAATGCCTCGTCGAGAACGGCGCTGATGCTCATGCCGTGGATCCTATGAGGGTTAGTGCCCTCCAGGAGGGGCACTAGGCTACGTCCGCGGCCCAGTCCCCGTACAGCGAGGTGTAGAGACCGCGTCGCCTGAGCAGCTCCTCGTGAGATCCCTGCTCGACGATGCGGCCTTGCTCCAGCACGACGATCAGATCGGCGTCGCGGATCGTCGAGAGGCGGTGGGCGATGATGAACGCGGTCCGCCCGGCGAGCAGGAGCCGCAGGGCGCGCTCGATCTTCTGCTCCGTGCCGATGTCCACGGACGACGTCGCCTCGTCGAGGATCAGGATGCGCGGATCGGCGAGCAGGGCGCGCGCGAGCGCGACGAGCTGCCGCTGGCCGAGCGAGAGGCGAGAGCCTCGTTCCTGCAGTTGCGTCTCGTAGCCGTCCTCCAGGCGCAGGATGAACTCGTGGGCGCCGACGGCTTGCGCTGCGCGTACGACCTCATCGGGCGCTGCTCCCGGTCTCCCGAACGCGATGTTCTCCGTCACCGTGCCGGCAAAGAGGAAGCCTTCCTGCGGGACGATGCCGAGCTGCCGGCGAAGCGACGCCTGTTGCACGTTCCGCAAATCGTGTCCGTCGATCGTGATCCGGCCCGCGGTGGGGTCGTAGAAGCGTGCGAGCAGCTTCGCGATCGTCGACTTTCCCGCGCCGGTGTGACCGACGAGGGCGACGGTCGTCCCCAGTGGAACGTCGAGGTCGAGGCCGTGCAGCACCTCGGGTCCGGTGCCGTAGCTGAAGCGCACGTCCTCGAAGCGGACGCGTCCCGCGACCTCCGGCAGCGCGATGGCGCTGGGCGCGTCCAGCACCTCCGGCTCCTCGTCGAGGACGTCCATGATCTTGTCGAGCGCGGCCGTCGCGGACAGGAAGGTGTTGTAGAGCTGTGACAGCTGCTGCACCGGGTCGAAGAAGTTCTGGACGTAGAGCATGAAGGCGAAGAGCGTTCCGATCGTGACGTCGCCGTTGAAGTAGAGGTGGCCGCCGTAGCCGAGCACCACCGCCAGCGCGATCGACGAGAGCAGGTCGACGAACGGGAAGTAGAGCCCGTTGAGCACCACGGTCTCCATGTTCGAGTCGCGGTAGCGCTCGCTCACGTTGCGGAAGTTCCGGATGTTCGTCTGCTCGCGCGTGAACGCCTGCACCATGCGCATGCCGGCGATGTCCTCGGCGAGCGTCGCCGTCACGAGCCCGAGCCGTTCCCGCACTGCCCGGTATGCGCGCGAGGAGCGGATGCGGAAGATCACCGTGGCGACGCTCATCAGCGGAATCACGGCCAGCGTGGCGAGCGCAAGGCGCCAGTCGAGCACGAACAGGAGGATCGCCGTCCCGATCAGCGTCAACGTGTTCTGCACGAGGCTCGTAACGCCGTCCGTGACGAGCTGGTCGAGCGCCTCGACGTCGTTCGTGAGGCGGCTGATGATCACGCCGGCCCGGTTGCGCTCGTAGAACCCGAGCGAGAGGCGCTGGAGGTGGCCGAAGAGCTTGTTCCGCAGGTCGGCCAGGATTCGCTCCCCGACCCAGCCGGTCAAGTAGGTCTGCGCGTAGCTCATCCCCCAGTTGGCGAGTCCGGCGACGAGAAAGGCGCCGACGATCCACCAGAGCTTGCCGAGGTCGTGGCGGCGGATGCCGTCGTCGACTGCGTACTTCGAGAGGAAGGGCGGCGCGAGGGCGGTCGCCGTCGCCGCGAGCAGCGAGAAGATCGAGAGGATCGTCCTGCCCTTGTACGGCGCCGTCAGCCGTGCGAGCGTCGCGAGCCGTCGACGCGTGCGCCGCCAGGACCAGTCGTCCACCCTGGCGCCGCGCTCCTGCGTCAGATGTCCTCCGGGCTGCCACACTCTCATGCGACTTCCTCCACCGCCGCGCGCGCCTCCACTGCGTCGGCGAACTGCCGCTCGAGCAGGCCGTGCTCGTAGATGTCGCGGTAGACCGCGCTCGTCTCCAGCAGCTCGTCGTGCGTGCCGCGTGCGGCGATGCGGCCGCTGTCGAGGACGACGATCTCGTCCGCGAGGGAGATCGTCGACAGGCGATGCGCGATGATCAACGTCGTCCGGCCGCGCATGGCCTCGCGCAGCCCGAGCCGGATCTTCGCCTCGGTCGTCGCGTCGACGGAGGCCGTCGCGTCGTCGAGGATCAGGATGCGCGGGTCGACCGCGATCGCGCGCGCGATCGCGAGCCGCTGTCGCTGTCCGCCGGAGAGCGTGATCCCGCGCTCGCCGATGACGGTCTCGTACCGGTCGGGCAGGCGCTCGACGAACTCGTGTGCCTGCGCGAGCCGCGCAACGTGCTCGACCTCCTCGTCGCTCAGGTCCGGGGCGCCGAAGGTGATGTTCTCCCGTACCGTGGCGGAGAAGAGGAACGGATCCTGCGAGATGACGCCGATCTCGCGCCGAAGCGAGCGCAGCGTGACGTCGCGGACGTCCACGCCGTCGACCTGGACACGGCCGGCGGTGACGTCGTAGAAGCGCGGAACGAGCGACGTCAGCGTCGTCTTGCCGGAGCCGGTATGGCCGATCAAGGCAATCGTCCGGCCAGCGGGCACGTCGAGGTCGATCTCCTCGAGCACCGCGCGCCCGGGTATGTATTCGAAGCCGACGTTCTCGAAGCGGAGATCGCCGCCGCCCTCCGGCAGCTCGACGGCCTCCGGCCTGTCGGCGATCTCTTCCGGCTCGTCCATGATCTGGAAGATCCGCTCTCCGGAGGCGGTCGCGCGCTGCGCCTGTCCGACCCACATGCCGAGCGAGCGGAGCGGCATCACGAGCATGCCGAGATAGAGGTTGAAGGCGACGAAGCCGCCGACCGTGAGCGACCCGTGCGTGACCATCCGCGCGCCGACGAGCAGCACGGCACCCTGCGCCACGAGCGGAACCCAGGAGATAAGCGGGACGTACAGCGCCCGCTGACGGTTCGCCCTGATCGTCTGCCGGAACACGGCCTCCGAGCGGCTGTTGAACTTCTCGTGCTCCTGCGGCTCCTGCGCGAACGACTTGACCACGTGGACGCCGACAATGTTTTCCTCGGCGACGGTGGCCACGTCCGCGAGCTTCTGCTGTACGTCACGCAGCGTCGGGTGCGCGACGCGGCTGTAGCGATATGCGAGCACGACGAGGATCGGAGTGATCGCGAGCGCGATCAACGCGAGCCTCCACTCGAAGACGAAGAGGACCGCGGTCACAGACAGCACGGTCAGGATGTTCTGGAAGAAGAAGATCAAGCCGTAGCCGAGGAAGAACCGCACACCCTGCAGGTCGACCGTCGCGCGCGACATCAGCTGGCCGGTCTGGTGACGGTCGTAAAACCCGAACGAGAGGCGAACGAGGTGCGCGTACAGACCCTGGCGCATGTCCATCTCGACCGCGAGCGCCTGCTTCCCGGAGATCAGCCTGCGTCCGGACATCAACAAGGCGCGGATGAAGCCGAGAGTGACGATCGCCCAGACGAAGAGCCAGAGCTTGTGCGCGTCGTGCGGCCCCAGCGCGCTGTCAATCACGTGCTTCGTCACCCAGATCAGCGCGATCTGGGCTGCCTGCGAGGCGACCGCGAGCACGATCGAGATGACGAGGGAAACCTTGTAGGGACGCAGGAAGCCGAGCAGGCGCGCGAATGTGCGCCGGTACGGCGGTCGGTCCTGCTCCTGCACCCTTGAAATCTAGCCGCCGAGGTGCGCCAGCTCGTCGCGCACGAGGGCGGCCGCGCGAACCGTGAGCGTCCTGTTCGCGGGCGCATTCAGCCAGCCGCTGGCGCCCGACGGATGGGGAAGCGGGATCACGGCCGCGCCCTCGAGTTCGAAGCGGCGGCCGATGCAGGAGGTGAGCCCGCTGAGTCCGAGCAGCCGCTTGATCGCGAGCCCGCCGACGGGAACGATCAGCGCAGGCCGGACGATCCGCAGCTCCCAGTCGCGCCAGAACGTGCACAGCTCCTGCTCGCGCAGCGTCGGCGTACGGTCGCCGCGCCCGGACGGCGCACGGCCCGGATAGCAGCGCGTCACCGAGGCGCAGTAGAACGTGGAGTAGAACTCGTCCTCCTCCATGCCGAGCCAGCGCCGCAGGGTCTTGCCGGCGCGGCCGCGCCAGGGCCGCCGCTCCTCACCCTCGACGATGCCCGGCGCCTGTCCGTACATGTAGGCGCGCTGCCCACGGAACTCGTTCCGGACCGGCCAAGACTCGAGCGGGTAGCCGGCCTCGATGCAGGCACGGCAGACCGTGAGATCGCCCTGGAGCGAGGCGAGTGAGCGGTACGAGCTTCGCCTGCGCGTCACGCGCGGACGACGACGAAGTACCGGCCCTCGTGCAGGACCTCGCCCCCGCCGAGCTCGTCCGCAAGCTCGGAGCCCGTGAAGACGCGCTTGTAGACGGTCCAGCGCGAGCCGTCCTTCAGGACACGCTGTTCCCAGCGCGTTGCCTCGGCGCCGGAGGTGCGCATCGATCCGACGACGACGAGCTCCGGCGCGACGCGGCGCGCCTCGGCGAGAAAACGGAGGCGCTCGGCCTCTTCGAGGTGGCAGTAGAAGTAGCTCGCGAAGACGCGCTCGAAGCTGTCGGCGTCGAACGGCAGGTCGAGGGCATCGGCCTGCACGAAGCGTGCGCTCGGCGCCTGCTCGCGCGCGACCGCGAGCATTCGCTCGCTTTGATCGAGTCCGACGACCTCCCCTTGTAAATGTCGCGTGAGAAAGCCGGTGCCGCACGCGACGTCGAGCGTGCGATGCGGGAGAAGACCGGCGACAACACGTTCGAGTACCTCGAGCTCGTCTTCCCAGCCCGGACGATCCCGTTCGCTGTACAGGCCCACGCCGAGCCACCAGTCGTCGTACTCGTGGGCCCGGCGGTCGTAATAGACCTTCACCGGCTCCTAGAGTACGCGCGATGGAATTGCCGCTCGAATCGGTACCGAACTTCTCCGAAGGGCGCGACCGGGCAACGATCGACGCCCTCCGCGCGGCGCTCTCGCACCACACCGAGTTGCTCGACGTCCACTCCGACCCCGACCACAACCGCTCCGTGTTCACGCTCGTCGGCGACGAGGAGGACCTCGTGGCCGCACTCCTGTCGGGGATCGCGACTGCACAGGAGCGGATCGACCTCCGCCGGCACGAGGGCGCGCATCCGCGCATCGGAGCCGCCGATGTCGTCCCGATCGTGGCGCTCGACCCGGCCGCCGCGGAGCGTGCGCGGGGCTGCGCGCTCCGCCTGGCAGATCGAATCGGATCGGAGCTCGAGCTTCCCGTCTTCCTCTACGGCGAATCGGCTCCGGGTCGCGGCCCCGCCTTCTTCCGGCAGGGCGGTCCCGCCGAGCTGCAACGGCGCATCGACGCGGGGGAGGTGCGTCCGGACTTCGGTCCTCCACGGCTGGACGAGGGGGCCGGCGGCGTCATCGTCGGCGCGCGGCGCCCTCTGATCGCGTTCAACGTCAACCTGGATACGGACGACGTTGAGATCGCGCGAGCGATCGCTGCGGTCGTGCGGGAGAGGGGCGGCGGCTTCCCGGGAGTACGTGCACTAGGGCTTGCGTTGCCGAGCGTCGGACGCGTCCAGGTGAGCATGAACGTGGAGGACTACGAGGCGGTGGAGCTCCACGAGATCGTGACGCGCGTGGAGGAGGAGGCGGGCGCGCGAGGCGCGGCGGTTGCGGGTGCCGAGCTGGTGGGCCTGCTGCCGGCGGGCGCCGCCGTCGCCGCCGCGGGCGCTGTGCTGCGTATCGAAGGCTTCAGCCCTTCGCACGTGCTGGAGCTGCGCCTCCTCGACCGGATGCGTGACCGGCCCTGAGCGACACGAGGCCGGCAAGGCCGACCAGAGGCAGCGCGATTGCCGCCCCGACGAAGACCGATCGCGTGGCGAGGACCGCGAACAGAGGTCCGATGAAGATCAAACCGGTCGCGTGCGCCCCGCGGTGTACGAGCGAGATCAGCCCGATCACGCGTCCCAGCACGGCGTCCGGCACCTCTTCCTGTGCAGCGGAATAGAGCAAGACCATCACTCCGGCCTGGATCGCGCCGGTCACCACGCCCGCGGCGAGGGCCGGTGGCAGGGAATCGGCGAGCGCGAAGAGTGTGTAGCCGACGGCATAGCCCAGCCACAGGAAGAGGCTGAGCCGGACATTGTGTCGAACCGCGATGCGCGACAACAGCGCACCTGCGGTGACCGCGCCCACCGCGTACGCCGCGGCCACGAGGGAGAAGCTTCCTGGCCCGAGATCGAGGGTCTTGCGCACGAGCTGCGGCACGCCGACCATCCAGGTTCCCGATCCGACGGTCACGCCGACGGCAAGAACGAGCACGCCGATCGTGAGCGCGCGGCGTGGACGCAGAGCCGAGAACCCCTCCCGAATTCGCGGTGGCGTCACGATCTCGGTGCGCGTCCGCGCCGCGCGAACTCCCGCGATCAGAATCGCGGACGCGAAGAACGACGCCGCGTTGAACAGGAAGAACAGGCTGAGCGGCATGAAGACCAGCAAACCCCCCGCCGCGGCCCAGCCGCCGACCCGAACCGCCTCCGCCGACGCTCGCACGAGACCATTGGCGGTTTGCACGTTGCGGCGTTCGACCAGCGCCGGAAGCAGCGCACCGTAGGCCGGATCGAAGTAGCTGGTCGCGGTTACGACCGCGAAGGCGGCCACCACGAGCATCCAGACCTGCAAATTCCCGGTGAGCCCGGCGACGGCGACAGGCACCAGCACCAGCCCGCGAACCACGTCGGCGGCGACCATTGTGTTTCGCCGGTCGCGCCGGTCCGCGACCACGCCGCCGTGCAGGCCGAAGATGAGAGCGGGAACACTGTCCGCGAGCCGGACTGCGAGGACACCCAGCGGCCCGGCGGTCACGAGCGCGAACCACATCAGCGCGACGTACTGAAAGGCGTCTCCGAGCTCACTGACGACAACCGCCGTATACGTTCGTCGGAAGTCGCGGCGCCGCAGGAGGTGGAGTGCGCGCTCCGTCGGGATCGGCGGTAGCGGTGTGCCGGCCAGCATCTCTTCGGGCTCTGCTGAGTGGATCGGCCACGCCCGGAGTCTGCCCCGGTTGGCCGGGAGCCGGTGCCGCTCCCGGGACTAGACTGGCCGCGCGATGGCTCAGGCGACCGCGATCCGCCTGACCGGAGACGATCTTCGGATCGAAGACGTCTGGGCGGTCGCGTTCGGCGACGCCGACGCCGCGCTCTCGGACGAAGCCCGGGCGAAGATGCGCGCTGCGAGGGAGCTCGTCGAGCGCGCCGCGCACGGGAGCCGGGAGCACACGTACGGCATCAACACGGGCTTCGGCCGGTTCGTGTCGAGATCGATCCCCGAGGAGCAGACCGAGGAGCTCCAGCTACGGCTTCTGCGCAGTCACGCCTGTGGTGTCGGCGAGCCCTACCCGGCGGAGATCGTCCGCGCGGCAATGCTCCTGCGCGCGAATGCGCTGGCGAAGGGCACCTCCGGGGCGCGGATCGAGACCGTCGAGCTCCTGCTGGAGTGCGTCAACCGGGGTGTGCTCCCGTACGTCCCCAGTCGAGGCTCCGTCGGGGCGAGCGGAGACCTCGCGCCCCTCGCACACCTCGCTCTGCCGTTGGTGGGGGAGGGCGAGGCGTGGCACGAAGGCGAGCTGCTGTCCGGTGCGGACGCGCTGGCGGCCGCAGGGCTGGAGCCGACGCGGCTCGCGGCGAAAGAGGGGCTCTCTCTCGTCAACGGCACGCAGTTCATGGCCGCTTTCGGCTCGCTGGGTCTCGTGCGGGCCCGCCGGCTCGCCGCGGCGGCAGACCTCGCATGTGCGCTCTCGCTCGAGGCGCTGCAGGGGTCGCGTACGAGCTTCATTCCCCAGATCCACCGTCTCCGTCCTCTGCGCGGACAGGCGGCCTCGGCGGCAAACGTCATGCGGCTGCTCGAGGGCTCGGCGATCATCGAGGCGCACAAGTGGTGCGACAAGGTGCAGGACGCGTACTCGCTGCGGTGTGCTCCTCAGGTGCACGGCGCGGCACGTGACCTGCTCGATTACGTCGAGGGGACGTTCGCGGTCGAGCTCAACGCCGCGACGGACAACCCGCTCGTGCTCGTGGAGGACGAGCTGCTCGTCTCCAACGGCAACTTCCACGGACAGCCGCTCGCCTTCGCGCTCGACGCGCTCACCATGGCTTGCTCGGAGCTGGCGAACATCTCCGAGCGCCGCGTCGAGCGCCTCGTGAATCCGAATCTGTCCGACGGGCTACCCGCGTTCCTGACCACGGACGGCGGCCTGAACTCCGGCTTCATGATCCTGCAGTACGTGGCGGCGTCGCTCGTGAGCGAGAACAAGGTGCTCTGTCATCCCGCAAGCGTCGATTCGATCCCGACGAGCGCCGGTCAGGAAGATCATGTGTCGATGGGGAACGCCGCCGGCCTCAAGGCGTGGCAGGTGCTCGCGAATTCGGAGCGTGCGCTCGCGATCGAGTTGCTCGCCGGGGCACAGGGGGTCGAGTTCCTCGCTCCGCTCGAGCCCGGGGAGGGAGTTCGGGCGACACACGCGTTCGTGCGGTCGCTCTCGCGACGCCTGGGTGACGACAGGCCGCTCGCCGGTGACATCGAGGCGGTGGCGACGGCGATCCGCGACGGGTCGCTCCTCGGCGCTGTCGAAGCCGAGGTGGAGAAGCTCGCGTGAGCACCACCCGGCCTCTCGAAGCGGTGGTGTGGGAGCTCTGCGGCGACCTCTCCCGAATCCGCGCTCCGCGCGGCACTGAGTTACACGCGCGCGCGTGGGCGATCGAGGCTCCACTGCGGATGCTGCTCAACAACCTCGATCCCGAGGTGGCTGAGCGTCCCGAGCAGCTCGTCGTCTACGGCGGCTCGGGCAAGGCTGCGCGCAACCCCGACGCCCTGCGCGCGATTGTCCGCTCGCTCCTCCAGCTCGCCGAGGACGAGACCCTGCTCGTCCAAAGCGGTAAGCCGGTTGGCGTCTTTCGGACCCACCCGGGTGCACCGCGGGTGCTGATCGCAAACGCGTTGCTCGTGCCGCGCTGGGCGACGTGGGACGAATTCCGCCGCCTCGAGGCACTAGGGCTGACGATGTTCGGCCAGATGACGGCCGGGAGCTGGATCTACATCGGCACGCAGGGAATCCTCCAAGGCACCTACCAGACGTTCGCGGCCGCGGGGGAGACGCACTTCGGCTCGCCCGATCTCTCCGGTCGCACGATCCTGACGGCCGGGCTGGGCGGGATGGGCGGAGCTCAGCCGCTGGCCGGGACGATGGCCGGCGCGGCGATCCTTTGCGTCGAGGTCGATCCGGCGCGCATCGAGCGGCGAATCGAGACTCGGTATCTCGACGAGGTGACAGATTCGCTGGACGACGCGCTCGCGCGGATCCGGGCGGCGGCGGCCGAGCGGCGCGCGCTGTCCGTCGGCTTGCTCGGGAACGCTGCGGAGGTCGTGCCGGAGCTGGCGCGCCGCGGCGAGCACTTCGACCTGGTGACCGATCAGACCGCGGCGCACGACCCGCTTACGGGCTACATCCCGGTGGGCCTGAGCGTCGAGGAGGCGGCGACGCTCCGTTTGTCCGATCCCGACGAGTATCTGTCGCGGGCGCGCGCGTCGATCGTCCGCCACGTCGAAGCGCTCCTCCAGTACGTCCGAGCCGGGAGCTATGTTTTCGATTATGGCAACAACCTCAGAGGTGAGGCCCGTGATGGTGGGGTAGAGGAGGCCTTCTCATATCCGGGCTTCGTCCCGGCCTATATTCGGCCGTTCTTCTGCCGCGGCGTCGGTCCGTTCCGGTGGGCGGCGCTCTCGGGTGAGGCGGCGGACATCGCGGCGATCGACGCGGTGCTCCGCGACCTCTTCCCCGACGATCCGCTCCTGCAGCGATGGCTCGAGCTCGCACCGAAGCGGGTCGCGTTCCAGGGACTGCCCGCTCGGATCTGCTGGCTCGGCTACGGCGATCGGGCTCGAGCGGGACTTGCGATCAACGACCTCGTGCGAAGCGGAGAGGTCAAGGCGCCGGTGGTGATCGGGCGGGATCACCTCGATTCGGGTTCCGTCGCCTCGCCCTTCCGCGAGACGGAGGCCATGCGTGACGGCTCCGACGCGATCGCCGACTGGCCGATTCTCAACGCCCTCCTCAACGTCGCCGCGGGCGCGACCTGGGTGAGCGTCCACCACGGTGGGGGTGTCGGTATCGGCAACTCCATCCACGCGGGCATGGTCGTCGTGGCCGACGGCACCGAGGAGGCGGCGGAGCGCTTGGAACGGGTGCTGACGACCGATCCCGGGACGGGCGTCATGCGGCACGTCGATGCGGGCTATCCCGAGGCTCTCGCCGCGGCCGAGGCGCACGGGCTCGAGCCGCCGATGCCGCAGTCCGAACGCGGATGAGCTCCGCGGGCGGCCGGCGCCGCCTGCTCGTCCGCGACCTCGCGCAACTCGCCACTCCGGCGGGCTCGGCCGCTCCCCTGCGCGGCGACGCACTGGGCGAGGTGGAGGTGCTCGAGAACGCATTCGTCCTCTGCGACGGCGAGTCGATCGAGGCCGTCGGCCTCATGCGCGACCTCGGACGGCTCGAGGGCGACGTCGAGGAGCTCGACGGACGGGGATCGTGCGCGATCCCGGGCCTCGTCGACTGCCACACGCATGCGTGCTTCGCGGGCGACCGCGTCGACGAGTTCTCGCTGCGTGCGGCGGGAGCGAGCTACGAGGAGCTCCACGCGGCCGGCGGGGGCATCATGGCGACGGTCCGCGCCACGCGCGCGGCGCGCGAGGCGGAGCTCGCGAAGGCGGTCCGCACGCACCGCGCCTGGATGCTTCGTGCCGGAACGACGACGTTCGAGTCCAAATCGGGATACGGGCTCGACCGCGAAACGGAGCTCGCCTCCCTGCGCGCGATCGCGGACGCCGGAGGCATCCCGACCTGGCTCGGCGCACACGCGGTCCCGCCCGAATCCGGCGACGCGGACGCCTACCTCGACTTTGCGCTGAGAGAGGTGCTTCCTGCCGCGGCCGAGCTCGCAGAAGCTGCCGACGTCTTTCTCGAGCGCAGCGCGTTCGACGCCGTGCAGGCCCGGCGGTACCTGAAGGCGTGCGCTGCGGCCGGCCTCGTGCTGCGCCTGCACGGGGACCAGTTCAGCGAGCTGGGCGCCGTCGCGCTTGCGATCGAGCTCGGAGCCCGTTCGATCGACCACCTCGAGGCCACGGGCGAAGCGGGCGTCGCCGCGCTTGCCGAGAGCGACGTGGCCGCCGTCCTGCTGCCGGCGAGTGCTCTCTTCCTCGGCCGGCCGATGCCGCCTGCTCGAGCGCTCGTCGACGCGGGCGCGATCGTGGCGCTCGCGACCGACTTCAATCCGGGCAGCGCGTTCTGCGAAAGCCTCCCGCTGGTGTGCTCTCTGGCCGCGACCCAGCTCAAGCTCTCTCCTGTCGAGGCGCTCGCCGCCTGCACGGTCAACGCGGCCCACGTGCTCGGCCGCTCGGCAAGGCTGGGCAGACTCGCCCCGGGCTACGCGGCCGACCTCGTCCTCCTCGAGGCTCCCGACTGGCGCTACCTCGCCTACCACCTGGGCGGCGGGCTCGTCGCGAACGTGGTCGTCGACGGCACGCCGGCGGAGCTACGCTAAGCGGCATGCCGACGAAGAAACAGCGGCGACGGATGCAGAAGGCGCGCCGGCACGAATACGAGTACGTCTATGTCGACGAGGAGGGAAACGAGGTCGCGGTCGATCCGGCCGAGCTGCACCCGGAGAAGGACGGCAAGAAATCCGAGGCTCGCGCGCGACGAAACGGCAGTCGCAGCACCGATGCCCGCAAAGGCTCCCGACGGACGATCGAGCCGCCCTCCTGGCGCCGCGCCGCTCGCCGAGGACTGATCTTCGGACCGGTTCTCGTCGTGGCGATGACGCTCATCAACCACAACGCATCGGTCCTGCAGCAGATCCCGTCTGCGATCTTCCTGATCGCCTTCTTCATTCCGTTCAGCTATTTCACCGACTCGCTTGCGTACCGCATGTACCGCAAGCGCGTCGGGGGAACTAAGCCCTAAAGACCTTTCTCTTCTCCGCGGTAGTGACCCTCGCCGGGCCACGGCGCGAGGACGAGCAGGATGCGCGCTCCCGTATCGGTGGAAATCGAGCGCCGCTCGTCGGCGTCGAACGAGAAGAAGGATCCGGTCTCGCCGTCGATCGCCTCCCCGCCGGACTCGACTCGGACGGATCCCTCGACCACGGAGACGAGTGCCCGCTCCTTGACCTGGTGGTCGCCGAGCCGCTGGCCGGGCTCGAGCGCGACGAGCACCGCGCGCGCAGCCGGATCGGAGCGAAGCACGACGGGCGAACGGCTGCCGCCCGGCGTGTCGATCTCCCGCAGGTTCCAGCACTGCATCCCGCGATCCTAAACGGCCTGAGGCGCCCCGAAGGCCGCCGTTAGACTCAAACGCCCGTGAGCCTCGCCGTCGACCGATACGAGCTCGGCCCGATCGGCACGAACTGCTACGTCGTCCGCGCCGAGCGTGGCGCGTCGGAAGCCGTCGTCGTCGACCCGGGCGGCGACGCCGCGCGACTCCGACTCGAGCTCGCAGGGATGAACGCTCGGTGCGCCGCCATCCTCGTCACTCACGGCCACTGGGATCACCTGGGCGCGGTCGCCGATCTGGCCGAGGGAACCGGCGCTCCTGTTTACATGGCGGAGGAAGAGCGGGTGCTGCTGGAGGACGTCAACAGCTTCACGCCGCCGGGCGTCCAGATTCGGCCTTACACGCCCGACGTCCTGCTCCAGGGCGACGAGACGCTCGAGCTCGCCGGTATCTCGTTCACGACGCTGCGCATTCCCGGTCACTCCCCGGCTCACCTCGCGTACTACGCCGACGGGTGTGTGTTCTCGGGCGACCTCGTGTTCGCGGGCTCCGTCGGCCGCACCGACCTGCCCGGCGCGGACTGGGACACGCTGGTCGGATCGGTGCGCATGCTCGCCGACCGCTTTGCGCCGGAGACGGTCGTCTATCCCGGTCACGGGCCGGAGACCACACTCGGCGCCGAGCTCGAACGCAATCCGTTTCTCGCGGAGCTGCGCGCGTGACGCGCTTCGAGGCGCCGCGCGGAACGCACGACATCCTTCCGTCCGAGCAGCCGCTCTGGCAATGGGTGACCGGACAGATGGAGGAGGTCTGCGCGCTCTACGGCTACCGCCGTATCGACACGCCCGGGATCGAAGACACCGAGCTGATCGTCCGCACGTCCGGTGGCGGATCGGACATCGTGCAGAAGGAGACGTACACGTTCAGCGACCGCGGCGGCCGGTCGTTGACTCTGCGTCCGGAGGGGACCGCGCCCATCTGCCGTGCGTACATCGAGCACGGCCTGCACCGCGAGCCACAGCCGCAGAAGCTGTACACGATCGGCCCGATGTGGCGCTACGACCGGCCGCAGAAAGCCCGCTACCGCGAGCACTGGCAGCTGTCCGTGGAGGCGATCGGGACGGACGATCCGGCCGTTGACGCGGAGGTGATTCAGCTCTACGCCGAGCTGTTGCGACGCCTCGGCGTGACCGAGTACGAGCTCCATCTGAACACGATTGGCGATCAGACTTGCCGGCCGAAATACCTAGAGGAGCTCTCGCGCTGGCTGGATCTCAATGATCACCTGCTAAACGAGGAGGCCCGAGCGAAGAGACGCACCAGCCCTTTACGCGTTTTCGACGTCAAAGACGCAAACGTGCAGGCCGCTCTCGCGTCCGCGCCAGACCTTAGTGAGTACCTCTGCGAGGCTTGTCGCGAACACTTTCATGCGGTCCGGACCTACCTGAACTCATACAAGATTCAATACGAGATCAAACACCGTCTCGTGCGTGGGCTCGACTACTACACACGCACCGTCTTTGAGTTCAAGAGCCGGGATCTCGGCGCTCAGGACAGCATCTGCAGCGGCGGTCGCTACGACGGCTTGATCGAAGAGATCGGCGGACCGCCCACGCCGGGTATGGGATTCGGGGCCGGTGTGGAGCGCCTGACTCTCAGTGTCAAACGCGGGCCGACGAAGCCGGCTGGAGTCGACGTGTACTTCGTGTGCGCGGAGAGCTCCGATCGTGACCGCGTGCTTCCGCTCCTGGCGGAGCTGCGGCGGCGCGGGCTCCGCGCCGACATCGACTACGGGGGCCGGTCGCAGAAGGGGCAGATCGGCCAGGCCAGCCGGCTCGGCGCGGGCTGGACGGTGATCGTCGACGGCGGTCACGCAACGGTGCGCGAGCCCGGGCGTGACGACTGGACGGCGACCCTCGACGAGCTCGTCGACAGAATCTCTGGATGAACGGCTGGCGCGACCTCCACTGCGGTGAGCCGCGGCCCGCGGACGCGGGTCGCGCCGTCACGCTCGCCGGTTGGGCCGCACGTCGTCGCGACCACGGCGGCCTGATCTTCATCGATCTTCGCGACGAAACGGGAGTGACCCAGCTTGTCGTCAACCCCGAGAACGCGCCGGATGCCGCGGCGATCGCGCGGGAGGTGCGGAACGAGTTCGTCCTGCAAGCGAGCGGCACGATCGTGCAGCGGACCCCGGAGACCGTCAATCCGCGGATGCCCACGGGTGAGATCGAACTCCGGGTCGAGACGCTCCGAGTCCTGAGCACGTGCCCGCCGCTGCCGTTCCAGCTCGACGAGGAGAACGTCGATGAAGCTCTGCGCCAGAAGTACCGGTGGATCGACCTACGCCGCGACCATATGCAGCGCAACATCCGGATTCGCGCGCAGCTCGTCCGGATCATCCGCGAGGAGATGGAGCGAGACGGCTTTGTCGACATCGAGACGCCGATCCTCTGGAAGCCGACGCCCGAGGGTGCACGCGACTTCGTCGTTCCCGCGCGGCTCCAGAAAGGAAAGTTCTACGCGCTTCCGCAGTCGCCGCAGATCGCCAAGCAGCTGCTCGTGATCTCCGGCTTCGAGCGCTACTACCAGATCGCGCGCTGCTTCCGCGACGAGGATCCTCGCGCTGACCGCCTGCAGGAGCTGACGCAGCTCGACGTCGAGATGGCGTTTCCGGACCGCGAGTTCATCTTCGCGCTGATGGAGCGAATCGTCGAACGGATCTGGCGCGAGTGCATCGGCGTGCAGCTCTCGCCGCCTTTCGAGCGGCTGAGCTACGACGAGACGATCCTGCGCTACGGCATCGACCGCCCCGACCTCCGCTTCGGGATGGAGATCCAGGAGGCGACCGAGGCCACGCGCGGATCCGAGTTCAGCGTCTTCGCGAACGCGCCCTGCGTCCGCTACATCGCAGTGCCCAAGGAGTTCTCCCGGGCGGAGCTGCAGGCGCTCGAGGCGCAGGCGACGTCGTGGGGCGCGAAGGGCCTTGCCTACATCGTCTTCCGTGCCGACCGGGAGGTGAGCTCGCCCATCGCCAAGTTCCTCGACCAGGACCTCCTCGAACGCTGGCGTCAGGCGGGGCACACGCTGCTCTTCGTCGCCGACGAGGAGCGGATGGTCGCCAAGGTGTTGGGGCTCGCTCGCCTCCAGCTCGGCCGCGATCTCGACCTGATCGACGACTCGCGCTGGGAGTTCCGGTGGATCGTCGACATGGCCGCGGCGGAGTTCGACGAACAGACCGGCACGTGGCATGCGGCACACCATCCGTTCACGCGGCCGACCGACGAAACCGTGGATTTCCTCAAGACCGACCCCTCGCGGGCGCGCGCGATTGCGTACGACCTCGTTGGGAACGGCATCGAGCTCGCCGGGGGGTCCTTCCGCATCCACGAGCCGGAGTTGCAGCAACAGGTGTTCGCCAATCTCGGCATCGGCCCGGAGGAGCAGCGGGAGAAGTTCGGATTCCTGCTCGACGCGCTGGCGATGGGCGCGCCACCGCACGGAGGTATCGCTTCGGGGATCGACCGCATGCTCATGGCCCTGCTTGCCGAGGAACGGATTCGCGACACACAGGCCTTCCCCAAGAACCAGGTCGGCTACGACTACATGACGGGAGCGCCGAGCGACCTGCCGCCGGAACAGCTTGACGAGCTCGGCATCCAGCTCAAGCCGCAGGCAGGAACCAGCCGATGAAACGGGCATACTTCTACTTGGAGGGCTAGCCGCAGATGGCCACACAGGAACCAGGACAACAACCTTCACTAACCGCGCTCCCGCGGCTCGAGGACCTGCCGAAGGGCGGCGAGGGCTACGACGCCGAGAAGGTGCGCGAGGCCTTCGAGGCCTTCCGGCGGCATTCGGCCCAGCTACAGGCGCAGCTCCGGGTCCTGCAGGCCGCAAGCCGGAGCGGGCAGACCGTCGAGCCGACCGGGCACGCCGTGCGCATGGACGCGCTCCATCTGATCCGCTCCGCGGCCGAATTTGCGGACACCGTCGAGGCCGATGCGCAGCGGGCTTCCGAGGCGCAGCTGTCGAAGACCGAGGAAGAAGTTCGGCGGCGCCGCCGCGAACAGCAGGATCGTGAAGCCGAGATCGAGCGCTACCGGCAGGAGAGCGAGCGCCAGCGCGCGGACATGCTGAACAACGCCCGCAACGAGGCGCGCGAGCTGCTCGCGAACGCGAACCGCGAAGCGACGCAGGAGTTACGCGAGGCCGAAGCCAAGGGCAGCCGTCTCCTCGAGCAGGCGCGGCACCAGGCGACCGAGCTGACGAACGCCACGCGCGCGGAGGTCGAGCAGACCCTCGAGTGGGCGCGGGCGCAGGCCGCCGCGATTCTCAGCCGCGCCCAGAGCGGGACCGAGCAGCTGCTCGCCGCGGCAGGTCTTGGCGAGAAGGAGATCAAGCGTGTCGGCGAGGCAATCGTGCAGGCGGCCAACGAGGCGACGGAGGCGAGCCGAACGCCGCCCGCCGCCGCGCGTCCGGCCGCCGCGATGGCCGCTGCACCGCCGCCGCTCTCACCGCCGTCTGCAGCTCCCGAGACGACCGAGACGGAGGGCGGGCAGACCGCGCCGAGATCCTCCGGTGAGCAAGAGACTCAGGACGAGGGCACGCCGCCCGCGGACGAGCAGCAGGACGAGCAACAGCCGTAGGATTCCTCCGTGCCCGTCGTTGGCCCCCGGTTCCTCATCGAGGCCGGATTCATCATCGCGGTTGCCGTCGTCGCTGGAATCGAGCGACTCGGAACCTGGTGGATCATCGCGGTCGTGGCGGGCGCGTGGATCATCGTCGCGGCGGTCGAGATCGGCGTGTGGGCGCGACAGATGATCGCGCGCCAGGAGCGCCTCGCGCCGGAGGGCGAACCGCTTCCGCCGCCGCGTACGTCTGTGGTCGTCCGGCCTGAGCCGAGGCTCGAGGCGCGGTCCGAGCCGAAGCCGGAGCCGAAGCCCCGGATCGTGGCGGTTCCACCGCCTCCGCCCGAGCCGGAACCTGAAGCGGAGCCCGAACCCGAACGGGTCGTCGCGTTCATCCCTGCGAACGATGGACCGCGTGAGTGGAACCTCTGGGAGCTCGAGCGCGCTGCCCGTGACCATACCAGTGACGACGTCGCGCGCAACGAAGAGCGCTCGTACCTGCTGATGTACCTCCGCGAATTCGCGGGTCCCGACGGGGTGCTGCCGGCGGACTTCGACGGCCTCGTCCGCGACGCGTTCGGGGACGTGCTGCACACAGTCGGCGCGTGAATCCGGTTCTCGTCCAGCGGGCGGTCTGGCTGGCCGGGATCACCTTTGTCGCCGCGATCGCCGCCGTTGCGATCACGCGCAGAGACTCCGACAGCCACCGCAGCCTGCCCGGAGCCGTCGCCGTTCCCGGGACGAAGAACGGCTACTACACGGCGAAGGCTGCTCCGTATGGACCGACCAGCTCCCAAACGCGGACTGCATGCGGCCGTCCGTTCCTCAAGACGACGGAGGGCGTGGCGCACCCGGTATTGCCCTGCGGAGTGCGGCTCTACATCCGTTTCCACGGGAGGGAGGTCCTCACCCAGGTCGTCGACCGGGGCCCGAACGTGCCGGGTCGCGAGTTCGACATCACGAAAGCGCTGGCGAACCGACTCGACCTGCACGGTACGCAGACCATCCAGTGGCGGTTCGCGAGGTAGCAGCTACTCTGCGCTGGCTCGACCCTGTTCGTGGCTCGCGCATTCCAACGTAGAACCAACACCACTGCTGAGGGAGCCCGCGTCCGGCCGAGGCTTCGCCGAAAGCCGGCAGGGCACCCACCTGGCATGACCAGGTTCACAGCGGGCGCGGGTCACGGCAGGGTCAGAGCCAGAGCGGCAAAGTCCGCTCGCTTCGCTC
>WNGA01000276.1_pt1 | contig 73528 bp, 66 predicted proteins | sample 5400061 | NCBI WGS metagenome assembly WNGA01 (sample SAMN13153366, study PRJNA577476) | soil metagenome | isolation source: 100 cm soil or saprolite under grassland replicate 2 | place: USA:California | collected 2016-06-15
TCGTCCGCCGTCCGCACGGCGTTGAGCAAGCCGCCCGCCAGGAGAACCTCTCGCTCTCGCTCGCCCACCTCGATTGAGGTCTTGAACGCGCGGCCCTTGGTCACGTTTCTGACCTCGATCTCGGAAGCCCCACCTTTGATCAGCGAACGGACGCCGAGGATCTCCAGCTCGTCGCCCTGATCGAGTAGCTCGTACGCTCGTTCGTCGCCGAGTGCCAGCGCCAGCACACCGTAATTGATCAGGTTGGCGCGGTGGATGCGGGCGAAACCCCTGGCAATCACAGCCTGCACGCCGAGGTAGCTGGGCGAGAGGGCAGCGTGCTCTCGACTCGAGCCCTGGCCGTAGTTCTCGCCCGCGACGACGAATCCGCCACCCTGCGCCTTGGCGCGGCCGACGAAGCCGGGGTCGACGAACTTGAAGACGTGCTCCGAGATGGCAGGCACGTTCGAGCGCAGCGCGAGGACGTCGGCGTGAGCTGGCAGGATGTGGTCGGTGCTCACATTGTCGCCAATTTTGAGCAGGACGCGGCCTTTCAGGCTGTCCTCGAGCGGGCCCCGCTTCGGGATCGGTTTGATGTTTGGACCCCGTCGGATCTCGACCTGTTCGGGGCGCTCGGGCGGTGGGATGATCATTCGATCGTCGACCTGATATGCGCGAGGCAACCGGACCCGGACCGGCGACCGATCGAGCGTTCGAGGATCGACGATCTCGCCGGCGATCGCGGCAGCCGCGCAGACGACCGGGCTGCTCAGGTACACATCGACGCCGGGCGCGCCGCAACGGCCCTCGAAGTTGCGGTTGAACGAGCGAAGCGAGACCGCCCCGCTCTGCGGCACCGCACCAAGCCCGGGACAGGGACCGCACGCCGACTCCAGCATCCGCGCGCCGGCCGCGATCAGGTCGGCCAGCGCGCCGTTGGCCGCGATCATCTCGTAGACCTGCCGGGAGCCCGGACTGCAGACCAGGCTGACCCTGGGATGAACGGTCCTCCCCCTGAGTGTGTCGGCGATCGTCATCAGGTCCTGGAATGACGAGTTCGTGCAGCTTCCGACCGCCACCTGGTCCACCGGCAGCCCGGCAAGCTCGCGGACCGGCACCACGTTATCCGGGCTGTGCGGTCGAGCGATCAGCGGCTCGAGCGAGTCGAGGTCGATCACCATTCGCTCGTCATACTCCGCGTCTGCGTCCGGACCGACCAGCTTGAACTGCTCTGCGCGCTGCTGGGCCTTGAAGTAGCGGCAGGCCTTCTCGTCGGTGGCAAAGATGGAGGTCGTGGCCCCGGCTTCGGCGCCCATGTTCGCGATCGTCGCTCGGTCCGTGACCTCCAGGCTCAAGGCCCCGGCGCCTGTGTACTCGAAAGTTCGTCCCACTCCCCCCTTGACGGTCAGGCGGCGCAGGACCTCTAGGATGACGTCTTTGGAGGCGACCCAGGGCCGCAATCTGCCCCGCAGCTCGATCGCCAGCACTTTGGGCATCGGCAGGTAGAAGGGCAGTCCAGCCATGGCGCCGGCCACGTCCTGTCCGCCGGCTCCGATCGCCAGCATGCCCACTCCACCGCAGGTGGGCGTGTGGCTGTCAGAGCCGAGCAACGTCTGACCCGGCGCCGAGAAGCGCTCCAGATGGACCTGGTGGCAGATGCCATTACCAGGCCGCGAGAAGTAGATCCCATACCTGGCAGCGACGTCCTGAAGGTAAGTGTGGTCATCGGCGTTGCGAGTGTCGATCTGGAGCAACTGGTGGTCGACGTAGCTGACTGACAGGCGCGTCTTCACCCGCGGCAGACCCATGGCCTCGAACATCAGGTGCGTCAGCGTGCCGGTCGCGTCCTGAGTCAGTGTCTGATCGATCCGCAGGCCGATCTCTTCGCCGGCCACCATTGCGCCACTCACCAGGTGCGAAGCTATTAACTTCCGGGTCAGGTTCATTCGCTCGGCCAAGACCTTCGCCTCACCCAGTCGCCGCGACCGCCTCACGGACCCGCTGGTACCATGCTTCGCCGCTCAGGTAGCGCTCGGGCACGTAGACCTGCCCATCCATGATGCGGCGCGCGGTACGGTAGGTGCTGATACTCCGCACGTGCCAGCCCTCAGACCCCGACTCGACCGAAGCGCCGATCTCCAATACGCCGGCCGCGTGGCCGATCCGGAGGACGCGGCCCGGGTCGAGCCGAGGCCGCGCGATCTCGCCGACGAGCGTTTCGTCGATCGAGGCGGCGACAGCCGTGCAGAAACCCGCCGTGGCGGCCAGAGTCCGATGTGCCCTGCTCATCGAGAGCATCCGCGCCAGCACGTCCGCGTCACCTCGCGAGACCCGCGAGCCGCCGGTCGTCTCGTAGCTCGCCGGCGGCGCGACCATAACCACTTTCGGGATCGCCTTCGAACGCTGGCGAGCCTCGGCTGGGCTCGAGGCCAACCCAACTCGCACGGCGGCCTCATCGCGGACCGCGTCGAGCGTCTCGCAGAGCGGGCGATTCGCGTCGATCTCCTCCGGGCGCTCACTCCCAGTCGCGCCGAGATCGGCCGCCCGAAGGAACACGATCGGGTTGCCCGCGTCCACGATCGAGACCTCGACTGCTCGCCCGTCCTCAAGTTCGACGGTTTCGCGAGTCCGGCCGGTCGGCAGCAGCCCGCGCCCAAGCGTGCCACCCGGCTCCAGGAACTCGAGCCTGATCCTTGCGCCAGGCGACGGCACTCCGTCGATCGTGTAATCGCCTTCCACCTCGGCCCGCCCAGCCCGAACTGGCACATGGCACACGTAGTACTGCCCTGTATTGACCGCTAGCACCCGGACAGGAGTCACCGGCTCGCGCGGCGCGAGCATGCCTTCATCGATCGCGAACGGTCCGATCGCGGCCGAGATATTGCCGCAGGTACCCATGAACTCCACGGCCGGGTGTTCCACGTCCACCTGGCCGAAGCGGTATGTTACGTCGGCCCCGCTGCCGGCTGGGGCTGGGCCGACGATCGCGACCTTGCTGAGCGACGAAATCCCGCCCCCCAGGCCATCTATCTCGCGGCCGTGCGGGTCCGGGCTGCCCAGCGCGGCGAGGATGATCGCCTCCTGCGCCCTGGCCCCATACACGGCCAGGTCGGCCTCTCGAAAGACGACCGCGCGGCTCGTCCCGCCTCGATAGAACGCCGCCCGTACCGCTACCTGTGGCATACCCTCACTCCCCGAGCCGACCTACTGCCTACTGCCTAGTGCCTACTGCCTACTGCCTAGTGCCTACTGCCTACTGGAGCGTACGGCTGTTGGCGCGGCCCAACGTAACGGGCTCGCGGGCGGATCAAGCGGTTATTCTCGTACTGCTCGAGCGCGTGCGCGCACCAGCCCGCCACTCTGCTCGAGGCCACGAAATTGGTGAACAGGCTGAGCGGGAAGCCGAGGTAGTACAGGACCGGAGCGGCGTAGTAGTCGACGTTGGCTGGCAGCCGCTTGCGCTCGCGCACGTACTCCTCGCTCGCCGCCGCGATCTCGTACCAGGTCCGCTCACCGGTCGACTCGGCCAGCGAGTGGGCCATGTTGCGGAGATGGACGGCCCGCGCGTCGCCGGTTTTGTACACGCGGTGGCCAAAGCCGGACAGCAGACGCCGCTCGGCCAGCGCTCGGTCGACCCAGGGGCGTACGTTTTCGACGCTCCCGATCTCTATGATCATTCGCATCGCGTCGTCGATCGCGCCGCCGTGGAGCGGGCCTTTGAGGGCCGAGATACCGGACACGACCGCCGAATAGATATCAGACAACGTCCCAGCCGTTACGCGCAGTGCGAAGGTCGAAGCGTTTAGCTCGTGCTCGGCGTACAGGTTCAGGGCCGTGTCCAGAGCCCTGATGTTCGGCTCGTCATGGCGCTTGCCGGTCAACATGAAGAGGTAGTTGGCTGCATGGCCCTGCTCAGGGTCGGGCGGCAGCACGTCCAGGCCCTGACCGACGCGGTGCATGGCCGCGACGACGGTTGGGAACTGGGCCACCATCCGCTTGGCCTTCTGGAGGTTCGCCTGGCGACCAGCTGCTTCCTGGTCGAGGTCGAGGCAGGCCAGGAGCGAGATGGCCGTCCGCAGGCCAGCCATCGGATGGGCGTATGTGGGCACCATCTCCAGCAGCTGGATCAGCTCCGACGGGACGTCGCGCAGGCCGCGCAGCTCCGCATCGAAGGCGGAGAGCTCGGCCGCCTTCGGAAGTCGGCCCTCGAATAGGAGATACACGATCTCCTCGAAACGGGCCGTCTCGGCGATGTCGTGGATGTTGTAGCCGCGGTACTCGAGTACGCTCGGATCCTGGAGGCCGTCCAGATAGGTGATGGACGATTCGCAGGCTAGCACGCCCTCCAGTCCGGAGCTGACCTGCTCCGCCTCGGCGCTCATCTCACGCTCCTCGCCCGGACCTGAGGGTGGTGAAAGGAGACAGATTCCCGGCCCGGCCGTGAAAGTATACGCCTCATCGGCGATCGGCGATCGGCGATCGGCGATCGGCAATCGTCCGTCGTCCGTCGGGGGATTTGAGCCCTCGCGCCCAAATGTCGGTAAAGAACGGGGCTTTCAGGATACAATGTGCGCGGCGCCCGACGAATCCTGGGGGTGTGTGAAGATGACCGCAGCGCCCACCCGAACCGCCGTCGTGCACTTGCAGGAGCTGCGTGACGGCTCCTGGATAGGCAACGCCGCCTGGGGCGGCCGAACCCTCACCGATGGAGCCCAGGACGCGCAGCTCGTCCTCCGCCGCCTGGTCTCGCGGCTGGCCGCCATGCCGGAAGCCGGGCAGCCAGACACCGTCAAGCTGATCCGCGTCTCCCAGAGCGGACCGCGCGAGGAAGGCGAGCACGAGTTGGGCAGCTTGCTGGAATAATTTTGGTGAGTTTCCAGTTTCGAGTTGCGTGTTCAAACACGCGACTCGAAACCGAAACCCGTTGTCTTGCAGCGTGCAAGTCTCGTTTGCGCTATAATGGGCGCGGCTAATCCCCGGGACCCATCTGTTCGCCGCGCTTGACCTTCCCTTCAACGGCCCCGTACACCCCGGTGGAGCGCATGCCGCGCCGTTGATACGCTAGGTGTTGGCGAATTCCGCCGATAGCGAGTCCGATGACGAACGGCGTCCTCACTGCTCCGTCTGCCCATAGGGCTGGCCCGCCGCCTGCAATACCCTGCCGCATCGGCAGACCTGTGCCATTTCCCCTGCACCCGCGGCGGGAAGGGGCACGCTAGCGAGAACTGGGACTCTGACCCGCCGCGTCGGACCACGCTGATTGGGCTGTGCGGCGCACGCCGCCCGGCATGAAGCAAGCTGAGTCGGCACGAGAGCCCGGCCTTTCTTGGGCACGCCTCGTGCAACAAGGAGAGGGGATGGCCAAAAGCCTCAAGGAAGCGCTGCTAGAGAAATTCGCGGACCTCCAGGAGCTCGGGATCGCTCCGGCGAGTGCCCCGGTCGAGGAAGAGGGCCCGCCGGTAGTCGTCGAGATGGGACCTGAGAGTCGCCGCGAGGCAGGCGGACGTCGCCAGCGTCCGAGTCGAGCGACTGGTTACGACGACGAGCTGGGCCGAAGCGGCGACCAGCCGCCGCGGCCACGTTCACGGCCTCGCCGCGCTGAGCGCGGCGAGCGTCCACGGGCGGGGCCGGGAGATCGAGCTCGGCGCCGCGGTGAGCAGTCCGAAAGCGACGAGCGCTTCCCTGTCGGCGAGATCGCCCCGGTCGAGACCCGACCAACGTCCGCTGGTCGGCCCGCACCCACCCCACCACGCGCTGGTGACCGCGCGCCGGCCCCGCAGCGGCCGCCCATTGGCAGCCGGCCGCCATTCGGCGAGCGCCAGCGGCCCGGCCAGCGGTTTGGTGGTCCAAACGATGGCGCGCCCCGCCTGCCGGGGGTCACCGAGCGGCTCCGCCAGCGAGCAGAGGAGCGACGCCGCGAGGAGGTGGAGCGGAGCCAGCTCCAAAGCCTTCTTGGCGCCACTGTCGAGGGCGAGCTTGGTACCGAGGCGTATGACAAGTTCCTCGCCGACCTGACGCAAGAAGTGGGCGCCCTGCCCCCACTGGAGCGAGTCATCGAGGCGGTCCGACTGGCTGGCAGTTCCGAGCCGTTCAAAGTCGGCGAGCAGATCCGCCAACTCTACCGGCGCCCGCGCCCGCGGCCAGCCGCCCTCCCCAACTAGCAGCACACTTCCACCAGGTACCGCCGTGATCTTTGTCGACTTCATCGGCGCGGCCGAGACGTTTGCCGCGATTCGCGACTCAGTCCAACGGGAGCTTGGCCGAGTCCTGCGCGTCCCACCCGATTCCATCGCCATCCGCCGAATCGTTTCCGAGGATGGGGCTGGCGAGGCTGAGCTGTGGGTGGAGCTGAGCTCGGAAGAGCAGGTCTACCGGCGTGGGCGCGAGATCGCCGCGGCGCTCACAAGCGTGGTTCAAGAGCACACCGGCGACGAAGTGTGGGTGATGTTCCGGGTCGTTCCGCTCCGCCACGCGTTCCTGAACGGCCAGCCGCGATCGCGGGGCGGCACCAGCGCCGACCAACGCGCCTAGCCGGCCCGACAAGCCCGCCTAACGGGGCGGCCTGGGGACGCTGCCCGGAGTAGGGGCCCGAGTTGGGCGAGCAGGCGGTGCGTCTGGCGCCGCGACTGGCGTGAAGACGGCAGGCGGCTTTGGAACGACTGCCGGCGGGGTGGCCAGTGGTGGCGCGGGCTGTGTCGGCGGGAGGCCCTGACTTGGGGCAACCGCCGGGGCTGCCGGAGGCGGCGGCGCGCCAGGCGTCGAGGCCACAGTCGCGATGGCGGTGGCGACCGGCGGGGTCGCGACCGGCTGGCGAGGTGGCGTCGGAGCGACGACGGACCTGTTCGGAACCACGGTTGGCGGGGGCAACGGCGGGGCAGGTGCGTTCTCCGGGATCGCGAAGTAGTGGCGCAGGATCCTGGCCGCGATTGGCGCTGCGTCGCGGCTGCTCGAGCCGCGCTCGACAAACACCGTCACGGCGATCTGCGGGTCTTCCACCGGCGCGAAGCCGGTAAACCAGCCATGGGTCGGTAGCTCGCCCTGCGGACTGGCGGCCTGGCCAAACTCGGCGGTCCCGGTCTTGCCGGCTACTCTCAGGCCGGGAATCCGATAATCGCGCAACAACTGGGCGCTGAAGCCGGCCTCCATGCCTTCGATCATCGTCTTCAGGTGGCGCGGCTCGACGTCCAGTGCTCGGATCGCCTCTGGCTGGGTCCTGACGACGACGTTGCCGTCAGAATCGAGGATCTCCCTGACGATTCGCGGCTTCAGGAGTGTGCCGCCGTTGGCGATGGCCACCGTCGCGTTGTGGACCTGGATCGGCGTGGCCTCCACATAGCCCTGGCCGATCGACATGTTGTAGGTATCTCCCTTGACCCATTTCTCGCCGATCTTCTGCAGCTTCCAGGCCTCGTCCGGGATCGTGCCCGACGATTCGCCCGGGAGGTCGATCCCGGTTGGTGCGCCGAAACCCATCATCCGCGCGTAGCGAGCCAGACGCTCGTTGCCCAGACCCACGAAACGCTCTGGCTCATACCCGCCGCCCAGGTAGAAGAAGTAGATGTTGGAGGAATTGGCGATCGCCTGGATGAAGTTCAGGCGACCGAGCGGAGCCCAATCCAGGAACGGCTGGCGGTAGGTCGGGTAGTAATCGTGCTGGACGTAGAGCACGCCTTTGCTCTCGATCACGGTGTCCCGAGCCGCGACGCCTTCCTGAAGTGCGCCCAGACCGGTAACCAGCTTGAAGGTCGAGCCGGGCGGATAGTTGCCGGCGATGCCGCGGTGGAAGAAGGGCTGCTCCGGATCGGTGAGCAGGCGCGACAACTCCTCCTCACGGCTATCGTCGGCGAAGATGTTGTTGTCGTAGCTGGGCAGGCTCACAAGCGCGAGGACTTCGCCGGTCTTCACGCTGCTGATGATTGCGGCCCCCACGTTCCCCTGGTGGAGGCCCTCGCGCAAGATGTTGGCAACCATCCGCTGCACGTCGAGGTCGATGTTGAGGACCAGGTTCTTACCGGGCTCGGGGCGCTCGACGCGCAGCTCGCTAACGACTCGTCCGGAGGCCTCGACCTCGTACATCCGCCGGCCAGGCTTGCCGCGCAGATACGACTCGTACGCGTCTTCCAGCCCGGCGGTCCCGATGCGGTCGTTTATCGAGTAGCCTTCCTTCTCGACCTTCTGCTTGTACTCGGCCGGCGACAGAACGGCTGGCGAGATCGGGCCCGTATAGCCGAGCAAGTGGGCCAGCAGCGGCCCCTCGGCGTACTTGCGGACCGATTCCACCGACACGAGCACGCCGGGCAAGTCGGTGTGTCGCTGTTCGACCATGAGCGCCGCGTCGCGCGGGACGTTGGACCGGATCGGGATCGGTGTGAACGGGTCGCCCTCGACTTTGCGACGGTCGACCGCCTGCCGAACCTCGGCCGTGGTGACCCCCAGCAGCGACGCGAGACGACTGTAGACTAGCCCTTCGCCGCGCGGCGGAAGATCGGCCGGCACGATAGAAATGACGAAAACGGGTGCGTTCGAGGCGATGATCGTGCCGTTACGGTCGTAGATCACGCCTCGCGGCGGGGTAATCTGACTCACCCGAACGCGGTTGTTGTCGGCGCGCTGGCGAAGCTGAAAGCCCTCGACGATCTGGAGCCGCCAGAGCTGAGCGGCTAGGACGGCGAAGGCTATGAGGACCGCGGCGCGGAAGAGGTATGGGACTACGCCGGACGTGCCGCGAGGCTCGCCGGAATCAAGCATGCAGCCTACCAGGACCTCATGACTCGCCCCAGTTTACCAGTCAAAAGTCAAACGTCGAAACTCCCAAGTACGAGTTTGGATTTTTGAGCCCTGACTTTCGACTCGTACTAGCAGCAGGGGTCTTTGAAACCGCAGTTGAGGCAGATGGCGGCCTTGCTGCCGGCGATGTCCGAAATCAGATAGCCACACTGGGGGCACAGCTGTTTGCCGTACGGCGGCGGCTCGGGCGAAGTGCGCCGCGACGCGTCTTGAACGGAACCGGCTGGGCCCGGGTGAGGCTCCTCAGACACGCGGGTCATCCCCTGACAGCGCGATCCTGGAGAGCCATTATAAGGCCAACCGGAACGTAGCGGGGCGGCTTGCTATAGTGCCCACGATGGTGCCTCAGCGGACCGCGTTCGGTATCCGAGTCGAACAGCCGGACCAGCCGCGCTGGCTGTTTGGGATCAACAAGCTCTGGGTCACGGCGATCGCGCGTTGGCACTCCCTGGCGATCAGCGGCTCCTTCCCTCGCGAAGGCCCGGTCTTACTCGTCGCCAATCACGTCGACGCGTTCGACCCGTTCATGGTAGGGGAGGCGGTCAGCAGGGTGGGCAAGCGCTCGATCACCATGTTCGCGCGTTCGGAGTTCTTCGAGGTCCCGTTTCTCGGTTGGTGGCTGCGGAGATCCGGGGCCATCTCGATCCGACGCGACGAGGCCGACTTCGGGGCGCTTCGGGCAGCGGTCGAGGAGCTGCGCAGGGGCCACGTGGTCGCGGCGTTCCCGCAGGCCACCCGCGCCTTTGGCCGCCAGGGTCTATTCGGCCAGATCAAGGCCGGTCCGGCGTACCTGGCCGCCAAGACCGGGACACCGGTCGTCCCAGCCGCCGTCCTTGGGACCGGCGGCTCCATCCTCAGCCGCGGGCGGTTCGAGGTCCGCTTCGGCGAGCCGTTCGTTGTGCCCCCGCTGCCGCCCCGGCGGACGGAATCAGACCTGGACGAGCGAGCCCGGCTCATGGAAGAGCGGATGTTGGACCTGCTGCCCGAGGCGTACAAGCGCGACCGAGTCGCCAAGGCCAGGCCCGGCTGACCTGTCCTTCACGAACGGCCTCAGCCGAACCCCGAGCTATTTGCGTCACCCCAATTCGGGCTGCGGTCCAAGCCGAGCGCCACCCGCCGTCACCGTGAGCGCGCACTACGAGCCGGCGTGGCCTACTGGATGACCTCGGTCGCCTGGAGCAGGATCGACTGGGGAAGGGTGAGGCCGAGCGCCTGGGCGGTCTTGAGGTTGATGACGAACTCGAACTTGGTGGGCTGCTCGACCGGCAGGTCGGCCGGCTTGGCGCCCTTGAGGATCTTGTTGACGTAGGTCGCCGCTCGGCGGTATTGCTCCAGATAGTCCGGGCCATAGCTCATGAGGCCCCCGACGGCCGCGTAATCCCGATTGGCGGACATCATCGGCAGCCGATGCTTTGTCGTGAGCCCGGCGAGCTCAGCGCTGTGGACGGACAGCAGAGCATTGTCCAGCGTGAAGATAACGTCGGCCTGCTGCCGGATCGCCGCTTCGAAGGCGGCCTGGAGCTCACTCGCCTCGCGCGCCTCAAGGGAGACTACCTGGAGCCCGAGCATCTGTGCGGCGGCCTCGACGTCCGGGAATTCGTCCGCTCGACGATGGCCGGGTTCCAGAGGACGCCGACGCGCGAGACGCCAGGCAGGGCTTCCTTGAGGAGCTCAAGCCGCTTGCCGATCAACTGCGTGCTAATGGTGGTAAGCCCGGTGGCGTTCCCGCCGGGTCGGGCGAGGCTGGAGACAAGCCCGAACCTGACCGGATCGTCGCTCCGCGCGAAGACGATGGGGATCGTGTTGGTGGCATCCCTGGCGGCCCGGGCCGGCGCCGTACCGACCACGACGATGAGGTCGACCGGCAGCGGCCTGATCAGGCCCGCCGGGCAGCGACGTGTCATGAGATGTGATCTACTATCAGGCCTTCGCGGCCAGCTGCCTCTGCCTGAGCCAGGTCTGCGGTGCAGAAACGAAAGTCAGCCGTCAGGCCCGCCAGAAGCCGCGTCGCTCGTAATGCAGTGGCGAGGTGGAGGGCGTCATAGGCCCGCAACGCGTGGTGGAACAATATCCGCACGGCCAACCGGTAGATCTGATCATCCAGGGCGATGATCCGATACTCCCCGCGCAGATGGAGCCGAAACAGACGCCAGAGTCGATCTCGGCGTTCGGCATCCAGACGATTCTCGCGGAGCTTGCGGTTCAATGCGGAGGCGACCTCCACTGTGGCGATGGGGGCAATAAGAAGCGCGTGGCCGGCCGACCGCTGGCACAGTGCCGCCACTCGGTGGGAGCCCGCGCTCCAGGATCGTAGCGGCGAACCAGAGTGGACGTGTCGAGAAACAAGACCGCCACTAGCGGCGGTCTGCTAGAACGGCTTCGGCCAAGCCGAGCGGATCCCGTTGTCGAGCCAGCCATTCCATTTCAGATTGCTCGAGCCGCTGCGCCTCCGTTCCCGTGGGCAGGTCTGGGTCGAACGGCGGTGGCATGAGAAGCCCGGCCTCCGCAAGTCGGCTGTCGATGGAATCGTTGAGGTCAGGCAACCGCTCGAGCGCCTCGCGAACCACCGCTGCTTCGGTGCATCCCCAGTGCGCCGCCAGGCACTTGAGCTTCCGCTGATGTTCGCGGCCGAGGTATAGCTGCTTGCGAATCATGCGCATCTGGTCGCTCTCCTGTCGGGGTGTACATCGCCATTATACATCTGTAGATCCCTGACTCCATCAGCCCTCGCCGAGTCCGTATGTCAGAGCAACCTGGACGGTTTGCTCAGGATGCTCGTCGATGAGGCGATAGGCGTCGGCGGCCTGGCGGAAGGGGATGCGGTGGCTCACCAGACCGCCTAGCGGCAGCTCCGATAAAAGAGAGAGTACCTCGGCCGCGCGGCGCTGGCGGTCCCAGCGGGGCAGGAGAGACGGGTCAAGCTGGCCCACCTGGGAGCTGCGGACGCGGATGCGTCCGCGATGGAAATGGCCGCCAAGGTCCAGTGAGACGGGCTTCGTCCCATACCACGAGGCGACGAGCACCGTCCCGTTTGGCGCGACCGAATCGATCGCCATCTGGAGGGCGGCTGGATTGCCGCTTGCCTCGAACACGAGGTCGGCGCCCCGGCCGTCGGTCGCCCCCCGCACACGGGCAGCCAGGTCGGGGCCCGGCGGCCAGGCCTCGTCCGCTCCGAGCTGGAGCGCAAGCGCCCGCCGTCGTTCGTATTCCTCGACCACGATCAGGCGCCGGGCGCCGTTGCGACGGGCCAGAAGACCCACCAATAGGCCGACCACGCCCTGGCCAAAGACCAGCACCCACTCGCCGACTCGGACCGGCTGATCGAGCAGACAGTTGAGCGCCGTCTCCAGGTTGGCCGCGAGCAGCGCTCGCTCGGCCGGCAGGCCAACTGGCAAGCGCCAAGCGAGGCTGGCCGGGAGGACGTACGCCGTCTGATGTGGATGGAGCGCGAAGACGAGGTCGCCAGGCTGGAAGGGGCCGGACTCGGGTCCGACGGCCACAACCCGTCCAAGGCTCGCATACCCGTACTTGATTGGAAACTCGAAGCCGCCCGCCACGGATGGCAGGTCGAGGGTCGTCCCCGGCGGCACCTGGCCTCGATAGACGAGCATCTCGGTGCCCTGGCTGATGGCCGAGGCGATCGCCTCAACCTGAAGCTCGCCTGGCCCTGCGGCGCGAAACGCCTCATCGCGCAGCTCGACGGTGCGTGGCGCTGTAAACCAGACCGCCTTCGCCGAGTCACCAGTCACGAGTCACGAGCCGGGCGACGACTCGCGACTCGCGACCCGTGACTCGTGACTCGCATCGAGCGCGCCGTCGAAGATGATGTCGTCGCCCAGTCGCCGGACCTCGGTGCGTGAAAAGGTCAGGGCGTCTGTCAGGTCACGGATTCCGAGATCGCCGACCGCGTCCAGGCCTGACCCGACCAGCATCGGTGCTATGCAGACGACCAGGCGGTCGACGAGCCTCGCACGGAGCAGAGACGTCACGATCGCGGCCCCGCCCTCCACCATCACCGATCGGACGCCCCGGGTCCAAAGCTGTCCGAGCAGGTCTGCGAGGTCCAGCCGGCCATCGGTGGCTGTCCGCACGGCCAGGATTTGGGCCCCGCGAGCGCGGACCGCCCGGACCCGGTCGGGCGGCGCGTTCTCGGCGGCCGCGACGACTGTCCGCTGCGGCTCCTCGCTGAGCAAATGGCACTCCAGGGGCAAGCGAATCAACGTGTCGGCGACGATCCGCAGTGGACTGGGCCCGGGCACCAGGCGCACCGTGAGCCGAGGGTTGTCTTTGAGGACAGTGCCGACCCCGACCATGACCGCGTCATGACTTGCGCGCAGCTCGTGGGCCAAGGTCAGCGAAGCCTGGCCACTGATCCACTGGGACTGACCGTCGAGGGTGGCAGTCCTGCCGTCGAGCGTCTGCGCGAACTTGACGGTTACGCTGGGCCGATCAGCGGACGGCGCCGACTCTCGCCCTCGCAGCCCGTCTGAGCGAGACACGCCGGGCTACCCCTTTCGCTACTTGGCGTTCGCCGCGGCCCATCCGGAACGGAGCCCGGCCTCTACTATAGCCCGGCCTGAAGCCCGGCGCGGCCTTGGCAGCTATACTAGCGGCCTTGGGGCTATCTAGTTGACACCCCGATAGGTACCAGCTAGCGTTCCGATGGAAGGGTGAGCCGCCCTCTGGCAGGCCGCCACCGTGAGGAAGGCGTGGACGACCCGGCTCTGGCCAAGCACAAGATCCAACTGACCGTCAATGGTCAGGCGCGCGAGGGCGAGGCAGAGGCGCGCAAGCTGCTTGCAGACTTTATCCGCGAGGACCTCGGGCTGACGGGCACCCATCTGGGTTGCGAGCATGGAGTGTGCGGGGCGTGCACCGTTCTCATGGACGGCGAGCCGGTCCGCTCCTGTTTGCTGTTCGCGGTCCAGGCAGATGGACATGAGCTGTTGACAGTCGAGGGCCTGGCGCCCGGCCCTGACCAGCTGCACCCGATCCAGGAGGCGTTCTGGGAGTGTCACGGACTGCAGTGCGGCTTCTGCACCCCGGGCTTCCTCTTGACGATTAAAGCCTATCTGGAGGAGAACCCGGACCCAACCGAGCGCCAGGTGCGAGAGGCGCTAGCCGGCAACCTGTGCCGCTGTACCGGCTATCAGAACATCGTCAAGGCCACGCTCCGAGCGGCGGAGCTGCTTCGGTCTGCTAGTCCGGCCTGATCGGCCGAGTGAGGACTTGTCGTGGCAGTCCTGATACCCTATTCCTGGCATTCACAGCGATCATGCTAATCGACGCGCTCTTCGTCGTCGTGCTGGGCGAGCAGACAAACGGACCGACGCTCGAGCAGATCGCCGGCGCCTGACGATATATCCTGTATGGCCAGCCGGGCGCGCCGATCGATAGGCGCGGCGTTGCGTCGCGTGGAGGATCCGCGGCTCCTGACCGGGCATGGCCTGTATCTGGATGACCTGAGCCGGCCCGGGCTCCTCCATGCGGCCTTTGTCCGCAGCCCACACGCCCACGCCCGAATCGTCAGAGTCGACACGTTAGCGGCGCGGGGCATCGATCTCGTGCTTGACGGGCCCGCCCTAGCGAGGCAAGCTCGGCCCTTCGGCACACGGCTCGACGCGCCCGGCTACCGTCCGATCGACCGTCCACACCTGGCGGTCGGGCGGGTCCGGTTCGTGGGTGAGCCTGTTGCGCTGGTGGTCGCCGACGGCGCCTACCGTGCCCGCGATGCGGCGGAGTTGGTCGCGGTGCAGTACGAGCCGCTCCCGGCCGTTGCTGACGCCAGATCGGCTCTGGCGGCGGCGGTCCAGCTTCATGAGGCCGCGCCTGGCAACGTGGTGCTCGAGCGCGAGCTCGGCTCGAAGGGATCTGTCGAGGCTGCCTTCGCCGAGGCCGACCTATCCGTGGAGATCGAGATCCGTCATCCGCGGGTTGTCGGCCTGCCCATCGAGACGCGGGCTGTGCTCGCCGACTTCGATACTGTCACCGGGACGCTGATCGTTTGGAGCTCGACCCAAGCGCCGATCGCCCTACGCGAGGCACTCGGCGAATGCCTGGACATCCCTCTCGAGCGGGTTCGGGTCATGGTCCCCGATGTGGGTGGGGGCTTCGGCCTCAAGGCTCAGGTCTTCCCGGAGGAGATCGCGGTGGCCGCGGCGGCTGTTCGGCTGGGGCGGCCAGTCAAGTGGATCGAAGATCGCCTGGAGCACCTGGCCGCCGCCACCCACGCGCGCGATACACTGGTTCGGGTCGAGGCGGCCGCCACACGGCGGGGCGAGATCCTGGCGATCCGGGCCGACGTGCTCTGTGAGGTGGGCGCGTACGGTGTCCACCCGTACGGGCCAATCCTGGAGCCGATGGGCACCGCGACCATGATACCGGGCCCCTACATGGTCTCCCGCTACTACTGCCGAGCGCGGGCCGTGCTGACCAACGCGGCGCCAGAGGGCGCCTACCGTGGCGTTGGGGTGGTGGTTGCCGCGCTCGCGCACGAGCAGCTCCTGGACGAGCTTGCGCGCCGCCTCCGACTTGACCCCGCTGAGGTGCGTCGCAGGAATCTGCTGCGGCGGAACGCCTTTCCGTATTCCTCGCCAACCGGGCACCTCTACGACAGTGGCTCTTACGACGAGACGCTCGATCGCGCCCTGAAGCTTGTCGACTACGAGCACCTGCGCGCCGAGCAAGCCCGTTGTCGGACGGCGGGCCGCACTCTGGGGATCGGCATCGCCTGCTACACGGAGTACACCGGAATGGGTTCGCTGACGTTTCGTGGGCGTGGCATGCTGTCCGTGCCTGGGCACGAGAGCGCCTGGCTGCGCCTCGAGCCTGATGGGAGATTGACCGCTTCGCTCAGCCTACCATCGCTCGGCCAGGGCTTGTCCACGACGCTCGCTCAGGCGCTGGCCGACGAATTCGAGGTCCCTCTCGACTGGGTCAGCCTGATCGGGACCGACACCTCGTTGACGCCGGTCGGGAGCGGTACCTTCGGTAGCCGAGGCGCGGTGGCGGGCGCGGGAGCGTTGCGCGCTGCCTCGGACCGACTCAAAGCGTCCCTGGCGCCGCTTGCGGCCGAGCTCCTGGAAGTGGATCCCGCCGACGTCGACGTCACGGGCGGCGGCGCTCGCGTGCGCGGCGCGCCAGAACGGCGCGTCACGCTGGCCCACCTCGCCGCCTTCGCCAGCCAGCGGCGCGGATCTGAGCTGGAGGTTGTCGAGTCATACGACCCACCGCTTGCGACGTTCTCGAATGCGACGCACGTGGCCGTGGTCGAGGTGGACGTCGAGACAGGGATGGTCGAGCTCGTTCGCTACGCGGTCGTCGAAGACTGCGGGCCGCGCATCAACCCGATGATCGTCGAAGGCCAGGTCCACGGCGCCACAGCGCAGGGCATCGGTGGGGCGCTTTTCGAAGAGCTCGTGTACGACGGTAACGGTCAACTCTTGACCGCCAGTCTGATGGACTATCTCGTCCCGACCAGCGCTGAGGTGCCAGGCATTCAGCTCGAGCACGTCGAAACGCCCTCCCCGCTGACCGTCGGGGGATACAAGGGAGTCGGCGAGGGCGGCACCGTCGGCGCGACCGCGGCCGTCGCCAGTGCCGTCGCCGACGGTCTCGCTCCCCTCGGCGCGCACGTCAACCGGCTTCCCCTGACGCCTGAGCGTGTGAGAGCCCTCATCCGAGCGGCCAGGGGCCAGAGGATGGGAGATGGAGGTAGGGGATGGGGATAGATGATAGGCTTATTGTCATACTGAGCCTTATTGTCATTCGGAGGCTTATTGTCATCCTGAGCGGCGCGAAGGATCTCATGCTCCTTGCCATGCGGTGCCACGTAGAGACTGTCGCCGCGCCCTCGTAGGCGGGGGGGTCTTGCCCGAAGACGTCAGAGCCGGATTCTCTGTTGCGGGGCATGAGATCCTTCGCTCCGCTCAGGATGACAATGGTCCCCCTCGCCCGGAGGCATCCCATGGACCTGGGACTGGCTGGCAAGGTGGCTGTGATCACTGGCGCGAGCATGGGGATTGGCTACGCCTGCGCCGAGACGTTCTTGCGCGAGGGAGCGCAGGTCGCGATCTGCGCTCGCGACGGAAAGCGTCTCGACCAATCCGTCGAGGCGTTGCGAAACGATCCGGGCGGTGCCGTGATTGGCGTTCGGGCCGACATGGGCGTGCGCGACGATGCAAGCGGCCTCATGCGGACGGCCTTCGAGACGTTTGGCGCGATCCACGTCCTGGTCAACTGCGCGGGCTCGTCCCCAGGGGGGCTGTTGGAAGACCTGACTGAGGAGCAATGGTTCGGGAGCCTGAACCTGAAGTTCATGGGCTACGTGCGAGCGATCACCGAGGCCATCCCCTATCTGCGCCGAAACGGCGGCTGGGGCCGGATCGTCAACGTGGTCGGAAACGACGGCGTCAAGCCGTCGTACTGGGAGCTAACCGCCGGCGCGGCGAACGCCGCCGACCTGAACGTCACGCTGTCGCTGGCCGAGCAGTACGGTCGCGAGGGGATCACTGTCAACGCCGTCAACCCCGGGCCCGTCAGCACCGGTCGCTGGGATACCCTCGAAAAAGCATTCGCCCGCGACAAGGGCATCCCCCAGGACGAAGCGCATGAGCTGGCTGTCAAGAGCATCCCGCTCGGACGGATCTGCACACCCCAGGAGGTCGCGGGCGTGGTCGTCTTTCTCGCGTCCGAGCGCGCCAGCTTCGTCAACGGCGGACTGCTGACCATCGATGGGGCTCAGCGCAAAGGCATCATGGATACGTAGTTGAGGTCACATCGATGATTGTGGACATCCACGCCCATCACGTCTCCAACGAGCTTCTCGCGGCGGTCAGGAAGCAGCCGGGCCGGTACGGCGTTCGGCTGCAACCGATCGATGGGGGCGGGGAGCGTCTTGTCTTCGATGACGGGCGCGCGACTCGGCCGGTCTTCGCGACGCTGCGCGAGATGGACCTGCGACTCGGGCAGATGGATGAGAGTGGGGTGGAGGTGCAGTGCATCTGTACGTGGATGGACCTGGTGGGCTACTGGGTCCCGATGCCGGCCGGTGGTCGCTGGGCGCGCCTCCAGAACGATACGCTCGCGCAGACCGCGGCCGAGCAGGCCTCTCGTTTGAAACCCGTCGCCACCGTCCCGCTCCAGGACCCGGCGGCCGCCGTGACCGAGCTGGAGTACTGTGCCAAGGAGCTCGGCATGCGCGTTGTGGAGGTCGGAACGAACATCAACGGCCGCAACCTGGACGATCCGGCCTTTGATCCCTTCTGGGCCACGGCCCAGGAGCTGGACATGCTGGTCTTCCTGCACCCGCTCGATCAGGCCGGAGCGGAAAGGATGCAGAGGTACTGGTTGTTCAACACGGTCGGAAACCTGACCGAGACAACGCTTGCGGCGACCAGCCTGATCTACGGCGCGGTCCTGGACCGCTTCCCCCACCTCAGGGTGTGCCTGGCCCATGCTGGCGGGTTCCTGCCGTACCAGATCGGGCGCTACGATCGCGGCTACGAGATGCATGAGGTGTGTCGAGGCTGCGCCAAGCCGCCAAGCGCCTATCTCAAGCGGTTCTTCTACGACACCATCAGTTTCAGCAACCTGGCCCTGGAGTTTCTGGTCAACGTGGTTGGGGCCGACCGAGTCGTGCTTGGCACGGACTACCCGTTCGACTTCGGCGATCCGACCACTCCCCAGCGGGTCCGTGAGATACGAGGCCTGACGGACGAGCAGCGCCAGGCGATTCTGGGCGAGACGGTCCTGCAAACCCTTGGTGTGGGGTGACCCCCCACAGCCTACTGTCTACTGCCCACTGCCCACTGCCCACTGCCCACTGCCCACTGCCCACTGCCTACCCGCCCTCGTCGTCCAGGCCGACCGCGATCAGATAGCCCCGCGCCCGCTCCATCAGGGGGTAGGCGTTCGCGAACTGCCAGAAGCGGACCGAATGATTGGGCTCGACGAGGTGCGCCAGCTCGTGAACGAGGACGGCGTCGCGGACCCAGTCTGGCATCTCGGCCAGGCGGTGAGAGATCCTGATCATGCCCCGCGAAGGGGTGCAGCTTCCGAAGCGGCTGTTCTGATTGCTCACATAGCGAACGTCCGAAAAGCGAAGCCGCCCGCCGAAATAACGCCGGTTTAGCTCGCGGGCCCGGTCGACGAGGCTGCGGTCGCTGTTCAGGTCGCGGCGGTGTCGTTTGGCCAGGATGCGCGTGCCGAGACGCTCAGCCCACTCGCGTTCCTCGCCGGCTTTCAGCCCGCTCGGGACCTGAACGATCAAGCGATTCCCGTCGAGGCGTGCACTGATCGTCCGTCTTCGGCGGGCGCTTCGCACGAACTCTACAGCCAGGTCGGCCAGCGGATCGCCGTTGGAGGCAGGCTCGTGTTGGTGTGTCGTTGGGTTGCCTCGCGCGGAGTGGCTGAAGCCGTCGCGGTGCCACGAACATTGGCAGGTCGAGTCTACAATACGCGGTTCATTCCAGGAGGTACCGACCCAGCCCGAAACGGGAGGACGTGTGCTGACCGGCATCGACGATGTGCTCATCGCGGTTCCAGACCTGGACTCTGCGACGCGAGTCTTCCCTGAGCGGCTGGGGCTAACCGTCGCGCCGGCCGGCGCCCATCCCGGAGTCGGGACGCACAACGCCATCGCCCACTTGGGTCGCGGATGCGGATGCCGAACTCGTGCTCGGCGAACGCGGGACCGCCTTCGCCGAGCCCGCCCGCTTGGACGTGCTGACTGGCCCGGGAAGCCGGTCGCTCATGGTCGATCCGTCAACCCTGGTGCGTACCCGGATCGAATTGGTCGACACGCAGGCGTAGGCGCGCGTCGGAGTGCCACCACGGCGAGAGGACCGGGACGACGCTCTGACCCAGACTCAGGCTACCCTTATCGATTGGAGCTAGCGGGGCCTTCCTCGGCTATCTGGAAATTGGCCAGCCGGAGGAGAGCTTCCATGACGGCTTCCCAACGTAGGAGGAGATGAGTGCAGCGCTGGGGTCTTGCTGAGGTCTACTACGACACCGCTAATACAAAGCCTTCCGTGATGACGACCGATCGATCAGCGGTCGAGCAACTCCGGGCTTCGCTGCAAGAGCTGCTCCCTTCGGCGCGAGCCGAGGTGACGGAGCCGGACCTTCCGGGAGGGATGCACCGGATGACCTTCGACCGCCTTGGAGGCAAGGACGTGGCGGTCCAACTACTGGCTTCTAGCCAGGCTCTGCGAGCTTGGGTGGCAGCCACTCGGAGCCCAACCGTACGTCTACGAAAAAAGAAAGTACTTCTTTCGCAAGCAGTACGCCGATTAGATGGCGGACCTGATCGTGAGGGCTTCGTCCACCGATCTGAAGGAGCATTAGAACATGTCCGAGCCGGACGTCTTCCAGATCACGGGACTGTACCTGGGCGGCAAGATGGCTCAGGCTGACCTCCGGCTTTGGCTTATCAGTCACCTGGAATGGATCGATGGCGAGGCGCCCAGCGACCAGCGCGAGCTGGCGCTTACGGCGCAGCAGCTCGATTTCTTGGTCCAGGACGGCGAGATGACTGAAGCGGCCTTCCGTGACGCATTGCGTCGTGAGTATCGCAGCGCCGGCAAGCGGCGCGCGTCCCCCGTCCCGTAGCGTGTCAAGCATCTCTGCCCGCCCGCCGCTGCGCCGGTGAGCCTGGCGGCTTGACAGACGAGTGGGCCGCGTCCTGGATGTGTAGTAGTTCGGGGTGGCTCTGTGCCTTGGCATACGAAATGTCTCTACAATGTGAACTAATGTGGAGATTGAGTGGGACGACGATAACGTCGAGCACCTGGCCCGACACGGAATCAGTCCCGACGAGGTCAAAGAGACTCTGGTCCTACGGTTCGCCGGCGCGGTGGCACCGACGCGCCCGATCGCTTTCGGGTACTGGGCCGCACGGCAGCAGGTCGATATCTTGCCATTGTCTATCAAGAGAAGGCTGCAGGGATGATCCGTCCTTTCACGGGTTGGCACATGCGTCGCCACGAGAGGGAAGTCTATGACCGCCAAGTCAAAGACTAGTCTGCGATTACCGCCAGGGCTATCGCCGCCGGAGGAGGCCCGCTGGTGGGATGAGCACCGGGACTACTGGGACACCGTCGAATCGCCCGACGAGGTCGTGCCGCCACAGCAGATTCGCGAAACCAAGGCGGTTAACCTTCGGCTCCCCATTGACATGATCGAGGCGCTAAGAGTCGCGGCAGCGCGACGTGCGCTCCCGTATCAGACCTTGATTCGCATGTGGTTGAAGGAGCGGCTGGACGCCGAGGCACCGAGGCGGAGCTAGCGCGTTACGCGTCCCTATCCCCCATCCCTATAAGCCACTGGTCGATCGCCAGGTAGTCCAGGCCGCCCTGCACGAAGGTCTGGATCGCGTCGGCCGCGGTCGCGACGATCGGCTCCTCATGCATGTTGAAGCTCGTGTTGATCAGGCTGGAGCGGCCGGTCAAGCGGCGGTACTCCTCGAGCAGGGCGTAGAGGCCGGGCGAGATGTCTCGTTCGACCAGTTGAGGGCGGGCGGTCCCGTCGACGTGGATGGCGGCCGGCGCTAATCGACGCATCTCGGCTGTGCAATCGAACGTGATGGTCATGAACCGCGCGGCGTGCTCGGCGCCGGCCACGCGCTGGTAACAGCGATCGCGGTCTTCGAACAGGGTGATCGGCGCGAAGGGCATGAACTCGCTCCGGCCGAGCCGAGCGTTCAGCCAATGGTTGACCGATGGATCGGCGGCGCTGCACAGGATGCTGCGATGGCCGAGCGCGCGCGGGCCATATTCGGACGCGCCGGTGACGCGCCCGACCACCTTGCCTTCCGCCAGCAGCTCTGCGACGCGCCGCTCGATGTCCGGGACGTGCTCGAACGGCAGTCCCGACGACCTCAGGCTGGCCTCGATCTCGCGCCGATCGAGGCTATTGCCCAGGAAAACGTGCTGGAGCGGCCGCGGCGCCAGGGTGCCGTTACGCTTACTAAGCCAGTACAGGGCCCCCCCGACGCCCGTCCCGTCGTCCCCCATGGCCGGGTGGATGAAGGTCCCCTCGATGCCGTCCATCTCGTGGACACGCTGGTTTAGCTTCACGTTCGCCGCGACTCCCCCGGCCAGAACGACGTTGCTGATCCCGTGCTGGCGAACATATGGGCGCAGCATGTCGACGACGATGGTCTCGAGCGCAGCCTGATACGCGGCCGCGACGTCCTCACGTCGATATCGCGCCGCCAGGCGAGGGGCGACGTGGAAGTCCATTGCCCGCAGGAACCGAAAGTCGCCCTCGCTGCGCTGGAAGCGGCGCAGAACCTGGGGAAGCAGCAGCCCCGCGTCGCCGAAGGCCGCCAGCCCGACGACCTTGCCTTCATGACGGCTCCAGCGGAAGCCCAACGCGCGTGTCACCTGGGCGTAGAAAAGCCCCAGCGAGTGGGGGTAAGGGACTCGTTTGAGCAACCGCATCCGGCCCCGATCGCCGAGCCAGATGCTTCCACCCAGCCCGCTGCCGTACCAGTCGAAAGTGGCGACCAGGGCCCGATCGAAGGCCGAACAAAAGTATGCCGAGGCGGCGTGGGTGGCGTGATGGGGCAGGCGGACGATAGGGACTCGGTCCAGCTCGCAGGCCCGCAAGCCGCGCATCAGGGCCACGTTCCAGTGGCGATGGCTCCAGGTCGTAAGCGCGAGCCACCCGAGGTAGTAGGCCTGGTGCCTGAGCCAGCCGGGTGGGTCGTCGAGCTGGTGGCGGACGGTTGCCAGGTCGGCCAGGTAGCCGGCCAGCTTTTCTCGGCCCTCGCCGCGCCAGTCGAAGAACGGGTATGTCACGAGATCGACGTCACGGGGTGACAGGCCGGTCTCGCGAAAGATGGTCTCGACCGCCCGCGCCGGGAAGCCGGACTGCTGCTTGACCCGCGTCAGCCGCTCTTCCATGACCACCCTGACGATCTGGCCGTCCACGACCAGCGCCGCGGTAACGTTCTTGTCCAGCGCCGAGATCCCCAGGATGGTGGTCATGTAGCGTCGTTCAACGTTCAACGTTCAACGCGGAACGTTGTACGACGTAATCGCCGAGGGTTGTGGAAGTGACACGTCGGCTGTCGAGCAAGTAGCGGCACGTGTCGACGACACGGGTCATGATCCGGTCGGCGTCGGCCCGGGTGCGGATGAACGGCCGGCCGCCCGCGGCTAGCTCATTCGAGTGGAACATCATGTTCAGCACGCCGCCGGGCGATCGGGCCAGGAGTTGCTCGGCTAGACGGAGCATTGCCTCGGCCGAGCTATAGGTGGGGCGCAGCCAGACCGGACGGATTGGCCGCACCAGGCTCCAGGCCGACTTAATCGGGCCCGGCAAGCCTAGCAGCTCGAGCGAGCAGAGCTGCAGGTAGTTGCGCAGCAGGCGGCTGCGACCGAGCCACTCAGCGCGGTTCAGTCCGATGCTAACGGGGACTTCCCACAGGGCGCCGGTTACGAGATGGGGATCGCGAGGCGCGGCCGCGAAGTCCGGCCCGTGCTCGATTCGCCAGGAGACGTAGGGTGTCACGCTTGAATCGGCGCGGTAGCCATGCTCGGCGAGCAGGGCGAGGTCCTCCGGGCTCAGCTTCCAGCGCCCGGCGCGATACGAGATGGGGCGCGGAAAGTGGGCCGAGATCGCTCGTGTCAGAACGCGCAGCTTTTCGGCACGGGCCTCCAGGGGTAGCCGCATCAGCGAGGTCTCGTCCGGGACACCGCGGATGAAGGGCGGCGTCTCCTCTGGGTGCAGGTGGGCGCCGATCTCGCACTGGTAGTCTCGCTTGAGCTGCTCGAGCACCTTCAGTGAGGTCGGATCGCTGATCACGCTATGGGTGACCAGCAACGTCAGCTTGATGTCGGGGATGCGACGTTGCAGCTCCAGCAGGGCGGGGATGTTGTTCAGCGTGCCAGCGGATGCCTGGCGGCGCCTTGGCAAGTCTGGCTCGGTGTCGATCGTGATCAGGAGTGGTGTCATGCCGGGCTACCAGTGCAGACGATAGACGGCGACGTCGCCGTAGTTCTTGTGGCGGACGACGAACTCTCGGGTGGCGCGAGCGTCCAACTCGTTGTAGAGCAGTTTTTCGATCGGTTTCTCGGTGGCGATCTTGGCGTCGGTGATTACGAAGTCTGGGCGCGTCTCAGCTAGGAATTGGCTCACAGTCATGTGGTACTGGCGCTCGAGCCGCTCGTAGACGTAGATGTCGATATAAGGATGGGTCCGCAAGCCGATCCAGTAGACGGGCGGGGCCAGGATCTTGGCGCCGGGGCCTGCCAGCCGGTCAAGCTGGGCGGTGAGCATCGCGTACTCCTGGCCCTCGCGATAGCGTCGGGCGCGGATGTAGTTCTCCCAGGCGCGATCGCCGGCCTTGAGCGGGTAGAGAGCGGCCAGGCCCACGAGGAGCACGAGCGCGAGATGCTGGGCAACGCGGCTCTGTAGGGGCGCTGCTTGCTGCGCCCTCACGGGCACGGCAAGCCGTGCCCCTACGCCGCGGGCGACTCGTTCGATCAGTCGCGCCACGAGGAGCATGTAGAACGGGTAGGTCAGAACCATGTAGTACTTCGACTTCATGCTGACGGCAACAAGAAAGAAGACGAACGCCGCCGCCAGGCCAAGCATCATCAGCCGGGCCGGGTGTGAGCCTCGCGCGGCCGACCAGAGCCCGGCCCCTAGGCCGAGCAGCACCAGCCCAAGCTCGAGCGGCTCCTCGCCGAAATAGTCCTGGTAGCGGGCGAGCTCGTTGCGCAGCACGCCCGCTAATCCGAGTGCGGGCCGTGCCAGCGGGGGCGCCTTGTCCACTCCCAGCCAGTAGCTCATCCCAGCTATGAAGCCGGTCGGGTCCGGAAGCACTCGCACCGCCAGGTAGTAGGCGGCGGCCAGCCCAAGTCCGGCCACGAACAACAAGCCCTCTGGGCGTTGAAGGAAGCCAGGCCAGCCCTGGCGAAGCGGGAAGACCATCCCCACAAGCGGGATGAACGCGAGCGTGTTGAGGTGGGTGTCGACGGACAGGCCGAGCAGGATGCCAGCCAGCAGCGCCCAACGGCCCGAACGACCGGGGCTGACGGCCAGCTCGGCCAGCAACAGCGCTCCGATCACGAGCGTCGCGACCTGGATGTCGGGCCGCAAAGTGTGGCTCGACACCAGGAATGGGTCCGACACCGCGAGCAGGGCTGTCGCGGCCAGGCCCACGGCGCGGTTCCAGTACAGCCTCCCCGCCAGGTAGACGACGATCAGCAGCGCGCCGCCCCATAGCAGCGAGGTCAGACGGGCCTGAAATACGCCGACGCCGGCCAGCTGGAAGATGATCGCCGCGCTAGCGCCTTGCAGGCCACCGGTGCCCCAAGTCGCGAAACCACGATGGGCATTCATTCGCTCGGCCGTCGGGTCGACACCAGAGGCGACCCAGAACAGATTGGCCTCGCGACCCTCGTCATTGACGAGCGGCGGCCAGCGGGTCAGCCCCGGAACGAGCGCCAGCGTGTAGGCCAGGATGACGAACAAGACGGCGACGTCCAGGACTGAGGACTGAGGACTGAGGACTGAGCGCCGCCAGTCGCGTGCCAAGTCCATGCCTTGCCGTCCCTGTTCCCGGGGGCTCGGCGGCGACTCGATCATCTCAGTCCTCATGCACCGTCCTCATTCCTCATCCCTCATCCCTCATTCCTCATTCCTCAGTTCTCATTCCTCAGTCCTCAGTCCTCAGTCCTCAGTCCTCAGCACCACGTACCATCCGTCCTCGTACGCCACGCGCCAGGCTGGGGGTAGGTTGGCCAGCGAGAGGCTGTAGGCGGCAACGCGGATCACCTCGAGCTGCGCCGCGGCCTCCAGGCGAACCTGGTTCCAACCGGCGCTCAGGGGCACGTCCCGACGGACGTCCGACCAGGCGTCGCGGGGGAGCTCGCTATCGGCGACGGCGATCTCGGTCCCATTTACCACCAGCGTCCCCGGCCTGGCCGGACTCCGGCCTCGCCGCTTGGCGCGCAGGACCACGTTGGCTGTCTGGTCTGCCGGGCTCCAGATCTCGAAGGCCACGTTCTCACCTGGGTCAAGCGCGAGGAGCTCGAAATGATTCGTCTCGACCAGGCGTGAGGCGGTGGTGGCCGCTGTCCCCGCATTCTGAATCGCGCCCGCCGGGAGGTCGACCGCGGCCAGCTTGTCCCCCTGCCGTTTGAGGATCACGTACGTCGCGCGATATTTCTCGGCTACCCGCGCCAGCTCGGTCGGGTCCCCTGCATAAGCCGCGTGGAGGTCGGCGCGGCGCTCGGCCTCGCCGTGCCCGGTCATTCGCTCGACGTCGAAGGCGAGCTTGATCGCGGCGGTGCGATGAAGGTAGACGACCTTCTGGCCCGAGTAGTACCAGACCAGCGTCGCCTCCGGCGTTGGGACCAGTACCGTGCGCGGTCCGTGGGCCCTGGCGTCGGCCGCTAGCCATGGCCCCATCCCGAAGTTGCCCGCCAGGTCCCATTCGTGATCCGCGAACGACGCGTCGTTCCAGAACTCTCCGATGCGCTGCCAACTCCCGACGGAGGCGGGCACCGCCGCCACTGCCCCGACCGCCACCAGCATCGCTACCGCCAGTGGGCCACGCAGGTGGAGCGGCCGCAGTACCCCGGCTACCAGCCCTAGCCCTGCGATCAGGACGAGCGGCGCGGACGCGAACTGCCAGAGCCGGCGCGGGAAAAACGTATCGCCTCCAGGGAAGCCGGTTGGCCGCAGGATCGCCAACAGGACCGGGGCCGCCCACCAGACCAGAAGTAGCATGGCGCCAGGATCACGCTCCCGCCAAAGCTGCCGGGCGACCAGCGCCAGCCCGATTGGTCCGAGCACCAGGAAGATGCCGAACTCGAGTGGAAAGTCGGCCAGGGACAGTTTGACCGGGACCCGGTAGGCGGGCATCTCGACGTTGAACGAGCGGCTCTGAACGATCGCCCACAACTCCCAGGCCCACCAGAATGAGGACATCAGGAGCGCCACCCCTGCCGTGATCGCGCCCACGCGCATCGCCGGCCCGAGCAACTCACGCCGAAGGGCGACCACGAGGGCCAGATAGATGCCCAGGATCGGCGCCGCGAAGACGGCACTTTGGGTATGCGCGAGGACCATCAGCCCGAACGCCACGCCGGCCAGCGGCGCCCCCGGTCGCCACGCGTGCACGACCGCCCGATAGGCGCAGGCCAGGCCGATCGGCAGCAGCAGAAAGGCGATGTCGCGTGGGAAGAGGGGAAAGAAATTGTGCTGGCCGACGAACAAGGCATCCACCCAGACGCGGTCCTTCGCCAGCTTCAGGCCGCCGCCGAACGTCGCGAAGGAAGCCCCGGCCAGCCCGCTCGCCCGGTCGATGCCAAGCGCGCGAGCAGTCCAGAAGGCAGCCAGCGGCATCAGTGGCGCGAAGGCGATCGACAGCAAGCGCACCGACTCGGTCAACTCGATCCTGAGCGCCAGGCCGAGCGCCGCCGCCATGTAATGCAGCAGGGGCGAGTAAAAGGCGGGCAGGCCAGCGTATGGCCCACCTGGCAGGAGCTCGCCGGCTTGGACCTCCGCCATCACCGCGTGGTGGTAGATCGTGTCGCCGGTCCAGAGCCACGACTTGTGGATGAACACTCCGCCCTGGATCAGGAGTGCCGCCAGCGCCAGGGCAACCAGGAGGATCGCGCTCAGCCGAGCGGAGAGATCGATCTCGGCGGCGGACGCCGCCGGACGGCGCGCGGCCGCCCTGGCCAGCGCAGCGCGGGGCTCGGCCAGGCTCATGGTCTTGGCATTGGGACGCGTTCAGCCGGACACTCGCCGGCTCAGCGCGCGCGGGGCACGGCCCGGCTGTTGGCCGCCGGAATGTACCAGAGGGAAGGCCGAGACGGCCAGCGCGTTCTCGAAGCTAGCTGGCTGGCGAGGAGCCGAGCTCCGGGGTGGGCACGTCGGGAGAGAGCGTATTGCCGACGCGGCCGCGGAAGTTCAGATAGATCAGGGTCCAGTAGTTCCAGAAGAACGTATTGGCGATGGAGGCTAGCAACCACGCCAGGATGAGCCACACCAGGACCGCCGCGATCGAGTACGAGATCGAGACCGCGGACAACCCGGTCGCCACGAATAGCGCCGCCGCGATGATCCCCAGTGGCACCAGCAGGACCAGCGAGACCACGATCACCACGATCTCGGCGCCGATCCTCAGGCCCACGCTGATGAGCCAGGCCAATGCGCTCGTGCCGAGGTGGCCGCGCACCAACTGGTAACCCGCCTTGAGCCCGGCCAGCGGGCCGACGTCGTCGACGGCGACGGCTCGTTGGGCGAACGCCGCGGTCACACCCATGACGATGAACGTCGGGATCGCTAGCACGAACGCGGCCAGCGCTAAGAGCACTCCAAGCACGATCAGACCGTAGCGAGCGAACCCGCTCGCGAGCACGCCGCCGGCCACCGCCACGCCCACTCCAGATCCGATGACGACGACGAACACGAGGCCGATACCGAAGAGGATCAGCCACAGGCCGACCAGGCGCCAGAAGAGCCGTCGGCCGGTCCGCCAGGCCTGGCCCGAGGAGCTCGGAAGTCCAAGTGCCAGGTCGGCAGTGGCCCGGGCCATCCCGCCCTGGGCGATGAGCGAAAGCACCATCAGGAGCAGCACAAGGGCAGCGAATGCACCAACAGCCGCGACCACGAGGCCCAGGTTCTGGCTAAGCCAGCGACCCAGTTCCTCGCCCGCGCGCTGGATCCCGGGTCCCATCTGGCCGGCCTGCTCAGACCCGAGCTGACCCCGGTAGCTCGTCCCGAAATTGGGCGAGCAAGAGCCGACAGTCGTGCCGGCGAAGAGTCCCAACCCCCAAACGAAACGATGCCGCCAGGTAAGCTGCCAGGAGCGTCGAATCAAGCTGCCGTAATCCATGCGGCTTACTCCTCGCCTGCTTGACGCGCAGTCTCGCGCCTTTGTTCCCGCCTATCGCCCTTCACTCTTCACTTTTCACCTTTCACTTTACCTACGGCCTCCTCGAGCAGCCGCTGGGTGTAGTCGGCCAGGGGTGGCAGATCGTCGGGCGAGAAGTAGGCCGCGCGGTCGATCTCGTCGCTCAAGCTCATCGCGGGATCGCCGGCGATCTGACATTCGAATGCCAGACTGATCTCTCCGAACGGTCCGGCGGACACCGCCAGGACTCGCCCAACGGTTACCTGAATGCCCAGCTCCTCGAGGGTTTCCCTAGCCACGGTGTCGCGCGGCGTCTCGCTGCTGCCTAGCCAGCCGCCGGGCGCGCCCCAGCGCTCACGTCGGTGGTAGGTCTGCCGCACGAGAAGTATGCGGCCAGCGTCGTCCCGGATAATCCCCACCGCTCCGATCGGGAAGCGCGGGTAAAGGACGCGGATCGCGATCCGTCGCGCCCAGAGCGGCAGGTAGCGCCAACCAACGAGCAGCGCGTGGTGAAGCCGGGGCGCCAGACGTCCGGCCATCGCCCGGAGTGTAACAGTGCGTCCCCGAAACGCCGCCCGGGAGGGGTATAGTACCGAGACGACGATGGACCGCCGACGACCGGCTATATACGATCGTCGTCTGTCGTCGGTCGTCCGAAGGACGCAGGTGATGAACGTGCGCCCTGGTTCGGGGAGCGAGCGGGCGGGACGGCTTGCTTCGGCTCAGGACCCGCATCGAGCGAGCCGCCTGGCGGCGACGGCGGCCCTCGGGTCAGTCGCGCTGCTGTTCGCTGGACTCGGCCTCTTCCTCGTCTACCGAGGAGCTGGCCTTGCGCCTGGGGGCGAGCCCGGCAGGGCTTTTCAACCCACCCCCAACCCGCCCACGCGCGCGCCTGAGGCGCCGATGGCAGCCAGTGTTGGGACCGCGCCACCCATCCGACGCCAAGTGTCGGACGCGCAGGCGACGCCGACCGCGCCTGACGGTACGCCGGTGCTGGACGTCGCCGAGCCGACGCCGCGCCCGGCCGGCCCGGCGCCGGGGGAGACCCCGATCATCGCCCCGCCTCCCATCCCGACCAGACCGGCCTCATCTCCGGAGGACCAGCCGGTGCGGGACGCGATGGCCGCGCTGGCGAGTGATGAGGCGCGAGTCGGCCAGCTCCTCATGCTCGGGTGGGCTGGGAATACCGCCGAGCAGGCTCGCCAGACTCTGCGCGAGCTGCAGCCGGGCGGCATCGTCTTCGTCGACAACACCCGCTCCAGCGCGGAGGCGGCGGCTATCAACGCCGCGCTGCCCCGGATCGCCGCCGAGTACGGGGTCCTGGTGCCGCTCATCGCCGTCGACCACGAGGGTGGTCTGGTCCAGCGGATCGCGGACGTGCCAAATTTGGGCTCGAACCTGGACTTTGGCAGCCGGCGTCCGACCGACGCCGAGGCCTGCGCGCGTGGGTCGACCCATGCTCAGCAACTCCGCGCGATGCGCTTCAGCATGAACCTGGCGCCAGTGCTTGACGTCAACAACAACCCGAACAACCCTGTCATCGGCAGCCGCTCGTTCGGTCCAGACCCCGAGCTCGTGGCCAGGCTTGGGAGTGCGTACGTTCGCGGTCTCCAGAGCGGCGGGATCGTCGCCGTTGGCAAGCATTTCCCAGGCCACGGCAACACCAGCGTCGATTCCCATCTTCAGCTTCCGGTCCTGCCGCAGACGGAGGCGGAGCTGGAGGACGTCGAGCTGGTCCCATTCCGGAGGGTGGCGCTGCCCGGCACGGACATCGCCGCCATCATGTCGGCGCACATCGTCTTTCCAGCCGTGGACCCGTCTCGTGCGCCAGCGACCCTGTCCGCGCCGATCATGACGGGCCTGCTACGGGAGAAGCTCGGCTTCCAGGGCCTGGTCTTGAGTGACGATCTGGCCGGCATGAAGGCGATCACCGACAACTTCCCGCCCGGGGAGGCGGCCGTCAGGGCAGTCCGGGCCGGTGTTGACATGCTGATCGTCGCCGGCGGAATCGCACGCCAGCGCGAGTCGCGCGACGCCATATTGGCGGCTCTCGAGGCCGGCGAGCTGAGTCGCGATCGGGTCGACGAAGCGGTACGCCACGTCTTGACGGTCAAGGCCCGTTTCGGCTTGATCGGCGGCCCGGCTTCAACTGGGGCTGGCTGCCCGTGAGGCGTATCTTGTCCCGCTGCGGGGTGGCCCTGGGCGGCGCGCTTCTGGCGATGGCCCTGGTGGTTCGGCCGGCTTGGGCCGAGCCCCAGCCGCAGTTGTCTTTCGAGCGACCGGGCGAGGTCCGGCCGGGCCAGCCATTCGAGATCGAGTTCCGAGCCGCCAACCTCGGTTCGGATGCCCAGAATGGCAGCATCACCATCTCGTTCCCCGGCAATCCAGCGGTCCAGGTCGTGGCCCACAGTTCGCTGCCGGCCAACAACTCCTACGCCAAGCTCTTCGAGCCGGGCGAGCAGATGTTCCACTTTGGGCAAGCGCGCAACGTGCCGATTCAGAGTCGGGCAGCAGAGCTGTTCGCGAGCAGCTGGCCCGCGGGCCAGGAACACTTCCTCCGAGTCAGTGTGACAGCCCAGCAGCCCTTCAGCATTCAAGCTCGCGCCACCCTGCGCGGGGCGCGGTTCGACACGGACCCCCCATCTGGTCCACCCGACCAGCAGGGTGCGCCGACGAGCGTGGTGGAAATCATACCCCGCGTTGCTGCTCCACCGACGCCAGTCCCGCCCACAGCGGTTCCGCCCACGCCCGTGCCACCCACGCCGATACCGGCAACCCAGGTTCCGGTAACCCAGGTTCCGCCAACCCCGGTGCCCACGCTCCCGCCCACTCCTACCACGGCTGCGCCGCCCGGTCCAGCGGCGGCGGTGCAGCCCACGTTGGCGCCTGGAAGTGCCCCGCTCGGCGCGGCCGCTCCAGCCCCGCCTCCGGGTCAGCAAACCGTCTCGCTTCCGCTGCTGCTGGTGGGGCTGGCGGTGCTCGGCCTCGGCATCGCGCTTGGGCTCCTCGCCGTGCTGCTCTGGACGCGGCGTGGCTCTCCCCAGCAGCCTGGCTACCGCGAGACCGCTCCCGGTCCTGCCTGGTCGCCCGGCGGATATGCGCCATACGCGGGCCCGGCTGGCCAGGACCGGCCGCCGAGTCCGGCGGGCCCGTTCATGGCACAGGCGCCCTGGGACCCCGAACAGACCGGTCGGCCGTCGCCCGCGCCATCGCCACCACGAACGCCGCGGCCGCCGACAGCGGCCGCATTCGAAGACTCACCCACACTATACGACCGTTACCAGGACCGGACCCTCGTCGGCCAGGGTGGGATGGGGTCCGTCTATCGCGCCTACGATTCTCGCCTGCGGCGCTGGGTTGCGCTCAAGGTCATGCATGCTGACTTGAGCGCTCGGCCGGCGTTCGTCGAGCGATTCATGCGTGAGGCGCAAACGGCGGCGATGCTGGAGCACCCCAACATCGTCACCGTTCATGACGTCGAGCAGCTCGGCGACCAGCTCCATATTGTGATGGCGTGGGTGGATGGCCAGGATTTGCAGAAGGTGCTCCACGAGCTGGAGCGGCTCTCACCGGAGCGCACGGACCGGGTTCTGGTCCAGATCGCCGCCGCTCTGGACCACGCCCATCAGCAGCCGCAGCCTGTCTACCATCGCGACATCAAGCCGGCGAATATCATGCTTGCGCATGGCGACCGCGTCGTTCTGACCGACTTCGGGATCGCCAAGCTGATCGGCGAGGCGTCGCTGACCGGCACCGGCCAGTTCGTCGGCACTCCTGAGTACATGGCACCAGAAGTGATTCAAGGCGAGAGCGCCGACCACCGCTCCGACCTGTACGCGCTGGGCGTGGTTGTGTACCAGATGCTGACCGGGCGAACTCCGTTCCACGCCGAGACGCCCCTCGCCATACTCCACGCCCATCTTCACACCCCGCCGCCGCCTCCACAGCAGATCACGCCGACCATCCCTCTGCCCGTCGAGGGAGTCGTTCTGACCGCGTTGGCCAAGGATCCGGCCAAGCGATTTCAGAGCGCCGGCGAGCTGGCCGCGGCTTTCAGTCGCGCGGTGATGGAGGCAGGCAGGCAGCAGGCCGAGCGCAGGGGCCAATAGCGGTGGTCCGAACTGATCGGGGTGTCAAGCTCGAAGACCTGCCGCCGCCCTGGGCTGAGAACGTGCTAGCCGCGATTCGCGAGGAGATCGGCCGCTCCGAGCGACGACCGGTCTTCCTGGACGACGACCCGACCGGCACGCAGACGAGCCACGGGGTGCTGGTGCTGACGGAATGGTCGGAGGCCGAGCTGGCAGCCGGCCTGCGAGAAGCTGGCCCCGCCCTGTTCGTGCTGACCAATTCGCGCAGCCTGCCCGAGGTAGATGCTGTTACCCTGGCACACCAGGCCGGACGCAACCTGGCCCGCGCGGCTCGGGCGGCCAGGATCGACGTGGCTCTGGGTTACCGCGGCGACTCCACGCTGCGAGGCCACTACCCGGCCGAGCTGTGGGCCCTTCGCGACGCTTTCACGGCTGAGGCTGGGCGCCAGTTCGACGGCGAGCTGATCGTGCCCTTCTTTGAGGAGGGCGGGCGCTTCACGATCGGCGACGTGCACTTTGTGCAGCAGGCCAATGGGCTGGTGCCGGCGGCCGAGACCGAATTCGCACGCGACGCCGCCTTTGGCTATCGCAGCTCGTATCTACCAGCCTGGATTGAGGAGAAGACCGCGGGTCGCATCGCAGCCGAGGCCGTGGCCAGCCTTTCGATCGAGACGCTCCGTCTGGACGGCCCGGAGCGCGTCGCGGACGTCCTCGGTGGCGTATCGGGCGGCGTGCCGGTGGTCGTCAACGCCGCGAGCTACCGCGATCTGGAGGTGCTCGTGCTCGGCCTGCTCCGGGCCGAGGCCAGAGGCAAGCGCTTCATCTACCGTACGGCGGCCTCCTTCGCTCGGGTCAGGGCTGGGCTCGGGAGTCGGCCGCTCGTGAGCGCCGACGAGCTGTACTCGGAGAAGGGCTCGAGCGCGAGCGCCGGCGGCCTGACCATCGTCGGCTCTCACGTGCGTCGCACCACCGAGCAGCTCGAGCGAGCGCTACAGGTTTCCAACCTCGAGGCGCGCGAGCTGCCAGTCGAGCGATTACTGGACCCCGCTGTGCGTTTTGGCGAGGTAGCCGAGGCGGCTGAGTGGATCGAGCGTCGCTACCTCGCCGGCGTCGACGTCCTGGCTTACACCAGTCGCGAGACGGTAAGCGCGGCCAGCGCCGAGGCCAGCCTGCGTCTGAGCCAGACGGTGTCGGCCGCGCTCGTCGAGCTTGCCGGGCGGCTGCGGGCGCCGCCTCGCTACCTGATCGCCAAGGGCGGGATCACAGCCAGCGATCTGGCGACCCGAGCATTTGGCGTTCGGCGCGCGAGGGTGCCGGGCCAGGTCGCGGCGGGCGTGCCCTGCTGGATCCTGGGGGCGGAGAGCCGCTTCCCGGGCGTCCCGTACGTCATCTTCCCCGGTAACGTCGGGACGCCACGGACGCTCGCGGACGTGATCTCCCTGCTGCGGGCCGCCTGATGGCACTCCGGCGAGATCTCCTGGGCGAGCTACGACGCCGCGTGCTGGCGACCGCGCTGGAAGCCAGTCGGCTGGGCTTGGTGACTATGACCTCGGGTAACTTCAGCGCCTGCGACGCCAACTCCGGGCTTGTCGCGATTACCCCCACCGGGCGGCCGTACTCGTCGATGGGCGCGGAGGACATCGTGCTGGTGAGCCTGGACGGATCGGTGGCCGAGGGGCGCCTTCCTCCCTCGTCCGAAACGCCGCTCCACCTGGATGTGTACGCCGCTCGGGCCGACATCCGCGGGATAGCCCACGTCCACAGCGTGTGCGCCAACGCCGTCGGGGTGCTCGGCCTCGCGGTGCCACCCATCGTGGGCACGCTTTGGAAGTACGTCGGCGGCGACCTGCGGACGGCGGCTTTCAAGGAGTCGGGGACCGCCGAGTATGCCCGACACGCGCTTCAGGTTATGGGCGACCAGCGCGCCGTGATCATGGCCAACCATGGCCTGCTGGCGATCGGCGAGACCGTCGAGCAGGCGCTCGCGGCGGCCGCCTATGCCGAGGAAGGCGCCCGCATCTACCTCCTCGCTCGCCAGCTCGGCCAGCCCACGACCCACCCGCGCCCAAATCCTAGTGACATGTACGCGCCAGATTGGTGGGCGGACGAATGACGACGACCCCAAGGTTTGATCCCGACAGGCACCATCGGCGATCCTTCCGCTTGCAGGGTTACGACTACTCCCAGCCGGGGGCCTATTTCGTGACGATCTGCACGCAATCCCGTCGATGTCTGTTTGGAGATGTACAGGACGGCGAGATGCGCCTGAATGATGCGGGGCGGATAATCGCGCGATGGTGGTCGAAGCTCCCGAGCAAGTTTGCAGCGTGTGCCACGGACGCGTTTGTCGTGATGCCAAATCACGTTCACCGGATCCTCGTAGGGGCGGACCCGCGTGTCCGCCCCATTGCGAATCCACGGTCCACGAACGTGCCGAGCGCGACCCCGGTCGTCCCCAATCAAGGCGAAACGACTTCGGGCGCACACGCGGGTGCGCCCCTACGCGACGCGTCGCTTGGAGCCATGATGCAATGGTTCAAAACCATGACGACCAACGAGTACATAACTGCGGTCAGATCGCTCGACTGGCCTCCGTTTCCCCAGAGACTATGGCAGCGGAACTACTACGATCACGTTATCCGAGACGAGGACGACCTGAATCGTATACGCCAATATGTCCTCGACAACCCGGCGCTCTGGCCCGCCGATCCGGATAATCCCGAGGCAAAGTTCAGTACCGCGCCAGGCCTTGGATGAACAGGTCGATGAAGGCTTCGCGGTCGACGCCGAGGGCGACGTCGGCGTTGGGCGGACGGTCGGTGACGTGCCAGAGGTCGCAAACGGTGCGGCCGGCGGTATGCGTGCCGGCCGTCTCGACGACGACGTTGACGTGCTTCGTCTCAAGGAGGTCGGGCCGCATAACCGCTGCGACTGCCAGGGCATCGTGGATAGGTGGGTCGTTCCAGCCGTAACGTCGAGCGTGGTACTGGCCATACCACTCCATCAACTCGGCGACCATCGTCCCAACTCGACTGCCCAGCCCTCGGATGCGCTCGCGCTCGGCCGGGCGCACTCGGGCCTGATGGGTAGCGTCCAGGCCAACCATTGTGATCGGGACCCCGGACTCGAAGACGAGCGCCGCCGCTTCCGGGTCGACGAAGACGTTGAACTCCGCGGCCGGGCTGGCGTTGCCGAGGTACACGGCCCCGCCCATCATCACGATGCGGGCGATGTTCGACCTGATCTCCGGGGCGCGCAGAAGCGCCATCGCGACGTTGGTCAGCGGCCCAACCGGGACGAGGGTGACCGGCTCGGCTGACTCGCGTACCGTCCGGATCATCAGGTCGACGCCGTGTTCGGGTTGGAGACCTATCTCGGGCGGGCCGAAGTCGTATCCGTCCAGGCCGCTCTCGCCGTGCACCTGGGGGGCGATCGTGAGCGGCCTCAGCAGCGGCCTGGCCATTCCTGCCGCGACGGGCACACCGCGGACCTCCGCCATCGTCAGGACGCGGCGTGCGTTGAGGGCCGTTTTCTCGAGCGTCTGGTTACCGGCCACGGCCGTGACGGCCAGTAGGTTCAGCTCGGGCGCGCGGGCGGCCAAGAGCAGGGCGAAGGCGTCGTCGTGGCCAGGATCGGTGTCGACGATGATCGGGGTAATCACCCGCCTCTCCCGTGCGACGTGATCCGCTCCCTGTAGAGGGCCAGGAAAGGCTCGGCGTTCACGCCAAGGCAGACGTTGACGTTCGGCTCGCGCTCCCACTGCCCGCGTCGATCGGCGATCGTCTGGCCAAACGCGCGCTCGCTTTTTGTCTCGACGTCCACGAACCAGCGCTCGGTCTGAAAGTAGCTCGGGTCGATCGCGTAGAGCACGGCCGAGGAGTCGTGCACCGGGAAGCCGACTCGTCCGGTCCGCCGCGTGTAGTGGTTACTGTAATGTTGCGCGATGGCATGAATGAACTCACCCTCGGGAGTCCCCGAGTGCTTGAGTTCGGCGAGGTATTCGGGAGTCATAGTGACCTGGGTGGTGACATCCAACCCAACCATGGTGAGCGGGAAACCGGCGTGGAAGACGATCCAGGCGGCCTCGGGATCGTTGGCGATGTTGGCCTCGGCGACCGGCGTCGTGTTGCCCGGGACGGTGGCGGCGCCGCCCATGATTACCAGCTCGCGCACACTCTGAGCGATCAGCGGCTCCAGTCTCACGGCCAGGGCGATGTTCGTGAGCGGCGCCACCGCGACCAGGCTGAGCCGACCCGGCGTGGCCATCACTCGCTCCACGATCAACTCGGCTGCCCGCTGGCGGCTGGGCTCACGCGATGGGGTCGGCAGTTCGATCCCGCCGAGTCCGTTTTCGGCGTGCACCAGTGAGCCCGTGCGTCGCCGCTCGCGCAACAACGGCCTGCCAGACCCGCGGGCGACTGGGATATCCGCGCGTCCCGCGACGTCGAGGACAATCAGCGCGTTGCGGGTCGTCTGTTCGACGTCCACGTTGCCGAAGACCGTGGTCACCGCCTCGACCTGGAGCTCCGGCGAGCACAGCATGAACAGCAGTGCCATCGAGTCGTCCACGCCGGGGTCGGTGTCGAAGATCACCCGCTTCGGCATTTGCCAGCCTTCGGCGTTCAGCTATCAGCCGTCAGCTGTCAGTCCGTGGCTGACTGCTGATGGCTGATAGCTGACTGCTCGTCATCCCTTCAAGCCGGAGAGGACTGCCCCGCGAATGTAGTAGCGCTGGAGGGACAGGAACAGCATGATCACCGGCAGCGAGGCGAGAACCGAGGAGGCGAATGTGCGTCCCCAGTAGATCTGCTCCGGGCTGGTGTTGGTCACGATCGCCACCTGGATGACCATCAGCTCAGGCTTGCTGGTCACGATCAGCGGCCAGAAAAAGAGGTTCCAGATATTCTGGAACTCGAGCAGCGCCATGGTCACCAGGGCCGGGACAGCATTGGGCACGATCACGTGCCGCAGCACGCCCAGCCGTCCGCAGCCGTCGATGATCGCCGCCTCGTCCAGCTCGCGTGGTATCTCGCGGAAGAACTGGGCGAGCGCGAAGATCACGAATGGACTGGCGTACCAGGGGACGATCAACCCCGCGTAACTGTCCTGCAGCCCGAGTACTCGGACGACCAGGTAGAGAGGGACGATGGTTGCCTCGAATGGCACGAGCATCGTGGCGATGACCAGGACGAAGAGGACGCCCTTGAGTGGGAACTCCAGCCGCGCGAAGAAGTAGGCCGCCATCGTGTTGAAGATCAGCGAGCTGGCCACCACCGCGCTGGAAACCGCGATGCTGTTGAGTAGGAATCGCCCGAAGCCGAGTCGGAAGATCTCCACGAAGTTCTGAAGCGTCCATTCGACCGGCACAAAGGTACGGACCTGGAGCGGGCTGACATAGCGGAAGATCTCCTGCTCGTTGCGGAAGGCTCCCAGCGCCATCCACACGAACGGCACGGTAAAGATCAGAAAGATCAGCCCGTACGCCAGATACCGCCCGAGCGCACCGGCGACGAGCGGCGCGGTCAATACGCGCGCAACCGGCGTCGGTGGCCGAATCGCTCGGGTCCAATCGCGGGCGACGAGCGGCTCAGCCACGCCCCTCACCCCCAAACCCCCTCCCCCTCGAGGGGAGAGCTGGCCGGCTGCCCGGCCACCGCCCACTGCGCACTGGCCTAATACTCATGCTCTCCCCTGAGGGCCCACATCTGAGCCAGGCTGACAGCCAGGATAATGAACAGGACGATGATCGACAGCGCGCTGGCGTAGCCCATGTCGTTGAAGGCGAAGGCGTTCTGGTAGACGTAGTAGACTACGGCCTTGGTCGCGTCGAGCGGGCCCCCCTTGGTCATGACGTAGATCGGCGTGAAGACCTGAAACGCAAAGACCGTGGTGGTGACCGTCACGAACAGAGTGGTCCGCTTGAGGAGCGGCAGGGTGATATTCACGAACCGCCGCCAGGCGTTAGCGCCGTCGATGGCGGCGGCCTCGTAGTAGACCTCGGGGATGCCGGCCAGCCCGGCCAAGAAGATCACCATGCTGAAGCCGACATCCTTCCAGATCGTCATGGCCGTCAAGGCGGGGAGGGCCTGGAACGCGTTCGTCAAGAACGGCTGGCGCGGCACGCCAAGCGTGCTGAGCAAGCCATTAATCAGCCCCTGCTGAGGGTGGTACATCATCTGCCAGAGCGTAGACGCGATAACGAGCGCCGTCACGACCGGCAGGAACACCGCGGTTCGGACGATCGTCGTGGCCGGCAGCTGCCGCTGGAGCAGCAGCGCCAGTCCAAGGGCCAGACCGACCTGGAGGGGGACCTTGAGCAGCACAAACAAGACCGTGACTCGCATGGCAGTGAAGAAGGTCGGGTCTTCCAGCGCCCGCCGATAATGCGCCAGTCCGATGAACTCGCCGAACCCGCCGATCAAGCTGTACTCGAAAAGGCTGGCATAGATGGCCGAAACGATCGGGACATAGCGAAACACCAGGAAGTTGAGCAACGCTGGGGCGACGAAGGCGAATGCCCCGGCGTATATCAGCCAGCGACGACGGAGCCGGCCGACGGGCAGGGGCGCGGTCGTTGCCAGGGCCACCAACCAGCCGTCAGCTTTCAGCTATCAGCCATCAGCGGCTCAGGCTCGGTGGCACGAGCTTCTGATAGCTGACGGCTGATAGCTGATGGCTTGGTCACCGTTTGTACCGGGCGGCCGCCTGGTTCATCCGCTGGGCGCCTGACTTCATCAGGTCGGCCACGCTGCCCCCGGCTGCGATGTCGCGGAAGGTTTCCAACGCGATCTCCTGGTATTCGTTGTAGGCCGGCGTCTGGATGCGGGGCACCCCGATCGAGAGCATCGCATCCTTGAACATCTTCTGGGGGAGTGTCTGATACTCGGGCAGCTCGTTGAGCAGCTCGAGGTGGGCGGGTATCTGGCGGTTCGCGTCGTAGTAACGCTTGATCTCGCTCTTGGTCGTCGCGAACCTCACAAAGGAGACCGCGGCCTCCACGTTGGCCGTCTTGGACGACACGCCGTAGTGCCAGCTCCCAGTGTGGCAAAGCTGGGTGCCGCCTTGGAAGTAGGGGATCGGCGTGACCGCCCAGGGAAACTTGCCATCCGGCTGGACCCGCAAGAGCTTGGCCACCACGTTGTCCGGCGTGATCCAGGTGGCGGCCTTCTTATTCTCGAAGATCTCAGGGATCAACGCCTGAGGCGCAACCTTCGCCTCGGTGTACAGCCCCTGGTAGAACTCCATGGCTCTGATCGCGTCCGGGTGGTCGAAGTAGCCGTTGAAGGTCACCCCGTCAGGACCGATGCCCTGGTTGGCCGGCGAGCCCTTCGCGCCAGCTGAGCGACGGAAGATGCCTGTCTCGTAGTCGGTGTTCAGGGTCTGTCCCCACATGACGCCGAAGATGTCCGGGGTGCCGTCGCCGTCGAGGTCTCGGGTCAGCTTCTTCCAGATCTCCAGCGACTGCTCCATAGTCAGGCTATCTTTGAACTCAGCTGGAAACGTGATGCCAGCCGCGGCCGCGAACTCGGTGTTGTAGACCATCAGCGAGCAGGACTGAAGGATCGGCGGCGCATAGAGTTTGCCCCCGAAGCTGCCCTCGTCGATCGAGGCCGGCGGGAAGGCTTTCAGCTCGTCGGCCGTGTAGTAGTCGCCGAGTGGGAGCAGCAGGTTGTTGAAGGCGTAGTTCTTAGTGACCGGCCCGTCGACCTGAAGGATGTCCGGCGGGTTGCCGGATGCGACCGACGTGCTGATCTTGCGGAACAGCTCGAGGAATGGGACCTGCTCCCGCTCGATCGTGATCTCCGGTCTGACCTTCTTGAAGTCCTCCACCACGTTGCCGAATCCGGTGTCGTGCAGCGGAGTCTGGACGTGCAGAAAGCGGAGCGTGACCGGCTTCCCGCTTGGTGCCGGGAGGGCGACTGCAGGCTTGGCCTGGGCGGCCGGACTGGCCGCTGGCGACGCCGCGGGCGACGCGGCCGGCGAGGGGGACGGGCCCGCCGGTTTGGCCGCCTCCGTCGGTTTGGGCGGGACGGTGGTCGGAGCCGGCGGCGCGCCCGGCCCGGCGCAGGCCGCGGTCAGAACCGAGACCACGCCCACCACCGTAAGCAAGCGGCCGACCAGGCTTAGGGAACGCTGACCTCTTCGCATCCTCATCCTCCCCTGCGCTCACAAGCGAACTGGGATCTTGTCTGTGGCGAGCGTAGTCCTCATTGGCCGCGACGTCAAGTCGGCCAGGCCGGCCGGAGGCTCCCCTTGACTCGCCTAGCCCGGGACACTTATCGTCCGGCCACGCCCTGTCGACTTGCCGCTGCCACATGGACGAGTCCGCTGCCGAGCCCCGACCCTACCAGCGGGTATACACCGACTTGCGAGCGCGTATCCAGCGCGGCGAGCTCGTACCCGGCACGCAGCTCCCGAGTCAGCCTACGCTCGCGGCCGAATACGGCGTGGCGCTTCTCACCGTCCGGCATGCTATCGAGCTGCTCCGACGGGGCGGTTATCTGTCAGTCGAACACGGTCGTGGGACGTTCGTCGCCCAGCCGAGGCCTTCCACCACTGTCCTCATCGTCGACGACGATCCGAGCGTGCGCTCGATTCTGGCCGAGCATGCGCAGTTCGGCGGCCACCGGGTAGTCGAGGCTGCCAACGGCGCGGAGGCCCTCGAGGTTTTGAGCCGGGAGCCCGTGAGCCTCGTGTTCACGGACCTACGGATGCCTCGAATGGACGGCGTCGAACTTCTCAAGCGGGCCCGCCCGCGCTGGCCGAGCACCGTCTTCGTGGTGATCAGCGGTTATTCCGACGACCTGGAGGAACTGTACAACAGCGACACGTTTCCCGTGACGGTCATCCCGAAGCCATTCCGGGCCGAGCAGGTTCGTCGAGCACTCGGACTGATCCACCGGCCGGCCTCGGGGACAAGCGCACCGAGTGCCGACGGGGTCCCATCGGACGCGATCATCGACACGGCCGCGCCTGGCCGGGTGAACGTGTTGGTGGTCGATGACGATGCCTATCATCGCGCCATGTTGGCCGAGCTGTTGCGCCTAAACGGATACCGGGTGCGCGAGGCTCCGGACGGCTCGAGCGCGCTGGAGGCCGTCGACGAAGAGGTGTTCACACACATCTTCCTCGACTTTCGAATGCCCGGGCTGGCTGGCGATGAGGTGGCGCGCCTGATTCGAGAACGGGACGATCAGGTGGTGATCATATTCCTGAGCGCGTATCCGCAGGACGCCCTTCGCTCCCGCGTGAGCGCCGGCTTGGTGGGGCCCGTGGCGGTGCTCCCCAAACCGTTCGAGCCCGCCGACATCCTGGCCGCGCTGCGGATGAGCCTGGCGCCCACGGAGCGACTCGAAGTACCGGGCTCGTAGGTTTGGGGGTGAGTGTGGTCTTGAAACTGATTCGGAGCAGAGTCGTTGTGGTCGCGGTAGGGGTGGGAGTGGTGGTCGGATGGCCGGCGCTCGCCGTGGCCCAGTTGCCCGAAGCCCGACTGGCGCTCGCGCCGGACGGCGTGCTGTTCCTAATCCAAGAGGGCGTCCGGTATCGTGTCACACCGGCCCAGATGTCGTACGCCGAGTTGGGCGCGATCCAGGAAGGTCCGCCGCTCGCGGCGGGGAGCATCGCCGCGCGGTCTGCGGGGCCCACGGCAGGCTCGCCCCGCGTCGTCCGGCCGGCGCCCGGGATGGGACTTTCACGCGAGGAGCCCATCCCGCTCGGCTGGACGTGCTCGTGCACGATCGACCGATCCGGGCTGATCAGCCAGTTTGACATAACTGTGGCGAGCGTGGTGCCCGACGCCTACCCACTCGTCCTGCGGGCCAACCGCTTCAACAAGCCGCCTCGGGAGGGAGCCGCCTACGTTGGCGTGCTGGTGGACATGAAATACATCCGCGGCCCGGAAGATCAGGCTTACTCGGTGGCGGAGTCTGACTACCACGCCTCGGCTGGCGACGAGAAGCTGCGCGATCCGGCTACGTTGATCGGGTTCAGCGAGCCGTTCGCGCCGTCTGGGACGATCCCCGGCGGCCCGGTCCCTCGCTTACGAGCCGACGTCTATCCTGGCTCCACACTGACGGCCTGGGTATTCTTCGAGCTGCCGCGTGGCCAGGCCGGCACCGTGGTGTGGGAGTACTCATTCGTCGGCGAGCGGGGAGTCTGGTTCGCGCTTCAGTAGGCTGAGAGGCGGGGTGGCAGACCTGAAACCTGGGACCAGGAACGTCAAACTGGCCCGGGGCTGGCTAGCGTCGTTTGGGCTGGCGGCCTGTTTGCTGATGCCGGCCTGGCCGGCCCACGCGTGGCGTGACTGGCCGGGCGAGTGGAGGCCAAGCCGGCCCTCCGCGCACGAGGTAGGCGCGCGCATCGAGCAGCCCGTCTTCCGGCTCGAGGTGCCGTTCCGGACCCAGAAGGACGGCAGCCGCTGGCAGGGCTCTAATTGCGGGCCGGCGACCCTGGGCATGATCCTGGACGGCCTCGGCATCTTTGGCCAGGCCACCGACGACCTGCGTTTTCGAAGTCATACCTACCAGGGGACGGTGGGCATGCGAACGGGCACCGCCCTGGAGCACATCGCGCGCGTGGCCGAGGACTTCGGGGTGCCGACGGTCGGATTATACGACCCCGACGGCCGCTTCCACGGCTGGTCCCTGGAAGAGATCCGTAGTCAGCTTCGGCTCGGCCGGCCGGTGATGCCGCTCGTTCGCCTGTATCTGTTACCGGGATATGAGGGCACTGGCCCGCGCTGGGGGCACTACATCCTCTTGACCGGGCTTAGCCCGGACGGCTTCTTCTACAGCAACTCCCTGCAGACCGATCCGAGCCTTGGGAGCGGGGGTATGATCGCGGCCGAGCGGCTCGAGGTGGCGATGCGGCTCAGCCACATCCCCGGCCAGGCGGTCGCCTTTGGTGGTCCACCCCAGCCGCCGCTGCCAGTCTGGATCCCCGCGAGCTAGGACGGCCTGATATACTGTCGTCCGCGGCGGCCAGGGGGAGTGTCGGAACTGGCAGACGAGCGTGACTTAGGATCACGTGCCCGAGAGGGCGTAGGGGTTCGAGTCCCCTCTTCCCCACCACCATCGAGCAACGGCGACCGCCGGCCCAAACCAGCCTGATCCGCCGGGTCTCCCTCGCCCGCGGCGCCGTCGCCCGCAGACCCATCCTCCCCGGAGGCCACCGTGTGACCTCTCGCACCCTACTTCGCCTCGTCACGCTCGTCATGGCCGTGGCGGCCGCTTGCGCGCCGTCCCCAGCGGCAGCGCCACCCACGTCGGCGCCCTCTTCGCCGGGCTCCCCTTCGAGCGCGCCCGCGCGCAGTCCGGTCGCAGCGGCGCCCGTCGCGAGGCCAAGCCCGGCGCCCTCCCCCGCTGCCCAGCCAGAGGCCGCGCCGCGGGTAGGATTCCCGGACCGTGTGCCGAGCCCCGCTTACGGCGTGCACGTGTTTCTATGGGGCCATCCTGACACCACGCAGCGCGATCTGCGCCTGGCGAAGGAGGCCGGCTTCAGCTTCGTCAAGCAGCGGTTCGAATGGCGCGACATCGAGCGCGACGGCAAGGGAAAGTTCGAGTGGAGTGAGCCGGATCGCATCGTTCGTGAAGTGGCTGCGGCTGGGCTGGCGATCGTGGCCCGTCTGGACAACCAACCGAAATGGGCTCGCAAGGATAATTTGTTTCCCGGCACCGGGCCGCCAGCTAGCCTCAGCGACTGGCGCGACTTCGCCGCCCAGTTAGCGAGCCGCTACCGCGGCAGGATCGCTGCCTATGAGATCTGGAACGAGCCCAATCTCGACCGCGAATGGGCTAACAGCACACCCAGCGCGCGCGAGTACGTCGCCTTGCTCAAAACCAGCTATCAAGCCATCAAGAAGGCTGATCCGGACGCAGAGGTGATCAGTGCCGGGCTATCGCCCACGACAAGCGATGGTCCCGAAGCTCGGCCGGACGGCGTGTTCCTGGAGGAGATGTACCGGGCCGGTCTGGGTGAGGCGTTCGACATGCTGGGCGTTCACGCGGCGGGCTACAAGGCCGAGCCAGAGGCCGATCCGGGCGTGGCGGCAGCTAGCCCAGCGCTGACCAACGGCGACCCGAGCCCGCTGGAGCTCAAACGCACCTACGCCTTCCGGCATGTCGAGGACATGCGGAAGATCATGGTCGAGCATGGTGATGCCGCCAAGCGCGTCGCGATCATGGAGATGGGTTGGACGAGCGATCCCCGTCCGGACTCGCCTTACAAGTGGTACAGCGTGTCCGAGGACAAGAAGGGGGAAAACATCGTCCGTGCATTCATGCTCGCTCACGAGCGCTGGCAGCCCTGGATCGCTTACATGTCGCTGATCTACCTGTCCCCGCCGGAGTGGACCGACAAGGACGAGCAGTACTGGTGGAGCATCAGCAACCCCAACGGCACGCCGCGGGTTAGCTACGATCTGATCCGAGCAGCGCTCAGATGAGCGACGGTCGTCCGTCGTCGGTCGTCCGTCGTCCCGACTTCTTGCCCGGCCGGTCCGATAGCACCTAGAATCAGTTGAGGTCCTGCTGTCGGGCGAGGCGTGACGCGGGCGGGCTCGAGCCCACTCAACCCCACCTCCGAGCAGGGCTCGAACGGCCACTCGGCAGCGGGTGGGGGCCAAGGCGTGCGGGAGGAAGTGGGCTGGTGAAGATCGCCACCCAGGAGATCGAGCACAGCCAGGTCGTGCTCGACATCGAAGTCGAGGACGAGCGGCTGCAGAGGGCGTTCGACCAGGCCTATCGCCGCATCGTCAATCGGATCAACGTGCCCGGCTTTCGCAAGGGTAAGGCGCCACGGGCGCTGGTCGAGCGGATGGTGGGCCGCGAAGCGCTGGTTGAGGACGCCGTCGAGCACCTGGTACCCGAAGTGGTCGAGGCGGCTGTCAAAGAGCAGGATCTCAAGATGGTCGCCCGCCCAAAGCTGGAAGTCGTCAGCACCGAGCCGCTCCAGGTGAAGGCGACGGTGCCGGTTCAGCCAAAGGTCGAACTGGGAGACTATCGCACGCTCAGGGTGGAGCGTGAGCCGGCGACGGTCGAGGACGGGCAGGTCGAGCAGGTGATCGACCGGTTTCGTGAGGCTCACGCGATCTGGGAGCCCGTGGAGCGCCCGGTGGCGATCGGGGATCGCGTCGCCATCGACCTGCTCGGTGAGGCGGACGGCCAGACCGTCGTGGACAGCAAGGACGCCGAGTATGTCGTGGACCCGGACGGGGCCCAGCCTGCACCCGGCTTTGCCGACCAGCTCGTCGGGATGGAGGCTGGCGACGAGCGCAGCTTCATCCTGACCTTCCCTCAGGACCATCGGGACCGCAAGCTGGCGGGTGCGCCGGCTCGATTCACGGTCACCTTGCACGGCGTTAAGGAGCGTCGCCTGCCCGTGCTAGATGATGCTCTGGCGGAGATGATCGACCCGGAGCACAAGACCGCGGTCGAGTTGCGGGAGTTTGTCCGCCAGCAGCTCGTCGATCGCGAGGAGCAACAGCGCAAGATGGCCCACGAGGATGCGGTGGTCCAGGCGGTCATCGATCAGGCCGCGGTAGAGGTCCCGCCCCAGCTCGTCGAAGAGGAGGCGCAGCGACTGCTCGACCGCCTCGCCGCGAACCTTGACAGGCAGGGCATCACGATCCAACAATATCTACGGTTTACTGAGAAGAGCGAGGCCCAGCTGCGGGCTGAGCTCATGGCCCAGGGTGAGCGCTCAGTTCGGCGGTCCGAGGTGCTCAATGCCGTTGCGCTCGCGGAAGGCCTCGAGGCGACCGACCAGGAGATCCGAGCCGAGCTGGCCCAGGCGACGAGCGACGAGGGCGAGGCTGAGCGCGAGTATCGAGCGGCCCTCGATCGGCCTGAATTGAAGGAGCGTTTGGCGTCGGTCTTGCGGCAGCGCAAGGCCGTTGATTTTTTGTTGAAGGCCGTTGGCGGCGTGCCGGATCGAGAGACCGCCGATGCGGCTGAGAAGCTCGGAGAGACAGTCTCATGATTTCACGAAACCGATCTAAGTTACATACCTTGCGGCCCGAGGGTCGGATTGGAGTCCCCCAGATTTCCTGGCTCGGCTCGGAGATGCGCGCCAACGCGGGTCCGCCGATGAGCTTGAACGGCCCTGAGCTAGATCGCATCATCGGCCAGATTGTGCCGATGGTCATCGAGCAGACCAACCGCGGCGAGCGGGCGTACGACATCTACTCGCTGCTGCTCAAAGAGCGGATCATATTCCTGGGCACCCCGATCGACGACATGGTCGCGAACCTGATCATCGCCCAGCTGCTCTTTCTGGCGCGCGAGGACCCTGACAAAGACGTGACGCTGTACATCAACACCCCGGGCGGCTACGTCAATGCCGGGCTGGCCGTCTACGACACGATGCAGCTGATCCAGCCGAACGTGTCCACGACGTGCATCGGTATGGCCGCCTCGATGGGCGCCGTGCTGCTGTGCGGAGGGACCAGGGGGAAGCGCTTCGCGCTGCCCAACGCGACGATCATGATTCACCAGGCCGCCGGTGGGTTCGAGGGTACCGCGGCCGACATCGAGATTCGCGCCAAGGAAATCTTGCGGATCCAAGCGCGAATCAAAGAGATCCTGTCCTTCCACACCGGCCAGGACATGGAGCGCGTGGCGCGGGACATGGACCGCGACTTCTTCATGAGCGCAGAGGCCGCAAAGGACTATGGCCTCGTGGACGACATCATCGGCACCACACCGGTATCGACCGGTGGCGACGGCGTGGTGGCGACGGCCTGATGCGCGAAGCCGGGCTTGGAGGGTTGCGCCCGACCTACGAGATTCGGGCCGCGCGTCACCATCCGTACGGCGGGTTGCGCATAGTGCAGGGGGCCTGAGCGCATGGCCAATACCCGTGGCACCCGGGGGCAGTATCACTGCTCGTTCTGCGGTAAGAGCCAGGACCAGGTACGCCGCCTGATCGCCGGTCCGGGCGCCGTCTACATCTGCGACGAATGCGTCGATCTCTGCCGCGAGATCATCGACGAGGAGTCTGCTCCACCAACTCGAGCCAAGGTGCCGCTGGCCAAGCTGCCGGCCCCCAAGAAGATCTACGAGCAGCTTAACGGCTACGTCGTCGGCCAGGATCGGGCCAAGAAGGTCCTGTCGGTGGCCGTCTACAACCACTACAAGCGCGTCGGGGCCGGCATGCAGGTCGACGACGTGGAGCTGCAGAAGAGCAATATCCTGCTGGTCGGGCCCACCGGGTGTGGAAAGACGCTGCTGGCCCAGACCCTGGCGCGGGTCCTGGACGTGCCCTTCTGCATCGCCGACGCGACCGCCCTGACCGAGGCCGGCTACGTCGGCGAGGATGTCGAGAACATCCTGTTGCGGCTGATCCAGGCGGCCGATTTCGACGTCGCCCGCGCCGAGCGCGGTATCGTCTACATCGACGAGATCGACAAGATTGCCCGCAAGGGCGACAACCCATCCATCACCCGCGACGTCTCCGGCGAGGGCGTCCAGCAGGCGCTGCTCAAGATCATCGAGGGTACTGTCGCCAACGTCCCGCCCCAGGGCGGGCGCAAGCATCCGCACCAGGACTTCATCCAGATCAACACCACCAACATCCTGTTCATCTGTGGCGGCGCCTTTGAGGGCCTCGACAACATCGTCGGCTCACGAGTCGGCTCCAAGCGGACGATGGGATTCCGGGCCGAGGCTCGAACCGACCAGGACACCGCCGAACTGCTCCGCCAGCTCACGTCCGACGATTTGCTCAAGTACGGCCTGATCCCCGAGTTCGTCGGTCGGCTGCCGGTCGTGGTTAGTATCGACCCGCTCGGCAGGGAAGACCTGATGCGCATCCTGACCGAGCCGAGGAATGCGATCACCAAGCAGTACGCCAAGTTCCTCTCGTTGGACAAGGTCGAGCTAGTCTTCTCGGACGACGCGCTCGAGGCCGCGGCCGTCAAGGCGCTGGAGCTCAAGACCGGCGCCCGGGGCCTGCGGACGATTATCGAGGAAGTTCTGCTCGATGTGATGTACGAGATCCCGTCGCGCACCGACGTCCGTAAGTGCGTCATCACGGCCGACACGATCAGAGACGGTAAGAACCCACAGCTTCTGGCCCGCTCCGAGCGGCCGGTGGACATGACCGAGTTTCGGGAGGACGCGTCGGCCTGAGCAAAGACCCGTTCAGGACGTACGACCCGTCCCGCCGCGTGCAGATGCTGCCGGGCGTCTATCGGAACATGCTCGCCTGCGGGAAGAGCGCGATGGCTGTCAGAGTCGACCTGGACAAAGGTGCTCAGGTCCCCCTGCACACCCATCCCCACGAGCAGACTGGCCACCTGGCCAGCGGGCGCGCGACGCTGCAGATCGGGGACTGCGCGGTCGAGCTCAAGCCGGGCGACGGATACGCGATCCCGCCCAACGTGCCCCACGGCGTGATCGAGTGCCCGGAGAACAGCGTCTTCGTGGACGTCTTTACCCCGCCCCGTGAGGAGTACCGCCAGTAACCGGGCCGTCAGCTGTCAGCTGTCAGCGGACGCACTAGAGATGACGGCCGCGCAAACGGGGCCCGGCCTGACCCTCCGAGCCCGTCGTTGCTGATAGCTGACGGCTGATAGCTGACGGCTGATAGCTGACGGCTGATAGCTGACGGCTGATAGCTGACGGCTGATAGCTCGCTCACGCCAGCTTCGCCATCAGGATTCCCAGCTCGAATAGCAAGTAGAGCGGGATGCTGACGATGGTCTGGTTGAACGGGTCCGGGGTGGGAGTGATGATCGCGCCGATGATGAACGCACCGACGAAGGCGTACTTTCGGAATCGCGCCAGGCGCTGGACGCTCAAGACGCGCAGCTTGGTCAGAAAAAACATGATCAACGGGGTCTCGAAGGACATCCCCATCCAGAACAGCAGCGTCGTCACCGTTCCGATGTACTCGCCAAACGACCACTTGATGTCCACGCCGGACTCCTCCGCCCCGAAGCCGAGCAGGAACTTGATGGCGAAGGGTAGCAGCACCACGTAGCCAAATACGACGCCCACGAGAAACGAGATCGTCACCCCCGGGGCGGCCATGAAGAGATACTTTTTCTCATGCGGATGCAGGGCCGGCATCACGAAGGCCATGACCTGGTAGATGATGACCGGCATGGCAAGGGCCGCGCCCACGATCAGGGCGACCTTGAAATAGGTGATGAACACCTCGCCGGGCTTGATCGCCTGCAGGCTGCCCTCCGCGGGAGTATTGACGACGGCGATCACTTTCCAGGTCAGCGAGCTGTAGCCCGGGACCGGGATGGCCGAGATAGCCAGACCAACGGCCAGCGCCACGCAGGTAATGATGACGCGCATGCGGAGCTCTTCCAGGTGCTCCAGCATGGTCATGCCCTCTTCCTCCTCGTCTTCCGGCGAGGGGGAAGCGCCATCCGCTGTCGGAACGGCCGGCGGAGGGGGCGGCGCGGCCTGATCGCTCAGCGCGGCCGAGCCCGCCTGGCTGGCGTCGGTTGAGCTGACCTCAGATCCGGTCGGGAGGGCCTCGCCGTCCGCTGTCGGAACGGCCGGCAGCGGGGGCGGTGCAGCCTGATCGCTCGGCGCGGCCGAGCCTGCCTGGCTGCCGTCGGTTGCGCTGACCTCAGCTTCGTTTGGCGTCGCTCCGACGGAGGCTCCGGTCCCGTTGCCGGCGGGGACTGAGGCCGGATCAGAAGGGGTCGTCGAGCTTCGCGGGCGTCCTTCCTCGGTCGGTCCTGTGCTCAATCGTTATCTCGGCCTCGATCTCTACGCGCGTCAGCCACCGTGCTCGTGCAGATAGTCCATCGCGTCCTGGACGGTACGGATTTTCTCGGCGTCCTCGTCGGAGATCTTGACGTTGAACTCCTCCTCCAGCGACATGATCAGCTCGACGAGGTCGAGCGAGTCTGCGTTTAGGTCCTCGATGAATGACGCCTCCGGCACCACCTCGTCCTCGCTCACGCTGAGCTGGTCAGCGATGATCTTCTTGAGCCGGTCCTCGGCGCTCTGGGCCATCCTCAAAACCCTCCTCTACATCGTGCCAGCTATCATGCCGAATCGGCGGCCGGACACTCAACTGGATGGTGGCTGGTCGGACGCGGCAAAGTGGCCCAGGACACCGTTGACGAACCTGGACGAGCTTTCCCCGCCGTACAGCTTGGCTAGCTCGATCGCCTCATTGATGGCGACTTTCACGGGAACCATACCATGCTGGTACCGACATTCATAGAGCCCGAGCCGCAGAATCGTTCGGTCCACGGCCGCCATCTGTCGTAATGGCCAGGTCGGAGCACGTTCCTGAATCGCCTCGTCCAGCCCCAGGCGGTGACGTAGCACACCTGCAACCAGCTCACGGGCGTAGGCGGCGACCCTTGCATTCGTTGGCTCGGCCGCCAGCAGTCGTTCCAGCACCTCGCCAGGCGCATGATGGGCCACGTCGACCTCGTAAAGCACCTGGAAGGCGACCACCCGCGCCTGGCGACGCCCGCTTCGCATGCCAGTCCGCCCCGCCACCGGCTCGGGCGGGCTCTGATCATCGGCTTCAGCGCCGTTTGTGCGGCCGCTCATGGCCGCGTCAGGAGACACCGGCCAGGCTCGTGTCCGCAGCGCTCGGCTGGCCCGCCGACCAGCTCTCGAGGTGGTTTGCGACGAAGTCGATCGTGACTTCGCCGCGCCGGAAATAGGGGTCGGCGAGCAGGCTCAGGTGGTAGGCGATCGACGTCTTGACGCCCTCGATGCGCGTCTCGCGCAGAGCGCGCTCCATTCGATCCAGCGCTTCGTGCCGGTCTCGCCCCCAGGTGATGACCTTTGCGAGCAGCGAATCGTAGTAGGGTGGCGTGAAGTAGCCCGTGTAGCAGTGCGTGTCAACACGAACACCCGGGCCGCCGGGCGGCAGAAATGTGCTGACCACCCCGGAGTCGGGCGCGAAAGCGCGGGCCGGATCCTCTGACGTGATGCGGCACTCGACGGCGTGGCCGCTGACGTGGACGTCTTGCTGGCGGACCGAGAGCGGCTCCCCGCAGGCGATCCGAAGCTGCTCTTTGACCAGGTCGAGGCCAGTCACCATCTCGGTAACACCGTGCTCGACCTGAATTCGGCAGTTGACCTCCATGAAGTAGAAATGGCGGTCCTTGTCTAGCAGGAACTCGACCGTGCCGGCGTTCCGATACCCGGCTTCCTGGATTCCTCTGGCGGCCAGGGTGCCGATTCGACGCCGCAGCTTGTCGTCGAGCGCTGGCGACGGGGCCTCCTCGATGATCTTCTGTCGCCGGCGCTGCAGCGAGCAGTCGCGCTCCCCGAGGAAGATGACGTGTCCGTGGTTGTCGGCCAGCACCTGGACCTCGATGTGGCGGGCGTCCTGGACCATTCGCTCCAGGTAGACGGCGCCGTTACCGAAGTGGGTTTGGGCCTCCATCTGGGCGATCGGAAACTGTCGGACCAGCTCGCGCTCATCGTGAACGGCTCGAATCCCGCGCCCGCCGCCGCCGGCCAGGGCTTTGATCATGATCGGATAGCCGACCACGCGTGCCACGTCGATGGTCTCCTCGATCTGGTGGAGCGCGCCGTCGCTGCCAGGCACGGTCGGGACGCCGGCTTTGCGCATCAGCTGGCGGGCGGCCACCTTGTCGCCAAACATCTCGATCGCCTTCGGCGGCGGGCCGATGTAGACCAGCCCACACTGCTCGACGACTTCGGCCAGATAGGCGTTCTCAGAGAGGAAGCCGTAGCCGGGGTGGAGCGCGTCGCAGCCAGTGATGAGCGCCGCGCTGACCACGTTTGGGATGTTGAGGTAGCTTCGATCACTGGCCGGGGGGCCGATGCAGACAGCCTCGTCAGCCAGCGTGACGGGGAGCGAGTCGCGATCGGCTTCGGAGTACGCGACGACCGTCTGAACGCCCAACTCGCGACAGGCGCGAATCACCCGGACGGCGATCTCGCCGCGATTCGCGATCAGGACTTTGCTGAACATACGAAGCTATCGGCTATCAGCCATCAGCCATCAGCCATCGACTGCTGATCGCTGATAAACTCGTCACGCCATCACGATCCCGCCGTCCACGTTGAGGACCTGGCCGGTCACGTAACGGGCGGCGTCGGAGGCCAGAAAGGCGACCGCCTCGGCGACGTCATCCGGCTTGCCGGTCGCCCCGAGCGGGATCATGCCGATAATCGCCTTCTGGACCTGCTCGCGTGTCTCCGCCCAGATGTCGGTCTCAATGAAACCGGGCGCGACGGCGTTGACGGTGATGCCACGAGAGGCAACCTCACGCGCGACCGAGCGAGTGAAGCCGATCAGGCCGGCCTTGGAAGCCGAGTAGTTGGCCTGGCCCGGGTTCCCCATAATGCCGGCAACGGAGGTTATGTTCACGATCCGCCCGGCCCGCTGACGGACCATACCTCGCAAGACGGCCTTGGTCATCAAGAACGCACTCTTGAGGTTGGTGGCCAGGACCGCCTCCCAGTCCTCCTCGCTCATCCGCAACAGCAGGTTGTCGCGGGTGATCCCCGCGTTGTTGACCAGGATGTCGATCCGTTCGAACGCCTGGAGAACGGCGCTGACGACCTGCTCCACCTCGGCAGCCTGAGAGACATCGCCGGCCACGGCCATAGCGTGCGCTCCCCCGCCCTTCAGCTCGCCGAGCACCGCCTGGGCGGCCTCATGGTTGGCCCGATAGTTGAAGGCGATCCGGGCCCCGCCTTGCGCGAGCCGAATAGCAACCGCGCGGCCAATCCCGCGCGAGCCGCCTGTGACTAGCGCCACCTTGCCGCGCAAGTCTGTCAACCGCCCGCGGCGTTGCAGCGGCTGAGCTAGAGCCGAATCAGGGGGCAGCCCGCCGTCGGTGGTCATGCCGAATCCGCCGCCGCTACTGGGCCTCGCGCCGCTTTTCCTTGATCGTCAGGACCTGGTTCCCGTTGTACGTGCCGCAGTTTGGGCAGACGTGATGGGTCCGCTTTCGGGCTTGACATTGGGGGCAGGACATGAGGGTGGGAACAGCCAGGTGGATGTGTGCCCGGCGGTTCCCCCGCCGAGCCCGACTGACCTTCTTCTTCGGCAGCGCGCCCATGTCTACTCCTTCGTGCCGGGTTCAACGTTCAACGTACGGCCTCGGTGAACGTTGAACCCGAAACGTATTAGCGTTAGCCTAGCTCCCGTTTCAGCAGCTCGCCCAGCCGGCTCAGGCCGCCGCTTGCCTCCGCTGGCTCGCAAGCGCAGCGGGTTTCGTTCAGGTCCTGTCCGCAGATTGCGCACAGCCCGGCGCAATCCGGCCTGCACAGCGGCTGGAGCGGCTGCTGAACCACGATATCCTGCCGGATCACGTCGGTCAGGTCAAGCACGTGGTTGGCGTCGATCCGGGGCTCGTCTGGATCTGCGACGATCTGTTCCGGGAGGCCTGAGAAGACGTTCGTGGTGGGCAGAAACTCCTGGCTGAAGCGGGCGTCGAGGGTGCATCGAGTGGGCCCAAGGCAGCGCCCGCATTCCTGCCCGATCTGGACGTGGTATTGGCAGTCGACGAGAATCCCGTGCGACGTCCGAACGAGCTTCACACATCCCCCGAGCGGTCCCTGGATGCCCAACTCGGTCGAGAGCTCGGGCTCGATCTCGCGGAAGTTGAACGAGCGGGGCGTCCCGACGGGCGCCTTGAGCAGCTGCGCGACGTTCACCGCGATCATGAGCCACCTCTCTATTTTCAAGAGCACGAAGGGCGGCCCTCACCGCGGCCGCCCACGCGAAGTATACGAAGTGCGAGTTCGGAGTTCCAAGTTCCGCGTGGACGCCAGTGGGATGAGGGCCGGCTACGCCGCGACGGAGAGGCCGAGCTCGCGAGCCGTCGCTTCGATCCCCTCCCAGGTGCGCTCGGGCACGGGGATGCCCTCGCGTTGCCGAGTCGCCCGCGTGCGAGCCTCCGGCTCGCCCGGCACGAGCACCTCGCTGAAACCTGGCGCGGGCGGTATCGCCTTTAGCCGAGCCACGACGCTCTCGACGTATTTGGTGAACTCCTCCGCCGGACGGAATGCGCCGGGATCGATCGCCACCATGAGCACAGTGCCCGCCCGCTCGCCCGCCGGCACCTTGTCGCCAGCGCTCAGACCGACCGACAACAGCTCCACCACGACCGATAGCGCATAGCCCTTGTGGCCTGCAAATGGGAGCAGCAGCCCGCCGGCGAAGAAGTCCTCGACGTTGTTGGTTGGCTTGCCGGCCGCGTCGATGATGCACCCGTCGGGGACCGGCTCCTGCTTTGCCCGGGCGACCTGGAGCTTTCCCTGCGCGACCGCGCTCGTCGCGTAGTCCATCAGCACGGGCGGATGGCCGGCCGCCCGGGGGATGGCCCACGACATCGGATTCGTGCCGAGCGCCCCCTTGGCCCCGCCGAACGGCGCCACGCTCTGGGGGCCGCGTGGCCCAGCCGTCGTCGCCATGCCGACCAACCCGGCCGCTGCGACACGCTCGGTCCATTCGCCGATGCGGCCCGTGTGGTGGCAGTGGTTCGCCGCTACTGCGGCGAGGCTGGCCGCGCGCGCTTTGCGGATGGCGAGGTCGGCGGCCATGCGCGAGCTGACCTGGCCGAAAGTTGTCCCGCCGTCGATGACAGCGGTGGAGGCCGTCTCACGAACGACGACGGGAGTCGCCTTCGGGTCGAGTCTCCCCTCGCGGATGTCTTTGACGTAGGCTGAAATGCGGATGACGCCGTGCGAATCGTGTCCAGCCAGGTTCGCATCCACAAGTGATGAGACGACGCCCTGGGCGTTCTCAGGAGTCGCTCCAGCCGCCGTGAAGATCGAGGTCGCGACATCTGTCAGGCGCCGCGCGCTAATGGTGAGCATCTTCGCCCTCCTCCAAAGATCGAAGTCTGTGAGCCTCAATCGGTCTCATCTGCGATGCGGAGCGCGACGAGCACTCGAGAGACCATGTTGTAGAATCCGATGGTCGCGGTCAGCTCGAGGATTTCGCGCTCGCCGAGGTAGGTTCGCAGCGTCTCGAACACATCGTCGGGCACGGCCACGTCTCGGGTCATCGCGTCGGCGTAGTCGAGCACGGCTCGCTCGCGAGCGTCGAACTGGTCGGACGATCGCCAACCCCCCAACGCAGCGACTTGGCCATCGGTGATCCCCTCTCGCCTGGCGAGCGGGACGTGATGGTCCCATTCGTACTGGGCGCCGTTCAACTGGCCGACTCGGCAGATCGCAAGCTCGCGGCTCCGCCCGTCGAGCTGAGCCTCGAAGCGGACGGCCGTCCCGAGGCGAAGCCAGCCGTCGGCGATCGATGGGCTGTTCAACAACATTCGGTACAGCTCGTTCACGCTCCCCGAACGCTGCTGGCGGATTCGCTCCACCAGATCAGCTAACGACTGGTCTTGCAGCGCGTCTGTACGCACGTAGGATAGGCGTGCCATGTTCCCTCGCGTTCGATTCGCTGGTCGATACTAGCTGAACTGCAACAGCTCACGCGCCGGCCCAACCAGCCGGCTGGGCCAGGTTAGCCCGTGGCTATACTAGGCGCACTGGACTCGGCCAAGCGCGGAGATAGTCGCGTGTTGCAACTTGACAGCCGGTCCGAGTCAGGCTTGGCCAGCACGTTTCCTGGGCGCCGGCCAGCAGCGGCGTTGGCGGCGGGGTTCGTGGTGAGCGTGGGCTGGGCGTGGCTGTGCGGCCTGCCATCGGCATCGGCCGCGGACGTCTGCCCCGAGCCGAATGACAGCCCGGAAAGCGCCTGCGAGCTACCCGATGGGCAAGTGGAAGGCGTCATCGACTCGAACGAAGATGCCGACCGCTATCGCATCCAGGTCGACAACGGCCAGAGCGTGGCGGTCAAGCTGACCGCCAGAGCAGGCAGCTTCAAGCTCAGGCTGGAGATGGATGACCGGAGCTCGGTGGCAGAGGTCGGATTGGGTCCCAGCCCGCGCCAGGTCCTGGCCGAGCGGCTGCCCAGTGGAATGTACTACGTGTACGTAGCGGCCGAGGATGCGGACGTGCCCGGCGGACGGCCCTACGTTCTGGCGCGCAGCTCGCCGTCCGGCCCACCTGTGCCCGTGCGGGCCGCCGATCGGCTGCTTCGTGACTTGGCCATGACGCCGGCGGAGGCCGGCGAGAAGGCCTTTCAAACCGAGGGCCGCCTGATGGCCGGAGAGCGCGGGCGCTGGTATCAGGCGATCTACGAGCGTGAAAACGTGCAGGCGGTCAGGAAGCTCGGCCCCCAGTACATCATCAGCCGGGTCTTCGTGGCTGACAGCGCCGAGGTGGCGCGCTCGATCTTTGCCGACTTGAGCGTCTTCGATCTGCCGGAGGCCGACCCGGGGGTTCGGCCCTTCGAGCACCTCGGCGACCAGCCGATGCCCGGCCTGGGGGACGAATCCCACGCGCTTGGCGCGTGCTTCAAGTGCGACGACGATAATCCGCTTCGCCACTATCGGCTGGTGATTCGGTCGGGGAACACGGTCCTGCTGCTATACACATGGGGACGAGACGCGGGTGGCATCTTCAACGGCAAGCTGGTGTCCAAGCTGTAGTTGGCTGGCCGGAGGGAGCAAGCATGGAGTACCGGGCTTTTGGGCGGACCGGGCTACAAGTGTCGGCAATGGGCTTCGGTAGCTGGCCGATGAGCGGCGACCGCTATGGACCAATTGAGGACGAAGAGGCCGTTCGGGCCGTCCACCGCGCGTTGGAAGTGGGCGTCACCTGTTTCGATACGGCGCCGGGGTATGGCTCTGGCCACTCTGAAGAAGTCCTAGGCCGGGCGCTCGGCAGACGCCGCAACGATGTCGTTCTGGTCACTAAGTGCGCGATCCGTCCCGATCCGAGCACCAAGACGATCGGTCGCGACGCAAGCCGGGCCAACATTCTGCGCGAGATCGACGACAGCTTGAGGCGGCTCGGGACGGATGTCGTCGACGTCTATCTGGTCCATTGGCCGGACCCGAAGGTGTCGTTCGAGGAGACGTTCTCGGCGATGGACGAGGTTGTCAAAGCCGGCAAGGCTCGCTTCGTCGGCGTCTCCAACTTCACCGTCGACCAGATGCGGGCGTGCATGAACGTTCGCCGCGTGGACGTCATCCAGGTCGGCTACCACCTGTTCGATCGGCGAATGGAGCGCGAGATCTTCCCGTTCTGCGCGGAGGAAGGCATTGGTGTGATGGGCTACGGCTCGCTCGCGCACGGCCTGCTAACCGGCGCGTTCACGCCGGACACGACGTTCGTGGACTGGGACTGGCGGGCCGGCGGGGTCGCGTTCGGCCAGCCGATCCTCCAAGGCGAGAACTTTCGTCGGAACGTCGAGCTTGTCCAGCAGCTCAAAAAAGGCGTAGCCGGGCCGCGCGGCGTTCCCGTCAGCCAGGTGGCGCTGGCCTGGGTGCTTCGGAACCCTGTCGTCAGCACCGCCCTGGTGGGAGCCCGCGCGCCAGCCGAGGTCGATGAGAACGTGGCCGGAGCGGAGTTGAGGCTGACTGGGACTGAAATCGCTCGGATCGAGGAGATCATGCGAGGCGCGGCCGGGCAGGTCTCGGCCTTCACGCCGCTGCGCAACGCCAACGAGGTCTGGGAATGATGCGCACCTCAGCGGATCAGCAGTTCGCCGTTGGGTAGCGTTCCAGCTCCTCCGCGCTCAGGCCGTTGCGGCGGATGATGTCGCGGTACAGGTAGGCGCTCGGCTTCGGCGTGCGGGCCTGGATGGCGTAGTCGACGTGCACCAGCCCGAAGCGAGGCTCGAATCCGTCGGCCCACTCGAAGTTGTCCAGACTCGACCAGTACAAGTAGCCCCGTAGCGGCACGCCGGCCACGATCGCCCGATGGCAGGCGGCCAGGTGTTGGACCAGAAACGCGGGACGCAGGTTGTCCTGGTTGTCTGGCTCCGGAATGCCATTCTCGGTGACGATCACCTCAACTCCAGAGCCCGGCCTGGCGACCGCCAGGAGAGCGCGGAAGAGCCCATCCGGATAGATCTCCCACTTCAACTGGTTGCGCTCCACCTTGGCGAACGTCTCCCGAGCGAACAGCAAGTGGGGCAGCCGTGAATCGAATCGGTCGCGTTCGCGCGTGTAGTAGTTCAGCCCGACCCAATCCTCGGTCCCCACTAGCCAGCCGATCGTGCGTCCGTTGCCGATCGGGGGAAGCAGCCGACCCCGACGGATGGCGATCGGGAAGGCCTGGTTCACCAAGTGGCTTCGAACGCCCGCCACGAGCCGGTCCCCCCTTCGGGCCGGGTTGGCTGGATCGAAGATCCGCCAGTGGTGGGCGACACCGACCCGCGCGTCCGGCTGCTCCTCGTGGATCGCGTGATACGCCCTGCCATGAGCCAGCGCCATGTAGCGCAGCACTCGCAGGGCCAGGGTGATGCTGCGCTGCCGGGGCGGCCAGATGCCCAACGCCCAGGCCTGGGTAGCGTACACGCCTGGCTCGTTGACGGTGATCCAGTAGCGCACCAGGTCGCGGTACTCCCGCGCCGCGCGGCGCGCGAAGCGCTCGAATGCGGGGACCACCTCGGGTCGAGTCCAGCCGCCCGCCTCGGACAGCCAGCGCGGGTTGGTGAAGTGGTGCAGCGTCACCAGCGGCTCGAGGCCATTGGCTCGCGTAGTCTCGATGACGTGGCGATAGTGGGCGATCGCCGCGGCGTCAAACTCGCCTGGCCTGGGCTCGATGCGGCTCCACTCGAGGGAGAAGCGATGGGCATTGTGGCCCAGGTCGGCGAACAGAGCCAAATCGGCCGCGTATCGACGGTAGTGGTCGCAGGCGAGACCGGATGCGTAGGGGAGCTGGCCAGCCCGCTCGGCAGCCCACCAGTCGTTGTTGCAGTTGTTTCCTTCTACCTGATGGGCGGCAGTCGCAGAGCCCCAGAGGAAACCGTTCGGGAAGCGGAGGGCCGGCGGCTGAGCCGCGGGGCCGAGATCGCTCAACGCGCGCGGATGGGCGCTGCCTGGAGCCGGGACCGCGCCGTGAGCAGAGCCCAGAGCAGCGGTACTGGCGCGAGCACCCCGACGTGGAGCGCAACGGCGAAGGCCGACGCCAGGCTGGGCTCCGCGCCGAAGCTGTCGACGAGCAGCGAGCTAATCGGCAGATGGAAGGTCCCAACGCTAGCCGGCGCGCCAGGCACCGCGAACGCGAAGTTCGCGACCCCGACCGCCGCGAACGGAAGGATCGGCGGGGCCAGCCAGCCGAACGCGACCAGAAGGCAGTAATAGGACGCGGCCTCGGCCGCCCAGGCCAGCAGCGACAGCCGCGCGGCGTGCGCGAGCAAGGACGGGCCACGCCGATAGGCCGCGTCGGCGGCCCAGCCGATCAGTCGCCTGGGATGCCAACCACGTGCGCGCTGCTCGCACGCGCGTTCGAAAGGAGCGCCGAGGTACCAGCCCGCGATGGGCACGGCCGCCAGGATCGGTAAGTAGATCCCCAGAGTCCCCAGGCCCAGGAACAGGGGCCAGCCGGCCACGCCGCCCAGGACGGCGGCGCCCGCGATGAAGGCGCCGAAGATCGCGCCGTCCACCAGCCGTTCGAGGAGCTCGGCGGCCGCCACGTCGGCCAGCTTGACGCCGGGCAGCCGAGCGGCGAGCAGCATCTTGACGAGGTCGCCGCCACGCGCCGGCAGCCCGAGCCCCGCCAGTGCGGCCGCGAGACCGACTCGCAGAAGCTGCGCGGTTGGTAGCGGCGCTGCCGGCGCGAGCAGCACTCCCCAGCGAATGGCGCGCAGCCAGAGATTAACGCAGCCCAATACCAGCATCGGCGCCAGCCACCACCAGGCCACCCGGCTGAAGGCCGCGCCGACGGCCGGTGCGTCCAGGGTGGCCAGGAAGATCGCGGCGCAGCATAGCCCGGCCAGGGGGCCGGCCAGCCGGACGGCCGAATGGTCGATCAGACGGATGGCGGTGTTCATCAAAGGGTGCCCTTTATAGCAGAACCGGCAGCCAAGCGCTCAAGCCCAGCGGTCGCATCGAAATACCCGAATCGACGGCGAATGGGTCTTGAGGCCGTTTGGGAGCGAATTTGCAACGCCGTTGAACGGCAATTTGCAACGGACCGGCCACGGCGCTGCCACAACGCCTCGCTAGGATGAGCTCAGGCAGGGTGGCAACCAACTGGAGGGACGAATATGCGCGACATCGTCTTCGGGACCGGACCAATCCGACCCACCTTCATCGCCGGACGATCCAGACGCGGGCGTCGTCGAGTGTTTGCTCGTCTGCGCGGTAATGCCCGCTCGTCGACGGTGCCCAGTGCGAGTGTGGCTGGATGATCACGGATGCGCGGTTTGGTCGACTAGCCGCCACGCTGCGCGACCCAGCGCCGACCAGGTTCGACGTCGTCTACCAGGCTCTCTGAGCTGGGGCTTGGGATGAAGGGACCGATCATGGAATGGACCATAGTGGGCAGAGCCGATTGGCCGAGGCCTATCAACAGCGTGCCACTGATCGCGTTGTTTAGCGGACTTTCGCTCCTAGTATCGCTCGTGACTTCGTTCATACTGACGCTCCTGTTCGAACCCGCGGACTGGCCGGGCACAGACGCGGGCCTCGGCGGAGGTCGGGACTCGCCGGACGACGGGAGCTCCGGCGGCGATGACGGGCCCCACGAGGAACCGGTGCCGCCGCCTGGCGGTTTGATGGCCGCCGCAGGCGCAACCGAGTCGGCGCTCATCGATCTGCGCGAAAACGTGGCGCCCACCGAGGAGTAAGCCGGTCCGCTGGGCCGGTGGGGCATGGATTTTGGTTGAAGCAAGGCTCGCGTGCTACACTTCCAACGTAGTCTACGTGAGTGAACAGCTGAAGAGACTGGTTTCAGTGCCCAGGGCGCGTGGCCCGCATCGAGGGCGGGCGGCGCGCTAATGGGGTTTTTGGGCTCTCGACGCCCCGGACGGTTGTTCGGTATACTTTGATTCTCGATCCTCGCCCTTAGTGCGCCCAGCGTCCACGCCTGGCGCCCAGCAAGCCGCCACTGTGTGTGCACTTGCCCAACGCGCCACGCTCACCCTGTAATGCCCACCCGGCCTCTGTGCCTTCCGGAGGTATGACTGCATGGCAATTGCGGCGGCCGACCCCAACGTGCTCGCCTTACCCGAGGTCCCGACCGGACGCAAGTCCTTCGCTCGGATAGCCGAGGCAGCGCCCGTTCCGAATTTGATCCAGATCCAGCGCGACTCGTTTGAGTGGTTCAAGCGAGAGGCCCTGCGGGAGCTGTTCGCCGAGATCTCACCGATCCAGGACTTCACCGGTCGGACCATGGAGCTGGAGCTAGCAGTGCCGGGCCCGGACGGTGAGCCCGGCTACGCGTTCGGCGAGCCGAAGCTGTCTGAAGACGAGTGCCGTCTGCGTGACCAGAGTTACGCGGCGCCCCTCCGTGTGCGGATGCGTCTGCGGATCAAGTCAGGCGAGGCCGAAGGCGAGCTCAAAGAGCAGGACATCTTCATGGGCGACTTCCCGCTCATGACTGACAATGGCACGTTCATCATCAACGGTGCCGAGCGCGTGGTGGTGAGCCAACTGGTGCGCTCACCCGGTGTCTACTTCGATGTCGTCGAAGACGCAGCCAGCGGTCGGGCAATGTCGACCGCTAAGCTGATCCCTAGCCGGGGCGCCTGGCTGGAGTTCGAGACTAGCACACGCGACGTACTCTCGGTCAAGGTCGATCGAAAGCGGAAGATTCCGGTCACGACGCTGGTTCGGGCGCTCGGGGTGGTCCAAGGCTCGCCTATCAAGAAGGGCGACAACGACGAGCTGTTGGAGCTGTATGCCGACGTCGACCCTCAGCACCGCTACATCCAAGCGACTGTCGACAAAGACCCGGCGACCACCACCCAGGAGGCGCTACTCGAATTCTATCGGCGCCTTCGTCCGGGCGATCCGCCCAACCTTGACAATGCGCGGCAGTTACTGAACTCACTGTTTTTCAGCTTTCGGCGCTATGACCTCGGGCGAGTCGGTCGCTACAAGCTCAGCAAGCGCCTCCGTGTCGAGGCTCCCCAAACGGAGCGCATCCTCACGCCGACGGACCTGATCGAGATCGTGCGGGAGATGATTCGGATCAACAACGGTCGCAGCCAGCCGGACGACATCGACCACCTCGGCAACCGGCGCGTGCGCGCGGTCGGCGAGTTGATCCAGAACCAGTTCAGGGTCGGGCTGCTGCGCATGGAGCGGGTCGTAAAGGAGCGGATGAGCATCACCGATCCGACCACTGCCACGCCGTCCAGCCTAGTGAACATCCGCCCAGTTGTGGCCGCCATGCGCGAGTTCTTCGGTGGCAGCCAACTCTCCCAGTTCATGGACCAGGTGAATCCGCTGGCCGAGCTAACCCACAAGCGGCGCCTGTCGGCGCTGGGACCCGGTGGCCTTAGCCGCGACCGGGCCGGCTTCGAGGTGCGCGACGTCCATCACAGCCACTACGGGCGCATCTGCCCTATCGAGACCCCAGAGGGGCCGAATATCGGTCTGATCGGCACCCTCGCCACCTACGGACAGATGAATGAGTTTGGCTTCATCGAGACGCCGTATCGGCGAGTGCTCAGGGTACTGCCCAACGAGCCAGACCGCCTCATCGGTCACATCGTACGCGAGGACGTAAGGCATCCAAAGACAGGCCGAGTTGTGGCCCCCGACGGGACGCTCGTCAATCAGGCCGTCGGTAAGAAGCTGGCCGCGGTGCCAGACCTCAAGGCCGTCAACGTCGCGCCGTTCGTGACGGACGAGATCACGTTCCTCTCGGCCGACGAGGAGGAACGCTTCTCGATTGCGCAGGCCAACGTACGGCTCAATCCAGACGGCACGTTCGCGGATACCCGCATCTCGGTCAGACACGGCTCGCTGTTTCTCGAGGAGCCGCCGGAGCGGGTCGACTTTGTGGACGTCTCGCCGAAGCAGACCGTTAGCGTCTCGGGGGCGCTTATTCCCTTCCTGGAGCACGACGACGCCAACCGCGCCTTGATGGGCTGCAACATGCAGCGCCAGGCGGTCCCACTGCTGCAGCCGGAGGCTCCGCTGGTGGGGACCGGGATGGAGGTCCGCACCGCGCGCGACTCGGGCCAGGTCGTGGTTGCGGAGAATGACGGAGTGGTCGAGTCCGTAACGGCCAATGAGGTGGTGCTCCGCACACCCGAGGGCGAGCGCGACGCCTACCGCCTGCGCAAGTTCGTGCGTTCCAACCAGGGCACCTGCATGAACCAGCGGCCGGTGGTGCTCAAGGGCCAACGCGTGGTGCGCGGGCAGCCGTTGGCCGACAGCTCATCGACTGAGCAGGGTGAGCTTGCCCTCGGTCAGAACGTGCTGGTGGCGTTCATGTGCTGGGAAGGGGGCAACTTCGAGGACGCCATTCTGATCAGCGAGTCGATCGTCCGAGAAGACAAGTTCACCTCCATCCACATCGAAAAACACGAAGTCGAGGCCCGTGACACCAAGCTGGGTCCGGAGGAGATCACGCGCGACATCCCCAACGTTGGCGAGGACAGCCTGCGCGACCTGGACGAGAACGGCATCATCCGAGTCGGGGCCGAGGTCAAGGCTGGCGACATCCTGGTCGGCAAGATCACGCCGAAGGGTGAGACCGAGCTGACAGCCGAGGAGCGCCTGCTGCGGGCGATCTTCGGCGAGAAGGCGCGCGAGGTCAAGGACACGTCCCTCCGGGTGCCACACGGCGAACGCGGCAAGGTCGTGGACGTCCGCTCGTTCGAGCGCGAGGCTGGCACGGAGCTGCCGGCCGGCGTCAACCGTCAGGTGCGTGTGTCGATCGCCCAGAAGCGAAAGATCTCCGAGGGCGACAAGATGGCCGGCCGCCACGGCAACAAGGGCGTCATCGCCAAGATCTTGCCGGTTGAGGACATGCCGTTCCTGCCCGACGGGCGCCCCGTGGAGATCATCCTGAATCCGATCGGCGTGCCATCTCGCATGAACATCGGCCAGGTCCTGGAGACGCATCTGGGCTGGGCGGCCGACGCGCTTGGGGTCAAGTTCGCCAGCCCGGTCTTCGACGGGGCGAGCGAGGAAGACATCCGGGCCGAGCTCGAGCGGGCGGGTCTACCAATGGACGGCAAGATCGAACTGCGTGACGGCCGAACCGGCGAAGAGTTCGACCAGCCGGTGACGGTTGGCTACATCTACATGCTGAAGCTCGTCCACCTGGTCGAGGACAAGATCCACGCCCGCTCGACCGGGCCCTACTCGCTGATCACCCAGCAGCCGCTTGGCGGCAAGGCCCAGTTTGGTGGCCAGCGCTTCGGCGAGATGGAGGTCTGGGCACTGGAGGCGTACGGGGCAGCGCACACGCTTCAGGAGATCCTGACCGTGAAGTCAGACGACGTGGTCGGCCGGGTCAAGACTTACGAAGCGATCGTCAAGGGCGAGGATATCTTTCAGCCAGGCGTGCCGGAGTCGTTCAAGGTGCTGGTGAAGGAGCTGCAGGCCCTCGGCCTGGCGGTCGAGGTCCTGAACGAAGAGGAAGAGGAGGTCACGTTCGCCGAGGACCTCAGCTCCAGCGACAGCATCCCGTCGATGGACATCCATCTCTCCGGCTTCGAACGCGGCGACGACTAGACAGGTCATGGGTGTTGGGTGTTGGGCTGGTGAGCCGACCCCAACACCTAACAGCTAACAACCAACCCCTGGGGGAATGATGCTCGAAGTTAACAACTTCAACGCGGTGCGCATCACGGTCGCTTCTCCGGAGCAGGTTCGCTCCTGGTCGCGGGGAGAGGTGACCAAGCCCGAGACGATCAATTACCGAACCCTCAAGCCGGAGCGCGACGGGCTGTTCTGCGAGCGGATCTTTGGGCCGACGAAGGACTGGGAGTGCTCCTGCGGGAAGTACAAGCGGGTCCGCTACAAGGGCATCATCTGCGACAAATGCGGCGTGGAGGTGACCCGCGCCAAGGTCCGCCGCGAGCGGATGGGCCACATCCAGCTGGCCTCCCCGGTCAGCCACATCTGGTTCGTGAAAGGCACGCCGTCGCGGATCGGGCTGCTGCTGGACGTGACGCCGCGCCTGTTGGAGCAGGTCCTGTACTTCGCCAAGTACATCATCACCGATGTCAACGAGCAGGCACGGCAGCGACTGATCCAGCAGATCCAGCACGAGACAGAGCAGCGGATCGAACGCGAGCAGCGGGCCCGCCAGGCTCGACTGGAAGAGCTCACCGCTGGCCCTGCCGCCCAGATCGCTGAGCAGGAGGACCTCAAGGCACAGACGCTGCGCGACCTGGAGGAGGAACGCGAGCGCACGACCAACTGGGCTGCCGAAGCGGCGAGGTCGCTGGAAGAGCGGATTCAGGCCTCACTCGACCAGGAAACGGAAGACGACCTGGTGTTCGAACCGAATCAGACGGTGGTCGTCGAGTCTGGCTCCACCGTCCGAGCCCGCCATCGGGCCCAGCTGGCTGAGGTCGTCAAGTCGTTCCTGGACCAGTTCGAGCTGGATATGGAGGCGCGCCAGCAGGCGACTAGCAAGCCGTATGACGAGCAGATCGACAAGCTCAAGCTGGAGATCGAGGCGGCGGCCGCGCAGCAGCAGCCTGAGGACGAGGAAGAGTTCGATGTCGAGGCCGAGCACCTGCGCGACGAGCAGAAGATCAAGAAGATCGAGAGCATCAAGCCTCTCCAGACCCTGAACGAGGCCGAGTTCCGCGAGCTGGAAGAACTGGTCGGGCGCTCTGGCCGGATCTTCAAGGCGGCCATGGGCGCCGAGGCGATCCGCGATCTGCTTCGCGGGGTCAGTCTTGACGAGCTGGCCCAGCAGCTTCGCGTGGAGACCCGTTCATCTTCAGGCCAGCGCCGAAAGAAAGCCACCAAGCGCTTGCGGGTGGTGGAGGCCTTCCGAAAGTCCGGCAACCGCCCGGAATGGATGGTGCTGACGATCCTGCCGGTGCTGCCACCGGACTTGCGCCCGATGGTCCAGCTGGACGGCGGCCGATTCGCCACCAGCGATCTCAACGATCTGTATCGGCGTGTCATCAACCGTAACAACCGGCTCAAGCGCCTGCTGGAGCTTGGCGCCCCGGAGATCATCATCCGCAACGAGAAGCGGATGCTTCAGGAGGCGGTCGATTCGCTCATCGATAACGGCCGCCGGGGCCGAGCTGTCTCCGGGTCGAGCAATCACAAACTAAAGTCGCTCTCGGACATGCTCAAGGGCAAGCAGGGGCGATTCCGCCAGAACCTGCTCGGCAAGCGCGTCGACTACTCCGGGCGCTCGGTGATCGTGGTCGGACCCGACCTGAAGCTCCACCAGTGTGGCTTGCCGAAACGGATGGCGCTCGAGCTGTTCAAGCCCTTCGTGATGCGGAAGCTCGTCGAGCGAGGGCATGCGCACAACATCAAAAGCGCCAAGCGGATCGTCGAGCGCGTCCGTCCGGAGGTCTGGGACGTGCTCGAGGAGGTTATCGAGGACCACCCCGTCCTGTTGAACCGCGCCCCGACGCTGCACCGCCTGGGCATCCAGGCGTTCGAGCCGGTCCTCATTGAGGGCAGCGCGATCCAGATTCATCCGCTGGTCACTTCGGCCTTCAACGCCGACTTCGACGGCGACCAGATGGCGATCCACGTGCCGCTCTCGGCGGCCGCCAAGCGCGAGGCGCGGGATTACATGCTGTCGGTCAACAACCTGCTCCTGCCCTCGAATGGCGAGCCCATCGTGGCCCCGACGCTGGACATGGTGCTGGGCTGCTACTACCTCACCACAATCAAGCCCGGCTCCAAGGGCGAGGGCAAGATCTTCGCCGATACGACCGAGGCGCGGCTGGCTTACGAGCTGGGGGTGATCGACCTGCAGGCCTCGATCCGCGTGAGAATGAAGGTCGACGACGAGAGCGAGCCGGAGGTCGTGTCCACAAGCGTTGGCCGGATTGTCTTCCACGAGACTGTCAACGACGCACTGCGCCAGACGGCCCATGCGGGCCTGCCGTTTTTCAACGAGACCATCGACAAGGGCGGCCTCAAGGCCATCGTGGCCAGGCTGATTCGTGAGTACGGCAATCGCTCGGCGGCCGCCGTGCTCGATGTCATCAAGCTGATGGGTTTCCGCTTCGCGACTCAGTCCGGCGTCACGATCGCGATCGACGACATCACCATCCCGGACCGGAAGCACGAGCTACTCGAGGAGGCCGACCGCGACGTCGCCCGGATCGAGCGGGAGTACCGCCGCGGCCTGATCACCGACGAGGAGCGCTACAACGAGGTGATCGCGGTCTGGACCCACACCAAGGACGAGGTGACCAACGCGGTCAGCGACGCGCTCGACCCGTTTGGGCCGCTGACCATGATGGCCCAGTCTGGGGCGAAGGGAAATATCCAGCAGATCTCCCAGATGTCCGGCATGCGTGGCCTGATGGCCGACCCATCCGGCGGGATCATTGAGCTACCGATTCGCTCCAGCTTCCGCGAGGGCCTGTCGGTGCTCGAGTATTTCCTTTCAACGCATGGCGCTCGGAAGGGGCTGGCCGACACGGCCATCAGGACCTCCGACTCCGGTTATCTGACCCGCCGCCTGATCGACGTCTCGCAGAACGTGATCGTCTACGACGAGGACTGCGGGACCGAGGCCGGCATCTGGATCGAGGATCTAATCGATCCTAGTCGGCGCCAGAACCGATTCGACCAGCTGGTCGGCCGGTATGTGGCGGCCGACGTCATCGATGAGTCGAGCAAGGCGCCGAACGTCCTGGTCGAGGCGGGAGTGATCATCGCCGAGGAGGAGCGAGACCGGATTCGCGACCACAACGTGGCCCGCGTCCAGGTGCGGTCGCCGCTGGCTTGCGAGTCGCGCCACGGGGTCTGCCGGCACTGCTACGGCTGGCACCTTGGCCGCAGGGCGCCCGTCGAGATCGGCGACGCGGTTGGCATCGTCGCCGCGCAGTCGATCGGGGAGCCCGGCACTCAGCTCACCATGCGGACGTTCCACACCGGCGGCGTGGCCCGGGTCCGCCTCGAGGCAATCCCGCAGGCAGGCGACGGCGATGGAGCCGGTCCCGCTGGGACCGCCGACACGCGCCTGCCAGTTCCGGCAGGCAGAGGGCCGGGTCGGCCGCTGTACATGGACATTACCAGCGGCCTGCCGCGTGTGGAGGAGCTGTTCGAAGCCCGCACGCCAAAGGGTATCGCTATCCTGAGTGACATCGACGGCGTCGTCGAGATCCTCAACATGGAAGAGGGGCGGGTGATCAAGGTCGTCGCGCGTGAGGTGTATCGCGACGAGCACGATCTCAAGTCCGGCTACCAACCGGTTGTGGCCGACGGCGACTGGGTCGAGGTGGGCCAGCCGCTGGCAGAAGCCGAAGGCAAGGCGCCGATCCTGGCACGCTTGAGCGGGAGCGTTGAGCTGGCGAAGCGACGGATGGTGGTGGTAGCCGAAGAGCGCGAGGAGCGCGAATACCGCGTGCCTTCAGCCAGTCGGATCCGAGTCGAAAACGGCCAGACCGTCGCGGCCGGCGATCAGCTGACCGAGGGTCACAAGAGCCCGGAGGAAGTGCTCCGAATTCAGGGCCGCGAGGCCGTGCAACGCTACCTGGTCGACGAGGTTCAGGAAGTCTATCGCTCGCAGGGCGTGAACATCAACGACAAACACATCGAGATCATCGTACGCCAGATGCTGCGCAAGCTGCGTGTGGACGCGCCTGGCGATTCCGACTTGCTGCCAGGCGAGCTCGTGGACCGTTTCGAGTACGAGGACAAGAACCGTCAGGTGCTGGCCGAGGGCGGCGAGCCGGCAACGGCCCAGCCGGTCCTGCTGGGCGTGACCAAGGCGTCGCTCAATACTGAAAGCTTCCTGGCGGCTGCCTCATTCCAGGAAACCACGAAGGTGCTGACCGAGGCCGCGCTGTCCGGCAAGGTGGACAAGCTGCTCGGTCTCAAGGAGAACGTCATCATCGGCAAGCTCATCCCGGCCGGGTCGGGCCATCAGGCCCGAATCGAAGCCCGCCGCGAGCGCCTCGAGGCGGCCCAGGCGGCGAGCATCCTTCTTGGCGAGCCAGGCGATATGCTCGAGCAAGGGGCGGTCTCACCCCTGGCCGCGCTCGAGGGCGGCCTGGAGAGCATCCTGGCGGACGCCGAGCCGCTGCTCGGCGACACGGAGGTGGAGGCCGGCGAGGGCGGCAACGGACCTGCCAGCTCGGCCACTGGCGACAAGGACGAGCCGTTGGCGCTGGCCGACCTGGGAGTCCCCGATGTGGAAGCAGCCGACCTCGGAGCGGTTGATGTGGGTGAGGGTGGCCCGGCGGACGAGGAGCCCGAACACCCCAAAACTTGATCGTCAGCTGAAGACAGGCTGATGCAAACTTGACACTGGGCTTGTGGGTGCTTATAGTTTTCGATTGCGCCCGGGCCTGAAAGAGGGTGCCTCCTTGGAGGGTGGTTGCCAACCATAAGCCAGCTCGTCCGCAAGGGACGCGCGAAGCTTCGTAAGAAGACCAGCGCGCCTGCGCTCCGATTCAACTACAACGCGCTACGGCACCGGACGACGCGTGGTCGTGGCTCTCCTCAAAAGCGAGGCGTCTGTCTGCAGGTCCGGACCATGACGCCGAAGAAGCCGAATTCGGCGCTTCGGAAGATCGCTCGAGTTCGACTCACGAACGGGATGGAGGTGACTGCCTACATCCCGGGCGAAGGGCATAATCTCCAGGAGCACTCGGTCGTCCTCATCAGAGGCGGGCGAGTCAAAGATCTGCCCGGGGTCCGGTACCACGTGGTCCGTGGCGCGCTGGATGCCGGGGGGGTGCGCGATCGCAAGAAGGCGCGCTCCAAATATGGCGCGAAGGCCGCTAAGGCGCCGGGCGCCGGCGGGTAGGCTCTAGGGGCCGACCTGTTCGGGCCAGGGGCCTGTCCCCTGGCCTTCTTCATGCGCGGATGAGCGGCAGCTGCCGCTCATAGCTTTGACCGCGGTCATAGATGCACGAACGCAGGCCCAGACGGCACTGCCCGCCTGGCGGCGTTCCTCTGTGCCGTTGGTGTTCAGTCCGCCACGGCGGACGTCGGAGGGTTGGCATGCCTCGGCGTGCCCGAGTAGTCAAGCGTGAGATCGCACCCGACGCTCGCTACGGGAGTCGGAGCGTTGCGCGTTTCATCAACAAGCTCATGGTGAACGGGAAGAAGAGCCTGGCCGAACGGATCGTCTACGACGCGCTGGAGCGCGCCGAGACGCAAGTTCGGCGCCCGGCCGTGGATATCTTTGACCAGGCCCTTCGCAACGTTACACCGGTCCTAGAGGTAAAGCCGCGCCGCGTCGGCGGCGCCACCTACCAGGTCCCGGTGGAGATCAAGGGTGACCGCCGCACGTCACTGGCGATGCGCTGGCTGGTGGCTTCAGCTCGAGCACGGTCTGGCAAGACGATGGTCGACAAGCTGGCCGGGGAGTTGATGGACGCCTTCCACGGCCAGGGCGCGACGGTCAAGAAACGTGACGACACGCACAGGATGGCGGAGGCGAACAAGGCGTTCGCGCATTATCGATGGTAAGCGTGCAGTCAGCCGTCAGCCTTCAGCTCTTGGGGCTGACTGCTGATGGCTGAGAGCTGAAGGCTTCGGCAATGACCAACCCAACTCTCGAAAAGACGCGCAATATCGGAATCATCGCTCACATCGACGCCGGTAAGACGACGACGACGGAGCGCATCCTGTATTACACGGGCCGCAGCTACAAGCTCGGCGAGGTCCACGAGGGCACCGCCCAGATGGACTGGATGGAGCAGGAGCGCGAGCGAGGGATCACGATCACCGCGGCGGCGACCACCGCCCAGTGGCGCGACACTCGAGTCAACATCATCGACACCCCGGGCCACGTCGACTTTACCGTCGAGGTCGAGCGCTCGCTCCGCGTGCTGGACGGAGGCGTGGTCGTTTTCGACGCGGTGGCTGGGGTCGAACCGCAGTCCGAAACGGTCTGGCGCCAGGCTGACCGCTATGGCGTGCCGCGGATCTGCTTCGTCAACAAAATGGACCGCGTTGGCGCCGATTTCTGGGGCACGGTCGAGCAGATCAGGGATCGTCTGGGCGCCCAGCCACTGCCGATCCAGATCCCAATCGGGCGCGAGAAGAGTTTTCGGGGCATGGTGGACTTGCTCACTTTGGAAGCGCTGACGTTTGGCGACGAGCCCGACGATCCCATTCAGCCGGGTCCGATCCCTGAGACGATGGCAGATGAGGTCGCGCGTCATCGCGAACAGGTCGTGGAGCGCGTGATCGAGCTAGACGACGAGCAGATGGCGCGCTATCTGGAGGGCGAGGAGATCGGTCCGGAGGAGATTCGGGCAACCTTGCGCAAGGCGACCATTGCTGGTCAGCTCATTCCAGTCCTGTGCGGTAGCGCGTTGAAGAACAAGGGCGTGCGGCCGCTGCTCGACGCAGTCGTCGACTACTTGCCCTCGCCGCTCGATGTCCCGCCGGTCACTGGGGCCAATCCGCGGACCGGCCAGACAGAAGAACGGCGAGCGTCGCCGAAAGAGCCGTTCTCAGCACTCGCGTTCAAGATCGTGGCCGACCCGTTCGTCGGCAAGCTGGCCTACATTCGGGTCTACTCGGGTGAGCTCAGGGCCGGCTCCTACGTCTACAACTCGACGAAGGATCAGCGCGAGCGGGTGGGTCGTCTGCTCCAGATGCATGCCAACCATCGTGAGGAGATCCAGTCCGTATCGGCCGGCGATATCGCGGCCGCTGTCGGCCTGAAGGGGACGGTCACCGGCGACACGCTGAGCAACCCCGACAGGCCGATTGTCTTGGAGTCCATTCGCTTTCCCGAGCCAGTCATCGACATCGCCATCGAGCCGAAGACCAAGGCTGACCAGGACAAGATGGGCACCGCTCTGGCGCGCTTGAGCGAGGAGGATCCAACGTTTCGAGTGCGCACCGATGCTGAGACCGGCCAGACGCTGATCTCGGGCATGGGCGAGCTCCACCTCGAGGTCATCGTCGATCGGATGCTGCGCGAGTTTCGGGTTGACGCCAACGTGGGGCGGCCTCAGGTCGCGTACCGTGAGACGATCACCCGCCCGGCCCGCGCGGCGGGCCGCTTCGTGCGCCAGTCCGGGGGGCGCGGGATGTACGGCGTCGTGGTCCTGGAGCTCGAACCGCTGGAGCCGGGCTCCGGGTTCGAGTTCCGCAACAAGATCATCGGCGGGGCCGTGCCACGCGAGTACATTCCCGCCGTGGAGGCCGGCGTCAGGGAGGCCATGGATAGTGGCGTCGTCGCCAGCTACCCGATGGTCGACGTAGCCGTCGCGCTGGTGGACGGCCAGTACCACGAGGTGGACTCGAACGAGATGGCGTTCAAGATGGCCGGGTCGATTGCCTTCAAGGAAGCGGCGCGCAAGGCCGCCCCCCAGGTTCTGGAGCCGATTATGAAGGTCGAGGTCGTGACCCCGGAGGAGTTTCTGGGCGACGTAATCGGCGACCTGAACGCTCGGCGCGGCCACATCCAGGGCATGGACCCTCGAGCGAACGCGCAGATCATCAGGGCGACGGTGCCACTGTCGGAGATGTTCGGCTACGCGACCGACTTGCGCTCAGCCACCCAGGGCCGGGCCACCCATTCGATGGAGTTCTCACACTACCAGGCCGTGCCGAAGCAGGTCGAGACCGGTATTTTGGCCAAGGCTCGGGCGTAGGTCAGGCGGATCAGCCACGGTGACACCAGGACACCAGGGCGAACGATAATGAATCCAAGAGTAATCGGGTTCTTCGGTAGCTTGGCGATGGACGGTCATCTCTTGGCGGGGCGTGCCAGAGAGGAGTAGGCGGATGGCGAAGGCGAAGTTTCAGCGGACGAAGCCGCACGCGAACGTGGGGACGATCGGGCACGTCGACCACGGCAAGACGACGCTGACGGCGGCGATCACGAAGGTGCTGGCGATGAAGGGGGAGGCGAAGTTTCGGTCG
>WNGA01004818.1_pt1 | contig 73385 bp, 47 predicted proteins | sample 5400061 | NCBI WGS metagenome assembly WNGA01 (sample SAMN13153366, study PRJNA577476) | soil metagenome | isolation source: 100 cm soil or saprolite under grassland replicate 2 | place: USA:California | collected 2016-06-15
GGCGGCGGCGGCGGTTCGGGCGGCGGCGGCGGCTCGGGGGGCGGCGGTGGCTCGGGCGCCGGCGGCGGCTCGGGCGAAGAAAGCGGCTTCGGCGCAACAGCACCTCAGAGGTGAACACGTGAACGCACTCGCCATCCTTGCAATCGTCCTCTCCGCGCCCGCGAACGACTTCGTGGCACGGGTCGACGGCACACCCATCACCGGCTCCGCGTTCGCGCGCCGGCTCGTGGCGAGCGCGTCCCTCGGCGTCCCCGCACAGCCCGAACCGGTCCTCGACACGATGATCGACGAGGCGCTCCTCTCGGCCGAAGGCCACCGGCTCGGGCTCGAGCATTCGCCCGCCGCCGTGGCGCGCCTCGAGACCGTGCAGCGCCAGGCGGCAGGAGCGCTGTTCCTCGAGAAGGAGATCGCCGGGAGGATCAAGATCGACGAGAAGACGGTGCGGAACATCTTCCACTCGATCGCGGACTTCGCGGCCTTCGATCTGCTCGTCTTCGACACCGCGGACCACGCCTCCGCGGCGCTCGGGCGGATCCGGAAGGGCGCGTCCTTCGCGACGGAGAGCGCCGGGACCGTTTCGTCGCGGCTGGTCCCCGACCCGAAGGACGCTCCGCTCGTCATGCGGGGCGAGATCGGCCCTGCCCTCGCCGCCGCGCTGTTCGGCGCCGCCCCCGGAGCCGTGGTCGGACCGGTCCAGCTCCCCGACGGGTTCGCGGTCGCCCGCCTCCTGAAGAAGCAGGTCGGGACCGAAGCGGAGCTCGCGAACCGGCGCGCGTCGCTCGAGGCCCACGCGCGGAAGCAGCAGGGGGAGGAGATGAAGCATCACGTCGTCGCGCAGCTCCGCGAGCGAGCGCACGTGACGCTCGACGAGGCCTTCGTGCGATCCCTTCCCCCAGGAGAGCTCACCCCGCAGCAGCTCGATCACCCGCTCGCGAAGGCGGGCGGGTGGGTGCTCCGGCTCGGCGACATCGCCGACGAGGTGCGCGCGATCCGCGCGACGGGTGGGCACATGGGGCCCTTGCTCCGGGTCCAGGTGGCGTCGAACGAGATCGACTCGCGTCTCCTGCAGGACGTCGCCGTGGAGCGTGGCTTCCTGAAGGCGCCCGAGATCGTCGCGCTCCGCCCCGAGCACGAGAAGCATGCCGTCGGGTACGCCGCGATGATGCGCATCATCGACGCGACGCCTGCGCCGACGGAGCAGGAGATCGCGCACTTCTACGAGCGGAACGCCGACGCATTCGGGCAGCCGTTCGCGCAGGTCCTGCCGAGGGCCGCGGCGGGCGCGGCGCGCGAGAAGCGCCAGGCGGCGTTCGTCCGAGCCGTGGCCGCGCTGCGAAAGAAGGCGGCCATCTCGATCGACCGGGGAGCCCTCGCGCGGGCGACGAAGCCCGGCGCATAGCGGCGAGGATCCTCCTGCCCCGACCGACCACGCGATGAAGCGTAACGCGCCCCCCGAGATCCGAGGACCCGGAGGGGTGCTCCCGCTCCACCCGCACGACGAGGCGGCGCTCGATCTCGTCATGCTCATCGAAGGCGAGACGAGCGGCAGGCCTCTCGAGAGCGTGCTCCAGCAGTACGGTCGTTCGCGCAGCACCTACTACGAGAAGCTGCGGCGCTTCCACGAAGACGGCGTCGCCGGGCTCCTCTCGCGCCCGCCGGGGCCGCGCAGCCCGTGGCGTCGCCCGCTCGAGGTCGTGCGCTTCATCGTGACGACGCGGCTGCGTCACCCGGACCGCAGCGCGGCCGCGATCGCGGAAGATCTGGCTCGCCTCGGCCACCCCGTCAGCGTTCGCACCGTCGAGCGAACGCTCACGCAGTTCGGGCTGACGCGGTGCTCGGCCCGGATCGAGGCGGAGACTCCCGCGACGCCGCGCGCGAATGCGGAGACTCCCGTGACGCCGCGCGCGAACGGAGAGCGGCGATCGTGAGAGCAGGGGTCGCCGGCGCCACGCTCGCCTTGCTCCTCGCGACCCCCGCGAGCGCGCAGATCTTCCCCGCCCGGAGCGGCGAGCTCGGGATCATCGACGTCCCCGACGCCGAGGTCGCGGGAGCCGCTCACAACCTCCTTGCCGCCGAGCTCCGGTTCGACCGCGTCGCGGGAAGCAGGAGCGACTTCGGTCCGCTGCCCGCGTACCTCGTCACCGGCGTCGCCGAACGGCTCGACCTCGGCCTCACGATGCGCGAGTGGGGGCAGCCTGGCGATCCACGCCCGGGGCGCATGCTGTTCGGCGCCGCCGCGAAGCTCCAGCTCGTGCCACCGGTCGGCGGGATCCCCGGCGCGGCGGTGAGCGCGGTCTTCGACCGGGTGAACGACGCCCCGGTCGTCGCCGCACGGGCCGCCGTGTCCACGGGGGATCTCCCGGTCCGCCTGGCGGGCTTCCTCGGGTTCGAGGCCGGCATGGGCGCGCAGGGAAAGAAGGGAGTGGCCGCCGGGCTCGCGGCCGGCATCCCTCTGAAAGAGGGCTTGCACCTCGACGCCGAAGCCCTCGTCGGCCCGCAAGGGCCGAACCTCGGGGCCGCGGTCCGCTGGAATGCGACGCGCGCCGCCGGCATCTCGTTCGGCGCCAACTACCTCCCGAAGGCCGACGGACTTCGCGTGGCGCTCACGTTCGCGTTCTGGCCGTACCGTGCGAAGAAGGAGGCTGCTCCGCCCGTGCCCGAGCGCGTGGCGAACGCCGATACCGAGGTGGAGCCGCAGAAGGGGGCTCGCAGCTTCACGGACGACCGGCCGCACTTCCGGCTGCGGATGGCTTGGGCGGACGCGAGCCAGATCGGGCAGCCTCGCCCGCTCCAGTTCGGGCCGTTCACGGCTCAGGCCGCCGTGGTGGCCGTCGCCGGCCCGGTCACGAGCGGGCCCCGCGCGGCCGTTCCGACCATCGAGGATCTCGGGGAGAAGCAGCTCGCGGAGAGCCAGGCGCTCGCCGGCGTGCGCGAGCGGCGCATCCAGTCCACGTTCGAGCAGCTCGACGCACGCGAGAAGGCGGCCTTGGCCGAGCGCAAGCGGCTCGAGGACCGCGAGCGCGAGCTCGCCTCGCGCGAGCGCCAGCTCGACGGCCGCGAGCAGCGAATCGTCCGCCGGGGGCCGACGCCGCAGATCCGGCAGCTCGAGTCGCTCGAGCAGCAGCTCGCCGCGCAGGAGCGCCAGGCGCTCGCGCAGGAGCGCAGCTTCGGCCCCGCGATCGAGGCCGCCGAGGGACGCGTCCGCGACGCCGCCGCCCGCGAGACGGTGGAGCGCCAGGAGGCGGACCGCCTCGCCGCCTCCGCCGCCGGCGCCCCGGCCCGCGGGCAGCAGCTCGAGCTGCGAAAGCAGGCGCTCGCCGCGAAGAACCGCCAGCTCGCCGCCTCCGAGGCGCGCCTCGTCGCGCGGGGGGAGCACACCGACGCGGTCGAGCGGCAGCTCCCCGCCTTCGGCCAGCGGCTCGATGCCAAGTCCCGCCGGCTCGACACGCGCGGCGAGCGGCTCGATCTGCTCGAGAACCCCGCGGCAGAGTCGCGCCCGACACCCGCGGCGCCCAAGGCCACCGAGGCGGCGCCCGCCGCGCCGAAGGACAAGGCGGTCTTCGTGATGGTGGTGAAGACGCCGACCGCCATCGTGAAGGAAGGCAAGGCCGCCTCCGCCGCGCCTGCGCCCACCTCGGCGCTCCAGCCGGGAGGCGCCGTCGAGAAGGCGGTTGCCGCCGCGACGGTGGTCTCCTTCCCGGCTGCGGCGAGCCAGCTCAGCGAGCTCGACCGCGAGACCGTCGACAACATCGTCAAGCTCGCGGCGAAGGAAGGCTGCGAGCTGCTCATCTGGGCGCGCGCCAAGGACCCGAGCCTCATGGCGGAGGCACAGCGGCGCGCCGCCGAGATCCGCGAGCGCGCCATGTCGGTCGGCTCGCTCCAGGCGAGCCAGATCGTGACCCGGATCACGACGCGCCCCGGCGCCCAGGGCGTGGACCTCGTCGTCTCGGCGCTCCGCGAGGCGGCGAAGCCCGCCGGGATGGGGGCGGCGCCGGCAGCTCCCGCCGGCCCGGCCCTCGCTGCCGGCGAGAGCGGCAAGCGGCAGATCCGGGAGGCGGTGCAGGCGGCGCAGCGGTCGATCGAGGCCTGCGTCGGAGAGCGTCTCGCCACGACGAAGGTGGAGCGCGCGGAGGGCGTCCTCAAGATCACGGTGTCCGGGAACGGCGCGGTGGCGAACATCGCGGCGTCGGGCGGAGAGCTCGCCGGCGAGCAGCTCGAGGGATGCCTCACCCGCGCCTCCGCCACCTGGCGCTTCCCCTCGGCCGACGCGAGCTACGTCGTGGACGTGCCGATCTCGGTCATGCGCGGGGGCGAGCGATGAGGACCGGCGGGATCGGGTGGATCCTCGTCGTGGCCGGACTCGGGGCGATCTCCCCGGGGCGCGCCGTCGCCTTCGACTGGTCGGGCCGGATCGGGCTCGGCTACGACCGCACCGATTCGTGGATCGGCCCGGACCACGGTTTCGTGCCCACGCTGCGGCTCGACGGCGGCCTCGGGGCGTCCGGCTTCGTGGTGGCTCCCGGCATCGTGGACTGGGCCGCGAGCGGCGGGTACAACACCATCCGCAACAAGTACGCGGATGTGGACCGCAAGAGCGACGGCCTGACGTACGAAGCGACGGTCGGCGTCCTCCAGAGCCGGAGCGCCAAGGCGGGCCTCGCGGCCACCGCCACGCGTGGCCGGTCCGATTACTCGAGCGACGTCGGGGAGATCCGCTCGACAGGCAGCGCGGTGTCCGAATCCTACTCCGTTCGCGCCGCCGAGGGGCTTCCGGGGGTGCCGACCGTCGGCTCGGACTTCGGTTACTCGAACAGCGTCGAGACGGGCCTTGGCCGGGGCGAGACGACACGAACCTCGAAGACCTTCGGTGTCGTGGCGGGGGTGGGGGGCGATCCCTCGCTCCAGGCCGCGGCCGATTATCGATTGAGCTGGGGGAATGGCTCGCTCATGGCCGTGAACTACATCGCGCAGGCCGTCAACCTCACCGCCAACATGAAGCCCTCGGAGAGCTTGTTCGCAAGTCTCTCCGGCGCTTACTTCGTGCGTGACCCGAGCGTCCTCAGCCCGGGGAACCCTCGTTACGAGAACACTGCCGTCACCGGAGCCGCCGGCTCGGAGCAGGGGAACTCACGCGCCTGGTTGCAGTACGGCTATCGTCACGCGCTCACCACGGACCCGTCGCTCGAGCTTCACGAGGCGATCGGTCACACGGTCTCCGGCAACTACGCCTGGCGCGTCTCCCCGACGTGGAAGTGGACGGGCTCCGCAGGCGCTTCGTTCGGGCAGACCCGCCTCGCGGCCGCGCAGTCGTCCGCAGCGGGCCAATCGGTGGGGCTCGCGGCGAGCTGGAGCAAGGCGACGCTCGGCGCCGACTTCGGCGTGGCCGCGGGGGCGATCGAGCCCGAGGTCGGGAGCGCGGCACTCGCGTACGGCGCGAACGCGTCCGCCCACGCGAGCCTCCCGCGCCCGAACCGCACGTACAGCCTGACCTACCAGGGGGGGTACAGCGCCAATCTCGACGCCACGGCAGGGTGGTCCATGACCCAGTCCGTCAGCGCAGACGTGAAGACCACCGCGCCTGGGCTCCCGACCTGGGCGGCCAGTCTTCAGGCGTCCGGGGCCCGGGGCGGCGGCGGCGCGTTCGGAGCGAACGCGAGCCGAACCATCTCGGCAGCGGGCTCGGTCTCATACGGGTGGGCGTCGTTCCAGCTCCAGGCGGGGACCAGCGATTCCGTGACGGGGGCGCTCTCGAATCCGCTCTCCGACGGCCTCTTCCTTCCCGCCGCCTTCGACACCCACTCCCGCTACGCCGCCGCGAACGCCTCTTTCAAGCTCGCAACCAGTCTCACGGCGCAGGCGATCGCGAAGTACACCATCCTCTCCGGGCCGGCAGCTCCGGACCAGCGCGAGGCGGCCATGAGCGGCAGCCTCCAGTACGGCTACGGCTTCTGGTCGCTGTCGCTCGCCGAGCAGTACTCGATGGGCGGCACCACCTCGTTCGACCACAAGATCAGCGAGTTCTTCGTCCATGCGTCGCGGACGTTCGGCGGACGGTAAGGGGATTCACGATGCTCCGCGCCGTCCGCGCCTCCCTCCTCCTCGCGCTCGCGGCCTCCGGCTGCGCGACGTCGGGGCCCCGTCCCGCCCCAGCCCCCGACGTCACGTGGCCGGCCGCACCGGCGCAGCCTCGCGTCAGGCTCGTCGCCACCCTTCCCGCCCCCGTCCAGGTCTCTCGCTGGCGCCGCGTCCTCGACGCGATCGTCGGGCTCGAGAGCGGCCCGGCGAGAGGGGCGCCGCTCGAGCGCCCGTTCGGCGTCGCGGTCGGTCCCGGCGGAGACGTGATCGTGGCGGATCCCGACCTCGCGGGCGTGTTCCGGCTGGGCGAAGGACGCCCGACCCCGATCGCCTGCCGCGGGCGCGAGTGGGACACGCCGATGGCGCTCGCTGTGGCACGGGACGGCGCGCTCCTCGTGGCGGACTCGGGGGCCGCGGAGATCGTCCGCGTCGCGCCGGACGGCGCGTGCACGACGATCGGTGCCGGAGAGCTGGAGCGTCCGACCGGAGTCGCGGCGGGCTCGGAGCGGATCTACGTCGCGGATCCGCCACGTCACGAGGTCGTGGCCTTCTCGCCCGGAGGCGTCGTCCGGCTCGGGCGGCGCGGGGAAGGCGAGGGAGAGTTCGCCTTCCCGACCGCCGCTGCGACCGCGCCGGACGGGACCCTCCTCGTCGTGGACGCGCTCAACTTCCGGATCGTGAGGCTGTCCGCCGGCGGCGCGTGGATGGCGAGCTTCGGCACGCCCGGAGACGAGGGCGGCGCGTTCGCGCGTCCGAAGGGGATCGCGGTGGACGGGGACGGGAGGGTCTACGTGAGCGACGCCCAGCGCGACCTCGTCCTCGTCTTCGGGCACGACGGATCGTTCGAGTATTCGATCGGCGGGACCGGGTCGGCGCCGGGCTGGTTCACCCACCCCGCCGGCCTGGCCGTCGCCGGAGGCCGGCTCTACGTGGCGGACAGCCACAACCGCCGCATCCAGGTGTTCGAGATCCTGGGAGAGCGCACATGAACGTCCTTCCATTCCTCGTCGGGATCGCGGTCGGGTCCACCGCGATGGCGGCGGGAGGCTCCTCGGTCGTGGGCTCGAAGCACGATCTGTCGGTGAAAGGTCCCGGGCCGATCAAGGCCCAGGCGGAGAGGCAGTCGTGCGTCTTCTGCCATGTCCCCCACGGCGGCACCTCGAGGGCGCTCGGCGCCCGTCCGGAGATCGGGAACAAGCATCGGCCGTACGAGAGCACGACGGCGCAGCGTCACCCGGGCGCGCCGTCCGGCGCCACCCGCGTCTGCCTCTCGTGCCACGACGGCACGATCGCGGTCGGGCAGACGCGCACCCGCACGATCCAGATGAACGGCGCCACGGACAACGGGCGAATCCCCGCGACGCGCAGATCGAACCTCGGAACCGATCTCCGGGGCACGCACCCGGTCTCGGTGACGGGGGAGCCCGGCTCGAGGGTCCACGCTCCGACGGACCGCCACGTGAGGCTCGACGCGGCGAGCCAGGTGCAGTGCACGTCCTGTCACGACCCCCACTCGGAGTTCGGAGGGACGGCCGAGGGCCGCTTCCTCGTCAGACCGACGAAGGCATCGCAGCTCTGCACCTCCTGTCACGAGCCGAACCGGGGGAGCCACGCGACGTCGTCCAGCCCGTTCACCGCCGCCCAGGGCAACGACGCGCGCTACGCCAGCGTCGCGGAGGCGGGCTGCCACGCCTGCCACGACTCGCACGGGGCCGACGTGAGCGGCCGGCTGCTGTCGCGCCGCCCGACCGACGCCGAGGACGGCCTCTGCCTGCGCTGCCACGGCGGCGCGGCGACCGGTGCGCGCCTCAACGTCGCGCGGGAAGTCGCGAAGGGCTCCGCGCACTCGGTGGACGGGAGCCGCGTTCACGACGCCTCCGAAGGACCGGAGGTCTCGGGGCGCCGACTCCCGGAGCTGTCCCCCTCCGCGCCGCGCCACGCCGCCTGCGTCGACTGTCACGAGCCGCACGACGCGAACTCCGTTCGCGCCCAGGCGCCGCTCGCGCCCGGAGCGATGGCGGGGACGTGGGGCATCGACGAGGCCGGCCGCCCGGCCCGGCCCGCCCGGTTCGAGTACGAGGTCTGCTTCAAGTGCCACGGCGACAGCGCCAACAAGCCGCCCGCTTCGGTCTTCCGCGCGCCGCAGCGCAGGATCGAGGACCGGAACCTGCGGCGCGTGTTCGACCCCGTGGCGCCCTCCTCTCACCCCGTCGTCGCGCCAGTGCGCGGCGGCGACGTGCCGAGCCTGACCGCCCGTTACCGGCCGGGCAGCCTCGTCTACTGCACCGATTGCCATGCCTCGGACGACGGCCCGGGCGCGGGAGGCACCGGTCCGCGAGGGCCGCACGGCTCCGCCTACGCACCGCTGCTCGAGCGGAACTACAGCACCGCCTCCCCCGGCGCCGAGAGCCCGTTCGCGTACGCGCTCTGCTACAAGTGCCACGACCGGAACGTCCTCCTGTCGGACCGCTCCGCGTTCCGGCTCCACCGCAAGCACGTCGTGGAGCGGCAGACGCCGTGTGCGACCTGCCACGCCGCCCATGGCGTGTCCGCGAGGGCCGGCACTCCGACGCAGAATGCGCACCTCGTCGACTTCGACCTCGGCGTGGTCCGCCCTGGCCGCAACGGCGCGCTGCAGTACGAGCGGCTCGCGTCTCGCTCGGGAAGGTGCGCGCTGACGTGCCACGGCGCCCTGCACGATCCCCCGGCCACGAAGGCGGGCGCGTACGGCTCGGTTCCCCCCGGTTGATCGGCGCGGGGGGTTGCCAGCGCCCCCCGCCCGTGCGAGTTATCGTCGGCGCCCGCCAGTGGCGGGATTCCACAGGAGAGACAGGAACATGGAACGCACGAGCCGCAGCATCTCGCTGACCGCTTCGCTCCTCGCCCTCGCGGTGGTGACGGGCTGCGCGGGGACCCAAAAGACGCAGCGCATCGTCTGGCCCTTCCCGCCCGACCCCCCCCGCATCCAGTACGTCCGGACGCTGTCGAACACGGCCGACGTCGAGTCGGGGTTCCGCCGGTTCTGGACCCAGATCAGCGGCAAGGGGTCGCTCGGGGTGTTCAACCCCTCGAGCGTCGCGCTGAGCCCCGACGAGCGGCGCCTCTACGTCGCCTGCGTGACCGTCGGCGTCGTGGTCTTCGACTTCGAGAAGGGGACGGTCGAGCGCGCAGCGAACAGCGGCGGGCGCAAGCCGAAGGCGCCGTGGAGCGTCGCCGTCGACGGGAACGGCAACCTCTACGTCGGCGACCAGGTCGAGCGGGTCGTGTGGGTCTACTCCGCCGACGGAACGTTCCTGCGCCAGATCGGTAACGGGATGTTCGTGCGGCCTGCCGGTCTCGCGTTCGATCGCAAGCGCCAGCTCCTCTACGTCGTCGACGGCTCGAACGGAAGCAGCCGGGACCATCACGTCCAGGTGTTCGCGCCGGACGGGCGTCACCTGCGGACCATCGGTACTCGCGGAGAAGGGCCCGGCGAGCTCAACTTCCCGTCCTACGCGGCAGTGGCGCCGGACGGCAAGCTGTACGTCGCGGACACGGGCAACTTCAGGATCGCGGTCTTCGATCCGGAAGGCGCTTTCGTGACGACGATGGGCGCCGTCGGCGACGGCCCTGGCCAGTTCGGGAAGGTGAAGGGGATGGCTTTCGACGCGTTCGGCAACCTCTACGTCGTCGACGGCCAGTTCGGGCTCGTGCAGATGTTCAACCGCGATCTCCGGCCGCTCATGTTCTTCGGCGGACCCTTCGAGCATCCCGCGTTCATGAAGTCGCCGAACGGCATCGCGATCGACTCGAAGAACAACATCTACGTCTCCGACTACATGTTCAACCACGTGAACCAGTACGCGCTCGTCAACACGAAGGGGGCGGACGCGGAGTCCCCGAGCGCGTCCGATGCGTCAGCGCGCGGTGACAGCCGGCCGCAGCCGTCCACGTCTTCGCCGTCGCCGCCGGCTGCCGATCCCCGGAGATGATGACCGGGTGCGAGGGCGGCAAGACGCGCAAGGTGCGGGATCTGCCCCACCCGAGGTCGAGCGCAGCACGTGAAGTCGCCGGGTTAGGCAGCCGACCGAGGGCACGCCGGTTGCAGCCTGCCAGGCCATCCGTGCAAGGGGCACGGTCACCGAAAGGATGGAAGACATGAAGAAGGTTCTCGTCGCCGCTGCGCTCGCCCTCGTGGCGAACTACGCCTCGGCTGCCATTTCTGGTTCCAGCCACGATCTCACTGCGAGCTATGGTAACGGCGCCAAGTGCGCGTACTGCCACATCCCGCACAACTCGCTCGATACCTCTGGCTTTGCTCCGCTCTGGGCTCGTAACCTGAACACGAACGCGACGTACACGGTGTACTCGTCGGTCTTCGGCGGCCAGAAGGCCGGGCAGCCGGGTACGCCGTCGCGCCTCTGCCTGTCCTGCCATGACGGCACGCAGGCCGTCGCGTCGGTCTACACGTCTAACCAGACGCTGACCACCTACGGCGGCATCGGCACCAAGATCAGCGGCCTGGCGCTCTCGGGCACGAACCTCTCGGGCGACCACCCGGTCGGCATCACGTACTCCAACACGCTCAACAACAACAACGCCGGTCTCAACGCGACGGTTCCCGCCCCGTTCAAGATCTACCCCGCCACCGTGGGCGTCGGCACGGTCGAGTGCACGAGCTGCCACAACGCGCACACCCCGAAGAACGTGTCCAGCTTCTCGGGCCGTCAGTTCATGGTGTCCACGGGCCTCACCGTGGACTTCTGCTCCGCCTGCCACTCGGCCAAGTAGTCGTCACTGTCGCAACAGCGTAATCTCAGGGAGGGGGGCCGGGTGACCGGCCCCCTTCTCTATATTCAGGATCGGCTCCTCCCTGGACACGATGAAGCCTCTCCCGCGCCGCGCCCTCGCCATCGCCGCCCTCGCGATCGCTTGCGCGGCATTCGCGGGAACGCTCGTCCTGTCCGACGACCCGGACATGTTCCACCACCTCGCGCTCGGCCGCGAGATCGTCCGCGTCGGGCTCTTCTCGGACGAGCGGCTCGTGTTTCCCACGATGGGCCGGCCGGCGGGCGTCGCTCCGTACTGGCTGGGCAGCGTCGCCATCTACCTCTGGCACGCGCTCCTCGGCGACGGCGGCCTCTCGGTCCTCCCGGCGGCGCTCGGCGCCTTGCTTTCCTTCCTCCTCGTCGCCGACGCCGCCCCGCGCGGCCGGGGTCACACGGCGCTCACGCTCGCCGCCGCCGCCCTCCCCGTCGCCCTCGCGCTCGAGACCTTCCGTTACCGCGCGGTGCCGCGCCCCGAGGTCTTCGGGGCCGTGCTCCTCGCCTGGACGATGTGGGCCATCCGGCGCTTCGAGGACGGCCGCAGCCGCGCGCTCCTCGCCTTCCCCGCCGTCGCGATCCTCTGGACGAACCTCCACCCCTCGACCGCGGTCGCGCTCGTGCCGGTCGCGCTGCTCGTCCTCTCGAGCGCGGCCGGGAGGGCGCTCGCGCGCTTTCGACCCGTCCTCCACGACGCGCTGCCCTGGCGCCGGATCGCGACCGCCGCGGCGATCCTCGGCGCCGCGGTCCTCGCGACCTGGATCCGCCCGGGGTTCGCGAGCCCGCTCGGGTTCGCGGTCCGGTTCGTCCTGACCACGCTCGGCTTCGGTGACGCCACCGCCGGCGACCCCGCGCTCCGGAACATCGCACGCACGGTCATCGAGATGCAGGGCGGAGGCGTCGCGCTCTGGATCTCGCCGGTGGGCGCCCTCGTCGCGCTGTCCGTCCTCTCGTTCGTCGCGAACCGGCGCGCCCTCCGCCTGCGCGAGGTCCTCACGGTGGCGGCCTTCGCCGTGCTTCCGTTCGCAGCGGTCCGCTTCGCGCTCTTCTTCGCCCTCGTCGCCGCCCCGATCGCCGCCCGGAATCTCGGCGCGGCGCTCGCCCGCGTCCCCGGGAGCGTGGGCCGCCTCCCGGTTCGCGGGCTCGCCGCCGCGGCCTGCGCCCTGGCCGCGCTCGCGTCGCTCCCCTTCGGAGCCCGCGCCCCGCACGTCCGCTTCGGCTCGGGGATCGCCTACGAGATGTTCCCGGTCCGGGCGGCGGACTTCCTCGAGGCGGCGGGGTTCGAGGGCCGGATCTTCGACACCTTCCATCTGGGCGGGTATCTCGAGTGGCGCCGCGTCGGGCCGCCGTACCAGGACGGGCGCGGCGGAGCGCCGCCCGAGGATGCACCGGGGGCGACCACGGGCCCTCTCGACCGGGCCGCCTTCGCGCCGCTCGACGAGCGATACCGCTTCGACGCCCTCGTCCTCGCCTATCCGAGCGTCGACCCGGAGATGGGCCGGCTGGTCGGGCCGGCGGCGTTCGCGCCCGACGAGACGCGCTGGGCGCTCGTGGCCTTCGACGACGGCGGGCTCCTCTACCTCCGGCGGGATGGCCGGTACGCGCAGCTCGCAGCGCGGCAGGGGTTCCGGCTGGCGTCTCCGGCGAATCCGTTCCTCCTCTCGACGGCCCCAGAGCTGCTCCCGGGGGTGCTCGCCGAGCTCCGCCGCGCCGCCTACGAGGCGCCGCGCTGCGTCGTCTGCCGCTACCTCGAGGCCGAGGTGGCGCTCGCAGCCGGCTTCGCGGGCGAGGCCTCGTCCGCCGCGGCGGCGGCGCTCCCGCTGGCGTACGGGCCTGCGCGGTCGGCCCTCGAGTCGGTCGCCGGCCGGGCGGCGCTCGCCCTCTCGACCGGGCGGGCCACCGCGCCCTGAGGTACCATCGCGCGCCGTGACCGTGACGCTCCCGAGGTCGCTCCCCGTCCGGCTCGCGGTCGTCGCCGCCGCCGGCCTGCTCGCGTACTCGAACTCCTTCGGCGTTCCGTTCCAGTTCGACGATGGGAAGTACCTCCTCGACCCGGCCCTCGCGAGCGTATCCGCGTTCCTCGCGAGCCCGCACGGAGCCTCGCGCATCGTCGGCTTCTTCACGTTCGCGCTCGACGGGTCCGTCCACGGCACCGCCGTCGCCGGGTTCCACCTCGTCAACCTCGCGATCCACCTCGCGACCGCGATCTGCGTCTACTTCCTCACGGCCCTCTCGTGCCGGACGATCGCTCCCGCGGGCGCGGCGCTGCGCGCGAGCGCCCCGGCGGCCGGTCTCGTCGCCGCGCTGCTGTTCGTGGCCCATCCCGTCCAGACGGAGGCGGTCACCTACGTCATCCAGCGCTTCTCGTCGCTCTCGGCGCTCTTCCATGTGGGCGCGGTCCTCGCCTACGCGCACGCCGTGCTCGCGCCCTCGCGGTCGCGGCGAGCGCTTCTCTACGCCTCGACCGGCCTGCTCGCGCTGCTCGCGCTCTTCACGAAGGAGAACGCGGCGACGCTCCCCCTCGCGCTCGCCGCGTTCGACCTCGCGGTCCTGCCGGGCACGGCGCGCCAGCGGCTCCTCCGGCTCTCGCCGTTCTTCGCCGCGCTCGCCGCCGCGGCATTGGTCTTCCTGAACGCCGCGCGGGGGATCCGGATCGCGAGCGACGAGCTGCGGGATGGGGCGGCCGACCCGGGGGTGCCGACCTGGTTCGCCCATCTCCTCACGCAGCCGCGCGCGGTCCTCGAGTACCTCAGGCTCCTCGCCTGGCCCACCGGTCAGAGCGTCGACCACGACCAGCCGCTCTACTCGCGGATCGCGTCGATCGAGGTCCTCGGCCCGGCCGCGCTCCTCGCGCTGCTCCTCGGAGCCCCGGCCGTCCTCGCCTGGCGGGCGCGCCGGCGAACGCCGCTCGCGAAGCTGGTGCTGCTGGGCATCGCCTGGTTCGCCCTGGGCGTGTCGGTGGAGTGCGTCGTCCCTCTCGCGGATCCGATCGCGGAGCACCGCGTCTACCTCCCGTCCGTGGGGGTGTTCCTCGTGGCGGGAGCGGCCCTCCTCCAGGCAAGCGCAGGGCTCACGCGCCGGCGCCGCGCGCTCGTCGCGGTCTGCGCCGCGACGGCGATCGTCGCGCTCGGAGCCGCCACCCGGTCGCGCAATCGCGTGTGGGCGGACTGCGGGACGCTCTGGAGCGACGCGCTCGCGAAGGCGCCGCAGAAGTCTCGCCCGTACGTGTTCGTCGCGCAGGACCTCATGGGGCGCGGAGACGTCCGCGGCGGTCTCGCGCTGCTCCAGCGCGCCGCCACGCTGCCGGTGGTCTCCCCGGGGGTCGCGCTGAACATGGGGGCCGCCTACGCGCGGCTCGGCGATCTCACGAGAGCGGAGGCCCTGTTCCGCGACGCCCTCGACCAGGGTGCGGGACCGATGGGTGCGCACCGGGGATTGGCGCAGCTCCTCATCGAGTCGGGCCGGACCGCGGAGGGGTGCGAGCACGTCGCCGCCGCGCTCGAGCTCGAGCCGCTGAATCGGTTGATGCGCGACTACGACGCGAGCTGCCGGTTCTCCCGCGGCGATGTCGCGGGCGCAGCGGCAGCCTGGACGCGCCTCACCGCGGAGGCCCCTCGCGACGGGAGGATCCTCCTGAACCTCGCCCTCGCACACGCCGCCCTCGGCGACGTCCCCGCGGCGCGCGAAGCGTTCCTGCGGTTCCTGGACGTCGCCGGCCCCGAGCTGCGCGCCGAGCAGGAGCTGGCGCGGAGCTGGATCGCGCGGCACGGCGCGGGGCGCTGAAGCTTCGTCCGAGCGTCGCTCCTCGCGGCTCGAGGAGCGCGAGGCGCGACGTCGCGTCAGCGCGACGGGACCTGCGAGAGCAGCGCCCGGAAGACGACGTCGGGCTGGCCGGAGGGTGAGACGAGCCAGCGGTATTGCGACCACAGCCTCGCCGCCTCGTCCGGCGTCCCGTCAGCGACGTTCGCGAGGAGCGCAGCGGCGAGCACGTACCGCAGCCGTGCCGGCGAGATGTCGCGCTCCGTCTCGAGGAGGCGCGTCGCGGCGTCCTTCATGGAGGCTGCGTCGCGCTCTCCGATGGCCTTGAAGAGGGTCACGTAGTCGCGCTCGACCGGAGAGAGCGTGCGAGACCCTGGTCCGGACTCGAGCCGCCGCCAGATGGGCGCGGCCTCCGACGGATGGAGGTACGGGAAGGTCTTCATGGCCGCGTTGAAGAAGTACACCCTCCGGTTCGGATCCCCGTGCGGCCATTCCGAGAAGAAGAGCTGCTCGACCCGGGCGGCGCTCTCCTTCGCCTCGCGGTACTGCGCGTGAAACGCGGACGTGGCCTCGTCCGTGTCCGCCACGATCGTGTCATACGCCGGGTCGAAACGCCCGGAGAGGAGGAACTCGCGGATGCTCTCTGCGATCTTCACCTGCAGCACGCGCGCCTGAGCCGTGCAGCGGCTGAGCGCGGGCGCGTCCTCGCTCGGCGGCGTCCCGCCGAGCATGTCGGCGATCGGCAGGGGCTCGACCGACAGCCCGAGGACATCCTGCGCGTTCACGCGAAGGAAGCGCGTCTTCGCGGCGCGCTGCTCGAGCAAAGGGAAGTAGTCCGAGTTGGCCGGAACCGGAAAGGAGTCGAAGAACGGCGCCAGGAACCGCTTGCTGCCGATCCGGCGCACGCGCAGGTCCTCGACGCCCCGCACGTCGACGCGCGCCAGCTCGGCCGCGAGCTCCGGGGCCAAGAGCGGCGCGAACGAGAGCGGGGGAAGCGCGCCGCGCTTCCTCGCGACGATGAGCATGTCCCCGTTGTTCGGCGCGTACGCCTCGTAGTCCGAGAAGTGCGGCGCGAGCGCCTTCATCACCGAGGCGACGAGCGGCACGTCGACCTCGTAGAGCTGCATCCACTGGACGAAGAGCCCGTCGTCGTTCAGGTGACGCGCCGCCATCCGGTAGAACTCGTCCGAGAAGAGGCCCGCGACCCCGCTCACCCACAGGTTCGAGGGCTCGGAGATGATGACGTCGTACTTGCCCCCCTGGACGGAGAAGAAGCTCTTCGCGTCGTCGACGTGGATGCGGCTCCGCGGATCGGTGAACACCCGGCCGACCCGATCGGAGAGCAGGCGCGCCCCGTCGATCATCCTCTGCTCGATCTCGATCGTGTCGAGCCGCTCGACGTCCGGGCTCAAGAGCACGGTGTGCGACGTCAGCCCCGTCCCGAGGCCGATGTTCGCGACGGTCCGCGGGTGCGGGTGCAGCGCGAGCGGCAGCGCCCCGGACAGGATCATCGTGAACTCGTCGAGCGTCCTCGCGGCGGCCGGCCCGAACGCGAGGGCGGAATCGACCTTCCCGTTCGTGCGGACGGCGCGTGACCCCTTCCGCTCTTCCACCGAGACCGTCGCGGTCTTGCCGTCGCGGTGGAAGAGGAGCTTCACGTCCCTGGGCGAGAGGAGCTCCCCGGCGCGGTACACGCCGGACGCCATGAGGTAGGGATCGAGCTCGACGAGCAGCGCCGCCGCGAGGACGCCCGACGCCGCCACCGCGGCGAACGCGGCGGGCAGGCGCCAGCGGCGGGAGGACGCCGCGAGCCACCAGGCGAGCACCACGCCGAGCGTGACGTCGAGCGACGCGCCCGCGACGAGGAGCCCCTTGAGGCCGAGCAGCGGCATCCCGACGTGGATCGTGAAGAAGACCCCGGCGATCGCCCCGACGGTGTTCGCGGCGTACACGGAGCCGATGCTCTTCTCGCCGCTCCCTTCCCTGAGCAGGATCGACGTGATGAGGGGGAGCGTCATGCCCGCGCAGAACGTGGCCGGCAGCATGACGGCGAGCGCGATCGCGTTGCTCGCGAGGTTGAAGACGAGGTACCCGGCGTCGGACTTCGGGAGCGAGGTGACGAGCCAGCGCATCGCCTGGAACGAGGTGCCGTACAGGGGCAGGGACGCGAGGGCGAGGAGCCCCATCGCGAGCTGGACGATCGCGAGCAGCCTGCGCGGATCGCGCGTGGCGTCGATGCGCCGGTGAACCCAGAGCCCCCCGAACGCCAGTCCGAAGATGAACGCGCTCAGCATGAGCTCGAAGGCGTGCGTCGAGCTCCCGAGCACGAGGCTGAGCATCCGGATCCAGCCCATCTCGTAGACGAACGACGCGGCGCCGGTCCCCGCCGACACGAGGAGGAGGCGGCGGTACCAGCGGCTCGACGCGGCGTGCGCCACGGGCGCGGCGTCGGGGACGGGGGCCGCGGCGCCGCGGGACAGCCGCCAGGCGGCGGTCGCGAGGACGAGGTTCAGCACCCCCGCGAGCGTCATCGTGCCCGGAAGCCCGAGGCGCGCCACGAGGAAGAACCCGCTCGCCAGCACCCCGACCGCCGCCCCGATGCTGTTCGTGAAGTACAGCAGGGCGACGGAGCGGCCGGGTGTCGCCGGAGACGAGCGGACGAACGCCGCCACCATCAAGGGGAACGTCATCCCGAGCAGGATCGTCTGGGGGAGGATGAGCGCCGCCGAGAGGGTCCACCGGAAGACGGTCGTCGCGACGGCCGACCCGAGCTGCGGCAGGATCGCGTCGTACGAGACCCCGATCGCGCGGACGAAGATCGGGTGGAAGGCGATCGCGCAAAGCCCCACCGCGCCCTCGGTCACCGCGTACCCGAGGAGCAGGTTGCGCCATCGCTTCGAGGCGCGGCTGCAGATCCAGGAGCCGAGCGCGAGCCCGCCCATGAAGATCGCGAGGACGAGCGCCTGCGCGTACGCCGCGTGCCCCAGGAACAGCTTCAGGTACTGGGTCCAGATGGACTCGTAGATGAGCCCCGTGAAGCCACTGCGAAGAGCGCGAACAGGATCGCGCGGGCGCGGGTGGACATGTGGACGAAGATGGTAGCACGTGGTCGCGTCGAGCTTCGAGCTCGAGGGAACGGCGACCGTGTCGTCCTGCACCTCGCGGCAGGCGTTTCGGGAGCGCGATCGGTCGATCAGGGAGCGCCGATGCCGGAGGCGACGGCAGCATCCTCCACCGCGCGCGCGTCCCCTTGCACGATGAGCGCGTGCCGCTTCGCCGCCGCAAAGGCGCGCGCCGCCTCGTCGGCCCGGCCGGTCGCGGCCATGAGCTGGCCGAGCCGGGCCTCGGCCCTCCAGTAGGACGAGTCGCCCCGCAGCGCCTCGCGGAACGCGCGCTCCGCCTCCGCCGCGCGTCCCTGCGCGAGGTACGACTGCCCGAGCTGGTCGAACGCGACCGGCTCGTGGAACCCCGCGTCGATCGCCGTCTGAAAGAGAGCCAGCGCCCGCTCGCGCTCGCCGCGTCGCTTCGCGAGGAGCCCGAGATTGAAGTGCGCCTTCCCGCAGCCCGGATCCCGGCGAAGCGTCTCGACGTACTCCCGCTCCGCCCCGTCGAGATCCCCTTGCTCGTGGAGCAGCACGCCCAGGTTGACGGGGCCCTCGGGCGAGTCCGGCAACATGCGGCTCATCCGCTCGAGGACGGAGCGGGCCTCCGCAATGCGGCCGGTCGCCTCCAGCGCGCTCGCCAGGTTGGACCACGCGACGACGTTCGGCTCGGTGACCCGAGCGGCATGCTCGAAGAGCGTGACCGAATCGCGCCACAGGCGCGCCTGCGCGTGTGTCTGCACCGCCAGGACGGCGGCTGCGGCCACGGCCATGGCGAGGGCCGCCGCGCGCCCGACCCGAGAGCCCTCGACGAGGGCCCCGACTGTCCAGACCGTCGCGATCAGCACCCCGATCACGGGGAAGTACGCGAAGCGATCGGCCATTCCGGGCCAGAGCCCCGTCCGCAGGATCCCGGACACCGGCGCGAGCGCAATGAGGAACCAGACCCACCCCACGGCTGGAGCGAGCGACAGGCGGTGGCGCGCGACGAGGAGGACGCCGGCGACGACGGCGAGCCCTGCTGCCGCTCCGGCGGCGAGCCAGAACGGGATCGCGGGCGGCTGCGGGTAATACGGCGCGAGCCGGCTCGGCCACGCGATCTTCTCGACGTACCACCAGCAGCTCGTGAACGCGTTCGCGATACGCGTGCCGACGGGAACGGCCGACGCGCGGACGTCCGCCTGCCTCGAGATCACGATCGCCGCGACCGCGAGGGCGACCGCGAAGAACGGGAGCTTCTCCGCGACGAGCCTCCACGGCGAAGCCACCACGCCGCCCGAATCGGACCTCTCCGGCCTCGCCCAGCGGGTCCTCCCGAGCGGCCACACGTCGACGAGGAGGAGCAGGACCGGGAGCGTGACGAGCTGCGGCTTCGAGAGCAGGCTCGCCCCGTACAGCCCGAGCGCGAGCGCGTATCGCGTCCAGCGGGGCCTCTCCACCCAGCGCACATACGAGAGCAGCGCGCCAAGGCCCAGCGCCGCCGCGAGCAGCGTCTTCCGCTCGACCGCCCACGCCACCGACTCGACCTGGAGCGGGTGCGCGGCGAAGAGCAGCGCGACGGCGGCGCTCCGGAAGCTGCGCCCCGTCATTCGCGCGAGCGCCGAGTACAGGAGCAGCGCCGCCGCGAGGTGCAGCGCCACGTTCACCGCATGGATGGGCCCGGGCCGGACGCCGAAGACCTGGACGTCCGCCATGAGCGAGAGCCAGGTGAGCGGGTGCCAGTAGGTGCCCTCCTGCGGGCCCGGGGCGAACGCCCACCGGACGTTCTCCCACGAGAGCCCCTGCCGAACGTGCACGTTCGCGCTGACGTACAAGGCGTCGTCGAACCCCTCGACGAAGCCGTTGCCGAACACCGGCGCGAACGCCGCGAGGACGAGGGCGCTGCACACCGCCGCGAAGATCCACCGATCGCGGGCGAGGATGCCCTGCGGCGTGGGGCCGGATGACATTGCGGCCGGCATTCTGGCATCCCGCCCCACGCCGCGTCGAGGCTCGGCGGCTCGGCGCGCGGGAGACGTCGCACGCTCCGCCTCGATCCGGGGTCGGGACCTCATGTAGAGTGGTCCGGCCGATGCCCGTACCGACGACCTGGATGCCTGGGGCGCACGCGCGCGCCCGGGTCCCGGCCGGCGAGGCCATGCACCCGCGCCGTGCGGCGCTGCTCCTCGTCTTCGTCGTGGCGATCGCGTACTCGAGCTCGATCGGCGTCCCCTTCCAGTTCGACGACGGGGTGGTGATCACCGGCGAGCCCGCGATCACCGGGTTCCACGTCGATCCCGCGAGCCACCGGTTCCTCGGCGACCTGTCGTTCGCGGTGTCCTACCGGCTGTTCGGGGAGCGGCCGCTCGGGTACCACCTCGTCAACATCGCGATCCACGCCGCAAACGCGCTGCTCGTCCTCCGGCTCGGGCGGCTGCTCTTCCGGACGCAAGCGCTGCGGAGCGCGCGCGCCGCAGGCGAGCGCGTGGCGCTCCTCGGCGCGCTCGTCTTCGCGGCGCATCCGCTGAACACGCAGGCGGTCACCTACATCGTGCAGCGGTACGCATCGCTCGCCGCCGGCTTCTTCCTGCTCGCGACGTGCAGCTATCTCGCCTTCCGGCTCGCGTCGAGCGCGCGGGCGGCGGCGGGCTTCTACGCCCTCTTCCTGGCCAGCGCCGCCGCTGCGCTCTGGACGAAGGAGAACGCCTTCGTCCTCCCCCTCGCCGTTCTCCTCGTCGAGCTCTCGTTCTTCTCCGCACCCGCGCGCAAGCGGCTCCTGTTCCTCTCGCCGTTCCTCATCGGCGCCGCCGCGGCGGTCGCGGTCGCCCTGGCCTCGGGCCTGTCCCTCGAAGGCCTAGACCGGGCGACGCGCGTCGGCACGGACATGCCGCGGAGCGACTACGCGCTGACGCAGCTGCGGGTGGTCGCGAGCTACCTGCGGCTCCTCGTCTTGCCCGTGGGCCAGAACATCGACCACGACGTCCCGCTGTCGCGCTCCATCCTCGACCCTCGCGTCCTGCTCGCCGCGTCCGTGCACGCGTCCCTCCTCGCCGGCGCGGCGCTCGCGATCGCGAGGGGCTCCCGCGGCAACGCCCTGTGGCGGCTCGTCGGGTTCGGGATCTCCTGGTTCTACGTCGCGCTGCTCGTCGAGTCGTCGTTCGTCCCCATCGTGGACGTCATGTTCGAGCACCGGGCCTATCTCCCTTCCGTCGGGTTCTTCCTCGCGGCGGCCGGGGCGCTCGCTGCGCTCCCCACGCTCTCTCCTGCGCGACGGTGGGGCGTCCTCACGGTCGCCCTCGTCGTCGCGCTCACCGCCCTGACGCTCGCGCGCAACCGCGTGTGGCAGAGCGATGCCACGCTCTGGGCCGACGCCGCCTCGAAGTCGCCGAACAAGCCGCGCCCCCTCAACAACGTCGGCGTCGCGCTCCTCACCCGGGGCGATCCGGCGGAAGCGATCGTCTGGTTCCGGCGCGCCATCCGTGCCGACCCCGCCTACACGAAGGCGCACTTCAACCTCGGCGAGGCGCTCCAGAAGGTCGGCGCGTGCGAGGAGGCGATCGCGGCGTACGAGACGTTCCTCGGCCAGGTGCCGGAGTACCCGGACACCTATCGGAATCTCGCCGACTGCTACCGGGAGACCGGCCGGCCCGAGATCGCAGCGTGGTTCGGGGAGGCCTACACGCGCATCATGCGCGAGCGAGCGGGGAGGCCGCTTCCCGTGTCGCTGAGATGAGGCTGTCCTCCACCATGGTGTGGGTCCCGTAAACGCGCCCGAGCCCGCGCCCGAGCCCGGCGAAAGCTCACGGGACCGCCGCTCAGTGCGGTGCCCAGTTGGCTTGAGCCCCGAGCCCGAGCCCCAGCCCGAGCCCGGCTGTTTCGGGCGCGGGCTCGGGCTCGGGCGCGTTTACGGGATCAGCCCAACCGAGCAGCGCGCTCAGTGTCCCTGGTGACACCCGACGCAAAGGTCGTTGAAGGGCTTGCGGAGGCTCCCCTTTGCACGGTGGGGGTCGTGGCAGGTGTGGCAGGCGACCTTCCCGCCCGGCCGCAGCGGAAGGTCCACGGCGGTCTTCTGGACGACATTCACGGGGTGGCTGTGCCTGCTGTTGTGGTGCGTGTCGAAGGCGTGGCACCCGGAGCAGAGCGCGACGGGGTCGTTCGTCACGATCTCGCCCGTGGGCACGTGGCAACGCTGGCAGAGCGGCTTCCCCTCGTAGTCGTGCGGGTTGCGCACGCCCGCGACGCGCTCGGGAGGATAGGGTTCGAAGAGCCGCTTGGCCGGCGGAGGTGGCGCGCTGGCCGTGGCCGCCACGCGCGGCGCGCAGCCCGTCGCCGCCGCGAGGACGAGCGCCGCGAGGAGCGCCGGAGCGCAGCGCGCGGGCGGACGGGCGGGCCGGCCCCGCTCGGCGGCTGCGATCCGCTCACCCACGTCCGAGCGCGTCACCCTCATCGCGTGCCATCCATGCGCCATTCTCGCACGCGTCGGGAGCCACGCCAACCCGGAGCCGGGCGGCGCGGTCGCCCTGCGCCTGTTCCGAGATCGATGCCACTCGAGGTCGCGCGAGACACGCGCGCTCGAGCGGTCCATCCGCCGCCTCACTGATCGGCGTTACGAATCGGCGTGCGCTGGTCGATCGTGAGCGAGTTGGAGTCCGCGACATGCGGCTGGTGGCAGGTCATGCAGTGGACGATGCTTCCGGTGCCGAGCACGAGGCGGTCCGTCTGGTTCAGGTCGGTGGTGGTCACGGCCTGAACGCTGCCGTCGGCGGCGAGAATGCCCGCCGCCGTCCGGTCGACCCCATGCAAGTTCGCGTTCAGCGTCTGGCTGGTGGGGTGATGGAACACCGTCGTCCCGAGCGTCACTGAGGGGAGGTCGCCCGGAATCCCGTTCGCGACGCCTCCCTCGACGTCCTGCCACTTCATGAGGCGGTCCTTGTGGCAGATCTTGCACATGGCGCTGTCGGTGTTGTCGGTGATGAGGAACGGGTAGGAGACGTAGAAGCCCTGGAACCTGTCGCCCGCCAAGAACGTGCCGCTGTTGAACCTCACCGTGACAGACGGATCGTCGGCGTTGACCGTCGCGGGCGGGGTGAAGGGGACCGGGGTCGACCACGTCGCCCCGTTGTCATGCGAGACCCGGAACTGGTAGTTCGCCGGGATGTCGATGAGATAGCCCTTCGGCGGCGCGTTTGACGCCACAGTCGCGAGCTGCAGCGTCCCCGTCCCATACGTCGTTCCCGTCCTGTCGATACACGACGTCCCGCCAATGCAAACGGACGCCGCAGGCACGATCGGCACGGAGGTGTGCTGTGGCCCCTTGTTCCGTGACGCCCCCAGGTGCTGATCATGGCAGGTGGAGCACATGAGCTTGCCCTGATCGAGGTTCCTCGCCATCGTGCTCGCCAGGACCGGGTCCGGGGGCGTCGCACCGAGGTTCGTCGACATCGCGGTCCACCGGTGCGACTGGCCCTTGATTCCGGGAACCGCCTGATCCGAGGTGCTATCGAGAGCGGGGTCGAAGCCCCAGTCCCCGCCGAAGACCGTGGCGGAGAATGACGCGTGGCAGCTGGCGCAGTTGTTGATGTTTCCGTTCTGCAGCATGAGCCCGGCGCTCGACGCGTTGTGCATGGCGTGGCAGTTCGAGCACTGGACGGACACGGCCGGGGTCGGGGCCGACAGGTTGTGAGGGGCGTCGCTTGCCACCGCGAGCGCGGGCGCTCCCAGGACGAGCGCGAGGGCGACAAACCTTACGGGACGCATCACTGAACCCCTCCCGCAGACACGTTGATCTCGACCGACGCCGGCGCGCTGCGCGTCGTTCCGTCGTCCACCTGGAGCTCGAAGGCATACACCCCAGGGTCGTGCGGTTTGAACGACGTCACCGCGGTCTGGCTTTCGATGGCCACCCACGGCCCGCCGACCTGGCTCCAGCGGTAGCGCGTGGCACCGGTGCTGGCGCGCCCGTCGAGGAGCACGCGATCGTTGACGATCGCGGTCGGCTGCGCCGTGACACGCGCCTGCGGGATCGCCGCGCCGCGATCACGGGCCTCGAAGGCGACGCTGAACGGCCGGCTCTCGGCGCCAGCCGCGTCGCGGACCTTGACCTCGAACACGTAGAAGCCGGGGGCGAACGGGACCGCCGTTGCCGTCGCGGCGTCCGCGTCCGTCAGCCCTGCGGCGGGGCCGGAGACCTGGCGCCAGGCATAGACCGTCCCGCCGCTGGCCGTGGCCTCGAGCGCGACGGGGGCGCTCATGGCGACGATCGAGGGCGCGGTCGCCGTCACCGTCGGGAGCGTTCCACCCGTGTCGGCCACGTAGACCTCGACGCGGGCCGCGGGCGAGCGCAGCGACCCGCTCGCGACAGCGACCTCGAAGGCGTAGCGGCCCGGTGCCGGTGGCGAGAACGAGGCGACGCGCTCGCTCGCGCCGGAGATCTCCGCGCCCAGCTTGCCGAGATCCGGCCCGGCGACCTGCTGCCAGGTGTAGGCCCCGTCGCCGCCGACGACGCTCGCGCTCGCGTCGAGCGCGACGCTGTCGCCGACATTCGCGGTCGCCGGCACGGCGCGGGCGATCGCGGTCGGAGCCGTTCCGGGACCCGCGACGAGCACCGGAACCTCGGCCGTCCCCTGGTTGCCGGCGCTGTCCGAGACCGTGACCTGGAACGCGTACAGGCCGGGGCGGCGTGCCTCTCGGAAGATGGTGCTGCCGCTCTCGGCCCCGTCGATGGGCGAGCCGAGCGTCTCGTCCCACGTGAAGGTGAGCGGATCGCCGTTCGCGTCGCTCGACGCGGTCGCGTCGAGCAGCACCCCTCGGCCCGGCGCCGCGACGACGACGCGTCCCGCGTCCGCGCGCGGCGGCACGTTGTCGACCGTCACCGTCACGCGCCCCGGCGCGCTCGCGACACCGCCGCACCTCGCCGTCGCGTCGAAGGCGTAGCTGCCCGCCGTCCTCGCGACGAAGGTCGGGGACGCGGAGGTCGTCGAGCTGAGCGTCGCCTTCAGCGTGCCGGTGGTCGGCTGCGACCAGCCGATGGTGCAGTTGCCGGTGCCCGCGATGACGGAGGAGAGCCGGACGAGGCCGGGCGGCGTATGCGCCGGCCCGGAGACCGAGACCGCGGGGGCGTGATCGCTGCCATTCAGGGGATCGTACCCCATGGCGACCTCCCAGCCGTCGGAGAAGCCGTCGCCGTCCGTGTCGCGGTTTCGGGGATCCGTGCCGTGGGCGTACTCCTCGGCGTTGTTCAGGCCGTCGCCGTCGTAGTCGAGGAGCGCGTCGCCGGCCCAGTTCGGGTTGAGCCCGTGCGCGATCTCCCAGGCGTCGGGCAGCCCGTCGCAGTCGGAGTCGCCGGCGCAGGTGGGGAGCGGCGCGCCGGTCCCGAATCGAAGGATGTTCCAGCCGCTCACCACCGCGAGATCGTTGCTCGCCATCACGGCGACGGCGCCCGGCGCGAAGAGGTGCCCTTCCCCGGTGCCCCAGGCCCCGATCGTCGCGAGCGGCGACAGGTCGGGCGCGTACGCCTGGATGACGCCCTGGAAGGAGTCCGTGATGTACTTGCGGCCGTCCGGACCGACGGCGAGACCGCCGGCGCGCGTGAGCTGCCCCGCGCCGCCGCCGACGGACAGGTAGGATCCCGCGTACACAAAGGAGCGATCGTACGAGTGGACGAACCGGGCTGCCGCGATCGGCAACGCGGATGGAAGCTGCGACTCCGGGTACGGGTTCATGAAGAGCACCCACGCGCGACCGGCGGCGGAGTCGAACGCGATGTCGATCATCCCGTTGAGCCCATAACCCCCTGCGTCCGTGACGAACGCGACCCTGGCGCCGTCGGGCCGGACGACGCGGATGCGCAGGAGATCGGATTCCACGATCCAGATCGCCATCCCCACGGGGTCGTAGGCGAGCGCGATCGCGCTGCGGTGGAGAGGGCCATCTGCGAGCGTGACCTTCGCGATGGTGCGGCCGGTCGAGGGGTCGATCTTGAAGAGGCTTCCCCGGGACGTCGTCGCCCACAGCACGCCGCCCCCGTACGCGACCGCGAGCACCGGTTCGGGCAGCGTCGCGAGGCCCCGCATCTCGCCGCGCGCGGTGACGAGCGCGACCTCCCCGGAGTCCGTGGGCTGGCGAGCCACGATCGCCATGTTCCCGTCGTCCGCGATCGAGATCCGCCGGGGCGCGACGAACGAGGCGCCGAGCGAGGCCTGGTAGTTCGCGAGTCCCACGTTCACGACCGTGCTCGTCGAGACGGGCGCGCCCCCGTTCGACACCGTGACGGTCAGCGTGTAGGGGCCGGGGGTTGCGGGCGCCGCCCATGAGGCGACGGCGGGGTTGACCGCGTCCGGGGTGAGCGTGCCTCCGGTGACGCTCCAGGCGTACGTGAGCGGCCTCGGCGGAACGTTGGAATCCGTCGCAGTGACGGAGAACGTGCTCGTCGAGCCCGCCATCACGTCGCTCGCGCCGACGATCGCGCTCACGGCGGGCGGCAGGCTCGCCCCGGCGACCGTCGTGATCGACGCCGAGCTCGCAATGGTGCTCAGCGCGCCGAAGGGGTTCTTGATCGTCGCCGTGCAGGTGGCGGTGACGATCCCGGGGGCCCCGGGCGTCGTCCAGCTCGATGCGACGGTGCACGTGCCGGCGCCCGTGGTGCACGTGAAGTCGGTCGGGCTCGCCGTCCCGCCGTCGACGGTCACCTGGATCGACTGTACCGTGTAGCTGCCGACCATGCCGGGCGCACCGGTGGCGTCGCAGCCGACCTGGACCGTCGACCCTGCGATCACATCCCCAGGTGGCGCGGAGACGGATGCCTGGACGACCGGCACGCCGGCGAAAGCCTCCGCCGGAAGCAGCGAGACGAGCGCAAGCGCTGCGTGGACGTATCCCCGGATCCTCATGGTGCTGGGAAACTGCAAGCAGCGAGCCCGGACAAGCCGAGTCGTGAGCAGGGGTTCGCCCCTCATCCCCGCGGATCGCTTGCGGTCCGGCCACCCGCGGCTGGTGGTCTGGCGGGGGCCTTGGGGCTTTTCCCCCATGTGGCGCGAGTAATGGCGCACGAGCGACGATCTGCCGCCTTCGGGTGGGGGACCGCGCCGCGTCGAAAGCCAGCGGACGAGGCTCGCGCGCGCGCCGCCCCAGCTCCGCCGGGGCGCCTTTCCCGGGCGCGGGAGGCGAAGGTTCACAGAGCCCCGCGCGCGGCGGCCGCCGGTCCGAGCGCGGCGCGCACCTCCGCCACCCGCCGCCGCAGCTTCACCCATAGTGACGCGCCGCCCGCGACGAATGCGAACGCGATGACGTGCTTCACGACGAGCGCAGGCACCTGCGCGCGGCCGGCGGCGTTCGCCCATTCGAACTCCGCGTAGAAGATCGTCCGCGGCACGCCGCCCACGACGATCCAGGCGAGCGAGAAGCGCGCGAGGCGCGACATGCTCCGGTGGATCTCGAGGAAGTAGCGGGCGGCGTCCTCGCCGCGCGCGCCGGCGTCGTAGCGGCGGAGCATCACCCACAGGGCGAACCCGCTCGCGGCGAGCAGCGCCGTCGCCACGTCGTGGAAGTAGTTGTTCATCATGAGGGCGACGCCGGCCGCAGGGCTCATCGACGGAGAACGTATCAGAGACCTCCGCCGCGGGTCACCCCGGCCGGACTCATAGCGGGGCTCAATTGCCCCCGTGAACGCGCCCGCGCCCGCGCCCGCGCCCGGCTTCTTCGGGCTCGGACTCGGGCTCGTTTACGGGCTCGGGGCTCATGCCAACCGAGAGACGCTGTCACCCGGTCAGCGGCGCGAGGGCGGGCGGCGCGGCCGCGGCGGCGGCGCGGGCCTCCCGGTGCTCTCGCGCGTACTGCTTGAACGCCCGCCCCTGCGGGAACTGGATCATCCAGGAGCTGACGTGGCTCATCGGGAACCCGCGCCAGCCGACCTGCGCCACCCGCGAGAGGATGCGCGGCATCGTGAAGAGCCGCGCCCGCAGGTCGACGATGAGATCCTCGCGCTCCTCGGCGGACAGCGTCGGGTGCTCGAAGACCGCGCGGTTCCCGTCGTAGCAGTCCCAGTCGAGGCCGGGCCGCAGGTGCTCGCGGTACTGCTCGTAGAGCTTCGTCCCAGGGAACGGCGTCGTCATCACGGGATGGGCGGAGACCTTGAGCTCGTCGCACAGCGCGAGGAGCCCGTCGTAGTCCTCGCGCACGTCCTGCCGCCCGCCGAGCATCGCGAAGAGCATCACCTCGATGCCGTGGTCCCGGATGCGCCGGATCTGATCGCGGCGGCGCCTCCCCTGCTTCGAGGCCGCCTGGTACTCCTCGAGGCTCGCCGCGTTGTTCGACTCCCACCCGACGAGCACGGCGGTGAGCCCGGCGCGGCGCGCGTTCGAGAGGAGCTCGTCGGCGCGCTCGTGGTCGAGGGTGACGAGGTCGCCCGAGCCGAACCACCACTTCCCGCGCACGGTCCGCGCCATCTCGGCGTACAGCTCGATGGAGCGCTTCACGTTCACGCCCCAGATGTTGTCGTCGATGCCCCAGAACAGCCGGCGCTTCGACCCGGCGACCTCGGCGACGACCTCGTCGATCGGGCGCATGCGGCAGCGCCCGCCGAAGAACTCGTGGACCGAGCAGAACGTGCAGCGGTGCGGGCAGCCGCGCGAGGTCTGGAAGTAGCCGTACACGTACTTCGAGCTCCACAGGTCCGTGACCGGCCGGGGGAGCCGCTCGAGCTCCGGGAACGTGCCCTGATACGCGGGCTCCAGCGTGCCCCGCTCGAGATCGCGGAGCAGCCTCAGCCACACCGTCTCGGCCTCGCCGACCACGATCGCGTCAGCGTGCCGGCGCGCCTCCTCCGGGAGCGCCGACGTGTGGATGCCCCCGAGGACGACCTTCTTGCCGAGGGCGCGCAGCTCGTCCGAGACGCGATAGACCCACGGCGCCTGCGGCGTGAGGACCGTGAACGCGACGGCGTCGGCCGCGACCTGCTCCGGGACGAGCGGCTCCTTGTTCGCGTCGAGGAGCGCGAGCTCGACGTCCGGCGCGAGCTTCTGCGTGAGGCCGGCGAGATACTCGAGGACGGGCGGCGCGATGGGCAGGCCCTTCGACCGCTCTCCCTTCTCGCCGAACGGAGGCGACACGAGGAGGAGCTTCATGCGAGGCACCTGCGGCCACGAGACGCGGGTGCGCGGTACGTCGCGCCCGGATGCGACATCGCGCCACCGATACCACCTTCACGAGGCTTCCTTCAAGGAACGCGTACACACATGGGGCTGCGCGAGGCGAGGCGGGGTGAGCGCCGTGCCGCGGGCGCCTGCGCGCGCGGCGATCGGCGCGCGACACAGGGCGCCACCCGGCTAAACGGGCGAGCACGATTCGCGATCACCAGAAACCGTTCGTGCTGAGCGCAGCGCCCGCGCAGCGGGCGCGGAGTCGAAGCACGCGCCTTGGAACGTATGGCGCCCTTCGACTTCGCCTGCCCTGAGCGTAGGGGCCGCACCGCGGCCCCGAAGTCGAAGGGCTCAGGGCGAACGGAATCTTCCCGGTGTTTCCGAATCGCGATCGCCCGTTTACGTCGAGCTGCTGCGACGCGAAGCGAAGCGGCCGACGGCGAGGCCGAGCGCGGCGAGCGCCGCTCCGAGCATCGCCAGCGGGATCCCGACGTCCCGCACCATGCCGAGCGCCACCCAGCCGCGGGCTTCCGGAAACCTCAGCACGAGCCCCTCGAACTCGATCTCGCCCCCCGGCGCCACGTCGCCCTGGGCGACGAGCAGCTTCCCGCGGTAGACCGAGGCGCGGAGCGGCGGGACCGCGGGCGGACCGCGGAGGGGCGCCGCGAGGAGCTCAACGTACACGCGGTGCGGGGCGCCCGCCAGGCGGAGCCCGTCGATCTTGCCCGGCGGGAGGAGGTCGAGCTTCACGATCGCCGTGTCGATGACCGTCCCCGACTTCCTCGCGAGCTCCCAGCGGAGCGCGAGTCCGGCATCCTCGGCCAGGAGGAACCGCCCCCATCCGCGCCACAGCGGCCATGCGCCCCCGACCCGCTCGCGACCGCCGCCCTTCACGTCGATGGTGGCGCGCGCTCGGTCCACGCCGCCGTCCTGCCCGAGCCGGGCCTCCACCTGCTCCACCGTGAACGCGATGGGGAACGGCCCGGGAGACATCCGGCGCGGCGGATCGCGCCCCGCGAACTGCTCGGGCGCGCCGGTGAACTCCTCGCCCTCCGCGACGCGCAGCTCGAGCCGGTCGCGCGAGAGGAGCGAGGCGACGAACGCGAGCGCGATCAGGGCCTGCCCGCCGCGGACGAGCGCCGGCGCGAAGGCGCCGCGGCCCGCGAGGAGATGCACGCGCCCCTCGGGCGTGATCTCGAGCGGTAGGACGCGGGTGAGCGCCACCGCCGCGTCGATCACAAGCGCCGCCGCGAGCGCCCCGAACGCGTACGACGTGACGAGCGCGTGCGCGCCCTCCGGCGTGCCGAGGCGCCCCCAGGCGATCCACGCGCCGAGATACAGCGCCGCGAGGGCGAGCAGCGAGAGCGACACGGGCGCGGTCCCGATGCGCGACGCGACCCCGCGCAACGCGCCGCGAACGGCGAGCTCGAGCCTAGCCGACATTGAACACGTGCGCGCTCCCTTGCATGACGAGGTTCACGCCCCAGAACGTCACGATGACCGTGACGATCGCGCCGACGACGATCCACGCGATGCGCCGCCCGCGCCAGCCGAGCGTCTTCCGGAGATGCAGGACGAGGCCGTAGACGAGGAACGACAGCAAGGACCAGGTCTCGACCGGATCCCACGACCAGTACGAGCCCCACAGGTCCTTCGCCCAGATCGCCCCCGACGCGATCATGATCGCGTCGGTCGCGAACCCGAACACGGTGGCGCGGAACATGAGCTCGTCGAGCCGCGCCAGATCCTCGGCGGGCGCCTCCTTCCCGTGGCGCGTCTTGCGCAGGTAGACGATCCCCGCGCCGCAGGCGACGGTGAACGCGCCGTACGCGAGCCAGGCGAAGAACACGTGGATGTAGAGCCAGAACGAGTTCAGGGACGCGACGAGCGGACTCGGGGTGGTCTTCGACAGCGCGCCGCCGCCGATGACGAGGAGCGCGAACGGCAGCGCCGCGGCGGCGACGAGCGGGTGACGCTCGCGATGGGCGGCCCAGGCCGTCATCGCCACGATGAACCACCCGCCGAGGAGCGCGTTCTCGAAGTTGCCCTCCGCGGGGAGGTGCCCGGCCTCGATCCAGCGCCACGCCACGAGCACCGTGTGCGCGGCGAGCGCGCCCACGATGCACCCCCACGCCCAGCGCGTGAGTCGCGGCTTGTCGAACGCCTGCCCCGCGATCTGCGCCCCGACCGCGAGCGCGTACACGGCGAGCATCGACCAGAAGAGGAGCGCGTACGAGAAGGTCATGCGTTCGCCCTCGCTTCGCCGTCGCCGAGCGTCGAGACGACGAGAGACAGGTCGCGGAGCTCCTCCCGGAACCGACCCGGGTTGAACTCCGCACGCCCGCCGAGCCGGACGACGTCATCCGCCCACAGGAGGACGACGTCGCGACGGTACCAGAACATGCGCCAGAGGATCCCCACGACGAGGAGCAGGAAGCCCGCGACGAGCAGGCCGCCGCCGCGCTCGGACACGGCGCGGATGCCGACCCAGTAGCGCACCTCGTCGAGCATGACGAGCACCTCCCCTGCCCTCACCGCCTCGCCGCGGCGCAGCGAGCCGTCGAACACCTCCCGCCCGCCGTCGACGAGCCGCAGCTTCACCGCGACCGTCGACAGCTCCTCGCGCTGCGGGAACGCCACGCCCATCGGGATCGGCTCGACGACCGCCTCGAGCGTCGTGCCCGCGAGCCGGACGCGCGCCGGAAGGTCCATCCGGGCCGTGATGACGGCGACGCGATCGTGCGTGAAGCCGTTCGCGTCCTGTGCCCACAGCACGGGCGCGATCCCGACCCGCTCGACGAGCACCGTGAGCGGCCCCCAGGTGGCCGGCGCGTTGACGCGCGCGACCTGCGCGGGACCGGGGATGTCCGTCCGCCGCAGCGAGACGGCGAGGTCCACCGGGCTCCCCGCCTCGAGGCGCGGGTCCACGCGGTCGACCAGTAGGCGGAAATCCGGCGGTGGGCCGAGGGGTGCGCGCCGGACGACCGTACCGGCCGTCGACGGGATCTCCTGTCCCTCGGCTCCGCCCAGGTTCGACACGTCGCGGGTGAGGTAGAGCTGCACCCCGCCCGCGGCGAGCACGAGGAAGCTCGCATGGAAGAGCGGGAAGCCGAGGAGCGCGAGGCGGTGCTTCACGCCCCACAGCGCGTGCGGGCCCACGTTCGCCGTCCGGAAGCCGAGCTGCTCGAGGAGGCGCGCCGCCTGGGCCCGATCCACCGCCGCGCCGCCGCCTCGCAGCTCGAGCCCGCCCTGCGCCATGCCGCGGACCTGGGCGTCGGACGGCGGAGCCAGCCTGAGCCGGCGAATGGTGGTCCCCGTCCGCTCGATCAGCACCGCCGTCAGGTTCACGAAGAACGCGCCGAGCGTGGCGACGAAGAGCGGGCTCGTCGAGATCCGCCCGAGGCCGGCGTCCTTTAGGAGCCACCTGGCGACAGGGCCGCTCCGGGCCAACCGCGCGAACCCCTCCGGATCGGTGGCGGCCTGCGGGACGAGGACGTTCACGAGGAGGAGCGCCGAGAGCGCGACGAGGATCATCGCGGCGAGCCTCATCGAGACGAGCACGGTGAGGAGGCGACGCACTCTAGCGGCTCCGGGGTTCCTGGCGCGCCGGCGCGGGCGGCGGCTCGATCCTCCAGCTCACCACGCGCCAGCGAGCCCCCTCGCGGCGAACGAAGTAGCGCGCCTGGACGACGTCCGCCCGGACCTGCGGCTCCGGCGTGCCCTCCGGAACCCGCGTCACGCGGACGACCCAGTACTCCCTCGTCACCACCTCGACGCCGGCGGGCCTGGACGGCTCGACCGCCTCGACCTGGATCCGGACCGGCTGCGGCTCCTCCATCCGGCCCTCGTGACGGGTGAAGGCGACGTCGGCGACCATCTCCTCGACGACTTCCGTCGCGGCCGGGATCCGATCCACGAAGCGCTGGTCGGCGCTGCTCCGCACGAGGTGGCTCGAGAGCGTCACCACCTGGCGCACGGCCTCGACGGCGCCGTCCCGATCCTCCTGCGTCACGCGCAGCGCCGCCGACCCCAGGCGCACCTCCGCCGCCGCGACGCCGAGCAGCGCGACGCCGATCGCGAGCGTCACGAGCGCCGCCTTCACGAGCGCCCCCGCGCGGGGGGCCCGCAGCCGAGGGGTCGACTGGACGCGTCGTGCGGCATCACCGCGACACTACACCGGAAAGCCGCGGCGGGCGATCCTGGCCTACCGCCCGGCCATTGCGGTCGCGGCGCGTCCGAGGAGGCGGTTCAAGAAGCGGCCTCAACGAGGCGCGGCTGCGCCCTCGAGCAGGATCTCCCTCGCCCCGGGGCACCAAGCCCGGGGGAGGACGCCTCAACAGCCTGCTGAACGACCGATCGCGATTCGCGATCACCAGAAACCGTTCGTGCTGAGCGGAGCGCCCGCGGGCGGGCGCGGAGTCGAAGCACGCGCCTTGGGACGCATGGCGCCCTTCGACTTCGGGGCGCTTCGCGCCCCTACGCTCAGGGCGAACGGATCTTCCCGGTGTTTCCGAATCGCGATCGCCCGTTTAGCGATTGCGGCCCGGTTGCGGCTGCGGATCCGGATGCGGAAGCCGCCTGCGGGTGCGCCCGCGGCAGCGGCGTCGAGCTTATCGAGAAAGCGGCGCGAGACCGTGACGTGGAGCCGGCGGAGCTCGGCGGTGAGCGGCTCGACCTCGAGTTGCGCAGGACGCACTCGGGCCGGCGGCGCCGACGACACATCTGGGACGCTCGCGTTGGCACGAGCTGGTTCTTCCGGAAGAACCGACGCGGCCCGGGGCGCGTCGCTCGCTCCGACGGCCTCGGCGGGCGAAGCATGTCCGCCCTTCGACAGACTGAGGGCGAACGGAACGGCGGGCGGAGCGGCCGCCGCCCGCACCACCGTCACAACCTCCCGCCGCGGCGGTGCGTCGTCGGGAAGGAGGGCGGCTGACACCACCTTCGCCTCGCGCTTCGACAGCTCGAAGAACCGCGGGAGGACGTCGCTCCGATTCTCCGGGGTGATGACCTTCGACAGCTCGACGACGCTGGTCAAGCAGAGTCGACCGTCTCGCAGCGGCTCGAGGATCTCGGGATAGCGCTGGATGAGCTCCGCCGCGACCTTCCGATAGAAGGCGGGCCCCTTCGCGAGCGCGGATCCGTCGTCCGAGGGTGAACGCGTCAAGCTGGAAGCGCGGCTATTTGGGGCGTACGTTTACGGTGAGTGATCGAACCGCCGCGAGCCGATCTTGTCCCGGCGCCTCCCGCGCGCGGCGACGCCCTCGGCCGTCGCCTCCGTCGTTGCCGTGCCCGCGCGCGAGATGACAGCACTCCGGAGGGCGCTGGAAGTCACCACCGGCGCCAGGCGGCGAGCGGCCAGAGCAGCACCGACGCGGCGAACAGCGCGAGCCCCACCCGGATCGGCGCGTCGTAGGTCCGCCGGGAGATGTCGATCTCCGACCAGCGGCGGAGGCCGGCGAACCCGACGCGGTATCCGTCCGCGAGGTCGGCGAACTCCCCCGGCTTGAGCGTCCCCGCGCCGACGGGCACGCCCTCCCGCTCGATCGAGAGCTCGAGGCGCGGATGGCCCTTCATGTCCTCGTTCAGATCGTCGAGCGCGAGGGCGCAGCGCAAGAGGAGCTTCTCCCTCGAGATCTCGAAGTCGCGCGCGAAGGCGATCCCGGCGGGCCCTTCCCGCACCGTCCGGAACGGGACGTGCTCGTCGAGCAGCGGGCGATCGCGCTGCGTCACGACGATCCGCGGCGCGAAGCCGAACGCGCCCTGGTGGAACACGAGCGTCCGGAAGCGCGCCGCGGATCCCCGGTCCACGGAGATCCCGACCTCCTCGCCCGCCGCGTCGAGGACGCGAAGGCGGCTCACCGCGCGGAAGTGCTCCGGCCCCGCTCCGACGAGCTCGAGACGCGCGAGCGCGAGGGTCAGGTGGAGCTCGCGCAGGTTCGCGAGCGGCCCCGCCACGAAGGCGTCGAGCGTCTCGGTCCGGGCGAGGCGGACGGGCTCCCGCTCCGCGACGACGACGAATCCCTGGAAGGAGAAGGCCCAGGTGGCGAATCCGCCCGCCCCCACGGCGATGAGGCCCGCCGCTCCGAGGACCGCCGCGAGCGCCGAGACGCGCCGCGGGCCACGGGCCGCGCGGACGGCGGCCTCGACGGCGCACGCGCAGAGGGCGAGCGCAGTGACGCACACGAGGGCCGCGAGCACGGCCGGACGCGGGGCGAGCGAGCCGCGCTTCATCGCGAGGAGATAGGCGGCGTCGGCCGCGGCGAGGGCGCCGGCCGCCGCCCAGAGGACGGCGCGCAGCCGCGAGGTCGTGGAGGTCGGCGAGCGCACGACGAGACGAGTCAACGAAGGGAATTAGACCACGGCGTCCGGGAAGGTCAGTGCGGCGCTCGGCCGCACGGAGGCCGCCGCGTGAGGGACCACCACGTGGGCTTGCGAAGATTACCTTACCACGGTAATGCCTCGGCATGCCGATCGCTCAGTCGCGCCTCACGTCGCAGGGACAGGTCTCCATCCCCGCCGAGATCCGGCGACGGCTCGGCCTCGGGCCGGGCTCCGTTATCGAGTGGGAGGAGACGCAGGATGGGATCGTGATCCGCCGCGCGGGCCGCTACTCGTTCGCGGACATGCGCGGCGCCCTGTTCCCGAACGGCCCCGGCCGCGCCCGCAGCCTCGACGAGCTCGAGGCCGGCATCCGCGCTCACGTCCGGAGGCGCCATGCGCGCCGTTGACACGGACGTCCTCGTGCGCCTGATCGTCGGCGACGATGCGCGCCAGGCGCAGGCCGCCGAGGCGTTCGTGCGTCAGGGGGCCTGGGTGTCCCAACTCGTGCTCGCGGAGACGACCTGGGTCCTCGAGTCCGTCTACGAGCTCGGCGCCGAGCGACTCGCGGCCGCCATCGAGATGCTGCTCAACCATCAGGCCCTCACGGTGCAGGAGAGCGACACCGTCGCGCGCGCCCTGGCGCTGTTCCGCGATCGTCCGGCGCTGGGGTTCTCCGACTGCCTCGTGCTCGAGGTCGCCCGCGCGGCGGGGCACCTCCCCCTCGGAACCTTCGACCGCGACCTCGCGACGCGGGACGGCGCCGCGCGAATCGACGTGCGCTAGCCGGCCGCGCCGACGCGCCGCGAGCACGGTGAGCGGCTCCCGGCGCAGGCGGCCGCAGAACTAGACTTCCGGGACACTTCCACAACACGAAAGGCACCGTGCCCATCACCGAGCCGACCCCTGTTCCCCCCGGCCTCATCGAGCGACACATCCTCGTGCTTCGGCACCACCGGGTGATGCTCGATGAACAGCTCGCGGCCCTCTACAGCGTCCAGGTGAAGGCGCTCAACCAGGCCGTGAAGCGCAACCGCGAGCGCTTCCCCGATGATTTCATGTTCCAACTGACGGCGGAGGGAGGGAGACCGCTCGTCCAAGGTCACAGACTGTGACCTTGGACGCTGGACGCGGTCGCGGCGCACATCGCAAGTACCGCCCGTACGCCTTCACGGAACAGGGCGTCGCGATGTTGTCGAGCGTCCTCCGCAGCCCTCGCGCCGTGCAGGTGAACATCGAGATCATGCGAGCGTTCGTGCGACTCCGACAGATGCTTCGGGCGAACGCCGACTTGGCACGCAAGCTCGCTGCGCTCGAAGCGAAGTATGACGCCCAGTTCAAGGTCGTCTTCGATGCGATCCGCGAACTCATGGAACCACCCCTGCGGCCCACCCGCCGCATCGGGTTCGCGCAGAAGTAGGCTTTCGGGACGGTCTCGCGGTGATCGACGTGTGCTCGCTCATGGGCTGGCGGGGTGGGATCGTCCGCGCAGCGCCGTGCCGAGCGCCCGGTACTGCTCCGCGGCGCGAGGAAACCGCTGCCGACCGCGCTCGAATGCCTCCAGCGCAGCCTGCCGATCCCCGAGCTGCACGAGGGCGAGCGCCCGCGTGAAGTCGAGGTGAGGCGGCCGCTCGGCCTGGTCCTCGAGCACGTCCGCCGCCCGCAGGACCGCTTTCCACGCCTCCGACGGCGGGATTGGCTCGAGACCGGTCGGGAGCGGCTCCGCCGCGAACACGAGCGCATCGGTCGCCCGGACGATCCGCCAGCGGGGGCTTCGCAGGAACCAGGCGATCGCCTGCAAGAGCCGGCCGCTCGAGTACATCGGCTGCACGAGCGCGGTGGAGATCCCCCGGCGCGAGAGGGGCTCGGCCGGCGCGCCGTGGACCACCGCGTCGTGATCGGCGAGGGTCGCGGCATCGGCGAGCCGCCCGTCCAGGAACGTGCGCGGCCGCCCATTCCACGCCCAGTCCAGGTAACCCCCCACGTCCATGCTGTTGAACACCGGCCGGAGGAGAGGCCTCGCCCGCACGAACTCGGCGGCATCGCGCGGGAACCAGCGCCAGTCGACCCCCGCGCCGAACGGAGGGTCCCGGTCGAGGAGCGCGAGCGCGAGCAGCGCCGCGACGCCGAGCGCGCATGCCGGGGCCACCGCTCGAGGCGCGCGCGCGCCAAGGGGAGCCCAGCTCGCGATCCCCTCGAGCGCGCCGGGGATCATCGCGAGCGCGGCGAAGCCGACGTTGCGCGCGACGACCGCGCCGAGCAGCGCGGCGACAAGGCAGAGCGCGAGGCGAGCGGCGCGCCCGCTCCGGCCGCCCCATGCGAGGACCGCTCCCGCGCCGGACAGGAGGGCGAGCTGGAGGAACAGCGCGGGATAGCGCCAGGTCGGTTGCATCTCGGTGATCCCGCCGAGGAGCCCGCCCGGCGCGAGGTACTCGACGACGCGCCAGGCGAAGCGCGCCGCGCCGAGGCCCACGAGCGCGGCCGCGGCGAGGGCGGCGAGCCGGAGCGGGAGCGGCTGCGCGCGCCAGAAGTCGAGACGCGGCCTGAGCGCGAGGACGAGGCCGGCGAGCGCCGCCCCGACCGCCCACGAGACGTGGACGGGGGCCCAGAGCGCGAGGATCGCGCCGAGACCGACGAGGGGGCGCCACGACGGCCGTTCGCCGAACGCGAGCGCCGTGCGGAGCGCCGCCGCGAGGAGCACCGCGCCCACGATCTCCGGCCGTGGCGAGAAGCGCCCGTGGGCGACGAAGATCGCCGCCGCGCAGTACAGGGCGCCGAGGGCCGCCCGCGCCGGATCGGCTTCGCGGGCGAGCGGCCATGCGAGGAGCGTGGCGGCCAGCGCGGCGCACAGCGCGACGAACGCGGACACGGCGGCGTGCCCGCCGGCGGCGAAGGTCCCGTACAGCCCGAGCTGGAACGGCCACTCGGAGCCGAGGTACGCGCGCGCGACGCGCTCGTGGAACGGAGCCGGCGCCGGGTCGGGCGCCGCGGGCGCGCCGACGAACGGCTCGGGGAGGAAGATCGTTCCCGCCTCGGCGAAGGCGCGCCCGAGGGCGAGGTGCGTCCAGTAATCGGGATCGTTGATCTGGCGCAGGCCCGAAAGGAGCGCGAACGCCGCGACGGCGATGAGCGCGGCGACACCGGCGCGGCGGCCTCCCTCGGGCGACACGGGGCCGAGCTTACCGCCGCCGGCGCTCGAGGCGGGCTGTTCTCCTCGACGCGGCATGAAGGCGCAAAACCGCGCAGAGCAATCGAGGCTGGCAGTGTCGCCGCCAGGCCATCACTGATTCGGAATCGGGTTGTAGCTGGCGTCGTAGCAGCCAACGACTTTGTCCTCGCCAGGAACGAGGTTATGGCCGCCGCTCAGCCGCGAGTTACCGACGAGCACCCTGTTGTCGACTCCGCCGGGGAGCTTCGAGATGGCGAGGACGCCGCCGGAGATGTTGGAGTTATTGAGCGAGAACGGCCCGTCTCCGCCACGGCCGTACTGGCTGTTACTGTCGACGAGTCCGTAGGCGGACCCGCTCAGGACAGATCCGTCGACGGTGAAGTGGGAGCCGGAGAGCGCAGCGTCGTCGACCGGTGCCGGCGCGGCGACGGTGACGACAACCCGCGAGTTACGGATCGTCGCACTGGTGTCGCTGTACGTGGTGACGCCATAGTTCCTGCAGTCGTCGGTTGCCGTGGAACGGATGATGATCTCGCTGTTCACGATGGTCCCGGTACCGCCTTCGACCATGACGCCGTAGAGCGAGCCCGACCCCGTGACCGAGATGACGCTGTCGCGGATCGTCGGGTTGGACGACATAATCGCCTCGGCGTCTCCTGCGCCCGTGACCTCAAGGATGCTCTTCGAGAGCAGCACGCTTCCGCCCGTGTAGAGCGGGATGTCGGTGCCGGTGGAGAGGAGCCTCGAGTCGTGGATCTCGAGGGGACCATTCCCGGCCGAGATGCCGTACCCGGACGTACTGGGCATCTTCAGCGTCACGTTGCGGAAGGTGATGGTGTCGGAGTGCGAGCCGATCGACACTCCGTAAGAAACGCGCTGCACGATCGTGAGGTTCTGAACCGAGAATCCGGCCACCATCGACGGCGCGCCCGCGGTGATGACGGGATTCGTCCCGTCGTCCTGGAGGATGGTCGCGTCCCGTCCATTCCCCACGATGTCCACGTAGTCCTTCATGACGAGTGACTCGGTGTACGTCCCAGCCATCACCTGCATGACGAAGCGGTTCGTGGCGCTCGCCGTCGACACCGAGTCGATCGCCGCCTGGATGGTCGAGAAGGTCCGGACACCGTCCACCGGCGTCGCCTGGACGACCCGGACGTTGTCCGGGACGTTCCACGGGTACTTCGTGCCTCCTGCGGCGAGCGCCCCGCGCGGCGCGAGCGCAAGGACAGCCGTGAGCGCGAAAGCGGCGCGCGCCCCAGTCTTCATCAGTATCGGTGTCATGGGTTCCCCTTCCTTGTTGCGCCGCAGCATCATGCTGCGGGGGTGCGAAGCAGCGAGACCCATTTCGTGCACGGTGGGTCACCCGGGTTTCCGAGCCTTCGACTCCCGGCTCGCGGGCGGGAGGCGGCGCTCCCCCGCCCGCGTCGTGGCCGCCCGTCAGTAGGCGAGGTTGCGGTTCGCGGGCGGCATGTTGGTTCGGTAGATGCCTCCCGAGTGCACCGTACAGCCGCCCCAGGTGTCCGTGTTCCCGGAGCTCAGCGTGTAGCACCCGCGATTGACCGTGCTCTGCCAATCGTTCGGATCGTAGTACCGCATGCTGTCTCCGTTCATGAAGCGATAGGCATTGCGCTGGGTGAGGCCCGACGTCCCTGGGCCCACGCCGTTCGTACCGACGCCGATGATCTGCGAGGTCCCGTGGATCGTGCCGAAGCCGCCGAGGCCTCCCCCTGTGCCGGCCTTGCTCGGCGGGCCGCCGCCGTGGCAGTTGCCGCAGGCGTATCCGAAGACATTGCCACTGCTACCGCTGCGCGCCGACCCGGGGGACAGCGTTATCGTGTCAACCCAGTCGCTCGCTCGCGCCGTGTGGACGCCGTTGCCGCCGTAATAGTACGTCCCGAGATGGCATTGCGCGCAGTTGTAATACGTGTAGTTGGCCGACGCGCTCGAACCCGGCGGCAGGGTCGGCCCGCCCTGGTAATCCTTCAGGAGGTACTCGTTGAGCGAGCCGTGCGAGTTGCCGCTCACCCCGTTTGCACCGTCGGAGGTGTGGCAGTCCTCGCAGGCCATGACCGAGCTCGACGCCCAGGCGTACTTGGCGCGGTTGAAGTACGTCGTCGTGTCCCAGCCCGACGTCCCGACGTACACCGACTGCGACATGCCGCGGATCGCATGGCGCGCGTAGATGCCCTGGGGCGGATCCGGCCGGTTATTCGGTGCCGGCCGGACCGCCGCGTCGAAGTCCGTCGACGCGTAGGTGCCGCCCGTGGACGTGCGCCCGGTCACCGCGACGCGCGAGCCGACGTCCACCACCCGCATGTTGGCGGTGGTGCACGCGTTCGGGAATGTGAGATTCGCCCCGGGATTCACGCAGCGGAGCTGCTGGTCATAGGAGTTAGTGATCTGCGCGTCGTAGAACGGATTCGCCGCCGTCGCGCCGACGTCGCCCACGCTCAACGGCGCGGCGGCGGCGCCGTCGGCGTCGTGGCAGCTCACGCAGAACTTGTCGAGGCCCTTCCGGCAGTTGGTCTCGGTGCCGGCGAGGCCCGTCGGGATGCCGGTGGTACAGGCGACACTCGCTCCGGGCAGGGCGTCGTCGCTGTTGCCCGACGTCTCGGACTTGAAGGTCGCGTTCGAGCTGTTCGCACTGTAAGTCAGGCCGAGGGTCTTCATGGTGTTCACGTCGTACTGGTAGAAGATGCTCGCGTTGTCGGAGTCGCGGAGGTACACGAGGCCGCTCGGGTTCTTGTGCTTCCCGAGGCCGTAGGTGGGGCTCAGCGGGTCGCCGTCGTACTCGTTGGTGCTCACGGGACTGCCCTGGGAGGCGGTGACGGCCTCGGCGTGGCACACGGCGCAGTCGTTGTCGGTCAGCTTGTTCGTGCCGGTCAGCGCGCTGCTGAACACGTGGTGCGACCGCAGCGCGAAGTCGGGGAGGACGTTTCGGCGGCTTCCGGTCACGTGGGTGTCGTCCTGCGGACCGCCATGGCAGGTGAGGCAGCCGCCACCACCCGTCGCCTCACCGTTGCAGTGCGTGCTGTAGTTGACGGTGCCGGCGGCGACCGTCGTGTACCCGGTATGGCAGCCGGGGCCGCACGTCGGGTCCGTCGAGTGCGCAGTCCCGGACTTCGTCTGGGGCGGCGGGCTCAGGTGGCAGCTCTGGCAGTCCACCGTGGAGCTCCACGAGACGACGTTCGTCGTGTTGCCCGATCCATTGAACTTGCCGTGGCAGTAGGTGTTCGTGCACTGGTGCGTCGAGGCGTTGTACGTCCCGCCGGTTCCACCCGCCCACGATCCGAACGTCGCGTCGAAGACGACGTCGGTCCGCGTGCCGTCCACGTGCCTCGTGCCGATGATGTTCACGTCGTCCGTGGTCGTGGCGTAATGGCAGAGATGGCAGCCGAAGGCGTAGCCTGACGTGTTGGAGTTGATGTGCCTCGCGTGCTTCGGCGACATGGCGGGGGTCGCGACGTCCTTGCCGGCATGGCACTGCGTGCAGCTCGGAGCGGTCCCGCCCCAGGTCGGCAGGGTCGAGGGGTACGTCTGCGTCGTCGCGTAATTCGCGCCGTCATAGGGAGCGGCGTTCGAGTGGCAGTAGGTCTGGCAGGCGCGGGTCGAGGTGTTGTAGGGCGTCGCGGCCGTGCTGCCGGGGTTCGTCCCGACGTTCCCGAACGAGACGTCCCGGACGCCGTCGAGGTGCTTGCCGGTGTTCTGGATGGCCGTGCCGGCCGTCGTCACCGTCGTGCTGTGGCAGCGCACGCAGGAGGCGGCGGCCGCCGCCTGGGACGACGTCGGGACGTGCACGCCGGCCTTCCCGCTGCCGCCGTGAGCGGTGTCGGTGATGTGGCTGTTGTAGCGCGTCGTGTTGCTGTAGTCGGGCTCGCCGGCGAGGGAGGACGTCCGCCCGTGGCACCCCTTGCAGACCGCCGAGGCGGTCCAGGTCGTGGTCCATTGGATGGGCGCGTACGTCGTCGTGCCCGAGATCTCGCGCCCGTCGGAGTGGCACCAGTTCGTGTCGCAGCTCGGGGTTGCGCTGTAGGTGCCGCCGCTGCGCGTCCCCACGTTCGCGAGCGAGACGTTCGGACTTCCGTTGACGTGGTTCGTCCGGTTCGAGATGACCGTGTTCGAGCTCACCGTCGCCGAGTGGCAGGTGATGCACACGATGTTCGCGCCGATCAGGTTGGAGTTGTTCACGTGGTTCTTGTGCGAGGTCGTTCCGGTGTCCGGGAGTGTCCCGATGACCGGCGTTCCGGTCGCGTCACCGCCGTGGCACAGGCGGCACCTCGCCAAGCCCGTCGGTGTCCAGGCCATCGAGGGCGGGGAGCTCGCGCCGGTCATGTCCCGGTCCGTGCCGTTCGAGTGGCAGTAGGTGTTCGAGCACTTGAGCGTGGCCTTGTCGTACGAGCCGGGCGCCAGGCCCGCGCCGTTGCCGAGGTAGGAGTCGAACTGCACGTCCTTCGTCCCGTTCGCGTGGAGGGCCTTGTTCGTGATCGCGCTGCCCGTCCCGACCGACGCGTGGCACCGCTCGCAGACGTAGCCGTAGCCGGAGGTCGTGTTCACGTGGAGATCGTGCGCCTTCGACATGGTGGACGTGTCCGCCTGCGTCCCGTGGCATCTCCCGCAGTTCCAGCTCACGCCCGCCGCCTGCCAGGTGATGGTCGTGTAGACCATCGTGGCGTCCACCGGGGCGCCGTTCGAATGGCAGTACAGGGTCGCGCAGGTCCCGATGCTCCACCCGAAATAGAGGTTCGCGTACGCGCCGTTCGCGACGCCCTGGACCGGGGGCTGCGCCGTGCCGGCCGGCGTGTAGGTGCCCCCGGTGTTCTTTGGCTCCGCGCTCGCGTCGAAGATCGTCTCGGACGCAAACGGATCCCCGCTCGTTCCGGAGTGCGTGTCCGTCGGGTGACTGCCCTGGTGGCACTTGGCGCAGCGGTACCCGTATGCCGTCGCGGTCGCCTCCGAGCTCACGTCTGCGTAGGCTTGCGGGGGGTTCTGGGCGTTCTCCACCTGGTTGTGCTGGGCGTGCAGGCCGGCCGTCTGCGGTGCCTGGTGGCACTCGTTGCACTTTTTCGCGTGCACGTGGCAGTCGGTGCAGCGGTCGCGCGGCGACAGGTTCGTGCCCCACGCGCTCTTGTGACCGTCGCTCGTGCTCTTCGTGTAGTGGTTGACCCCCGGCTGCTGATCTATCGAGTCCAAGGGGTTCGCGTCGTCGTCGTGGCAGTTCCGGCAGATGCCCCGGGACGTGCCCGACGGCGTGTAGATGTAGTCCGGATAGTCGATCCGGGAATTGCCGCCCAGGTTTCCCCTGAACTCGATCCACTGCGCGAGCGTCTGGGGCACGCCGCTCGTTGACGCCCAGTCGGTCCTCGTCTGCTCGACCGGGTACCGCTGGACCATGAACCAGAGCTCGTTCGGCGTCGCCGCCGCCGACTTGTCGCCGTGCGGGTCGTGGCAGTCCCAGCAGAAGTTGCCGCCGTTGTTGTCCGGGGGATTCCCTCCGTTGCCGTGATGGGCGCCGTAATGGTCGGTTCCGAGCTTCGTCGTCGCCGCGACGAGCGCATAGGCCGTCCCGGCGCCGTCTGGGTCGAAGCCGAGGGCGCTCCAGGGGGGGTCGACGATCTTGCCGTGGCAGATGAGGCACACCGAGTTCCACCCGTCGCCGGCGGTCGAGGTCACGTACGTCGCGTTGAAGTTCGCCGGATTGAGCCGGAACCAGTTGTTCGGGTCGTTGTGGCTCGTCGAGCTCGAGTGGCAGTAGAAGCAGCCGTGATCCCCGACGGCAGAGCCCATGGTGTCGAACTTGGCCGTCGGGTTGTCGGACGGATAGTAGCCCGCTCCCTTTCCCGGGTTCGTGTTCGTGCTGGTCAGCGCGCCGTGGCCGTAGGTCATCCACTCCGACGTGTCGATGATCGGCGTCGGTCCCGTCCAGTTCCCCCAGGTCTTGACGTCGACGTCGCACGTACCCACGCAACCCGTTCTGAGATGGCAGTTCCAGCACCCCTTGTCCGTCGGGGCGAACCCCGTGGAATGGGCGTGGCAGATCTTGCAGGGCACGTTGGCGTCGTGGGTGGTCCCGCCGCCACCGGTCCGGTACCGGGCGCTGGCGGTCACCGGATCCTGCGTCCGCGTGTGGCAGGCCTGGCACACGCCGGTAGCGTCGCTGTTCGCGTACGAGCCCGTCCTCGACGCGGCGCCGCCGGTGCTCGCGAACCCGGTCGTGTTCGTGAAGTAGACCGCCTTCGGCGGCGGGCTCGTGCTGCCGATCGCGGGCGGCGTGATCGCGTTCGGGACGAGCTTGATGTTGGTCGTGCCGTGCGGCGTGTGGCAGTCGCGGCAGGTCGTGCTCCAGCTTCCGTACTGCGACCCGGTCGCCTCGGAGCTGTGCGGGACCATGGCATGGCAGTCCGAGCACAGCTGGCTCGCGTTGTCACGCACGAGCAGGCTGCCGTCGCCGCCCTGCGTCCTCACCGAGACGCCGACTGGGCGGGAATAGACGTAGCTGGCGCCGCCGTCGTTCGACGCGCGCACGACGAGCGTGTACCCGCCCTCGCTCGCGATCGTGAGCGTGCCGCCCCACACGCCCGACGACGTCGGGCTGCCGCCATACGCCGTCACCCAGTACAGCGGGTCCAGCCAGTTGAGGCCGTTGTCGTGCGTCACGGCGACCCCGGTGATCGAGGCGCCACCGGGGCTGAACACCCGCGCCTGCACGCGGAACTGCTCGCCTTTCCGCACGACCGAGCCGCTGCCCGGGTTCACGATCCCCACCACCGGCTTCGTCGAGTTCGCCGTCGTGTTGCCGGCGAAGAAGGCGGTCGTGGTCGCGCTGGCAACCACGGGGCCGAACGACGTTCCGGTCGCGTAGTTGCCGTGCGAGTCCTTCGCGAAGATCGCGTAGTAGTACGGCAGACCGCTCGTGATGTTGAGGGTGTCCGACAGGCTTCCCGCGGAGCCGGGGTTCGCGATGGCCTGGCGGACGGTGGTACCGTCCAAGAACGTGCTGCTCGTCGTGTACGGGGTCCCCTCCACCGGCACCGCCGAGACCGGTCCCCCCTGCCGCCTGAGCACCAGCGCCTGGTTGAAGTCGCTGTCGCTCGGGTTCGTCCAGCTCAGCGCCACCGAGCCCGAGCCGGTCGTCACCGCCCCCCACGTCACGTTCGCCGGCGATTGATTGTCGATCGTGACCGTCGCGCTCGCGGTGGTGTCCTCTCGCGGAACGGAGTAAGCGACCGTGTTGCCGGACGTGAGGCCCGTCACGTTCGCCGTCACCGCGTACGTCCCGCCCGGCGGCAGCGGCATCGCCGCGTGCGCCTTCGGCTTCACGCACACCCACAGGCTCTTGATCGCCGGCGACGCCACGAGGCCCGATACCCCGATGCCCACGGTGGTCCCGACCGGCATGGCGCTCCCGTACGTCGTCCCGCCGCAGGCGCTCGTGCTCTGGATCGACAGCGCCTCGATCCCCTGCCACATGTTGGCGGGGAGCGTCACCGTCACCAACTGGATCGTGTCGTTGAAGATGCCCGTCTTGAGCGTGAAGGCGTCCACCGCGGTGGTGGTGGCCGCTCCCGGATCGAGCGTGGCGTTCGGCGGATTCGCCGCGTCCCCTACCGTCGTCGTATCCGGCGTCGCCTGCACCGTGAGCGACGCGTTCGTCGTGTCGTTGTCCGTCACGGTGAAGCCCGAGGCCACCACCGAGCTGACGTTCCCGGTGACGGTCAGCGGGTACTGGATCGTTCCGCCAGTGATGCAGACGTACAGGTCCGTCGAGCCCGACGACGTCGTCGCGCTGATGGACAGCGGGGCGATCGCATTGGCACCCTCGTTGACGGCCGTGGTGAAGCCGTACTCGGTTCCGGTGCACGAGGTCGCCCGGATCGAGATCCGCGACACCGCGGACGCATTCGCGAGGTTCACCGACACCGACGTCACCGTCGCCGGCCCCGTGTTCGTCTGGAGCGAGAACTTGTCGAGCGCCGCCGTCACCCCGGGGCTCAGGTTACCGCTCGATGGCTCCGACGACCCGTTCCCGATCGTGACGGTCGGCGTGGCCGGCGGCTGGACGGTGATCGTCGCGTTCGTCGAGTCGTTGTCCGTCGCCGTGAAGCCAAACGCCGTCGCGGAGGCCACGTTGCCCGTCACCGGCGTCGCGGACACCACCGTCCCGGCGGTGGCGCAGACGTACAGGTCCGTCGTCCCCGTCGCCGTCGTCGCGATGATGTTGTTCGTCGAGAGGGGGATCTGGTTCGTGCCGTTCGCAGGGGTCGCGAGCGTGCCGTACGTCGTCCCGCCCGTGCAGTTGTTCGTGCTCTGGATCGAGATCGCGGACAGCGGAGTGCCGCTCATGTTCAGGGCGACGTCGATCCGCGTGACCGTCGCCGTGCCGCTCGCCGTGTAGAGCGTGAACGTGTCGAGCGCCGCCTTCTGGCCCTGGTCCAGGTTCCCGCCCGACGGCTCGCCGCCGTTGCCGTTCCCGATCGTGAGGGCCCCGAGCTGAGCCGTGAGCGTCGCGCTCGAGGGATCGCTCCCCTGGATGCTGAAGCCCGACGCCGTCACCGCCGTGATCCTCCCCGTGATGGGCGTCGCCGCGGCGACGGTCCCCCCCGTCGCGCACACGTACAGCGTCGAGAGGGCCGTGGTCACGCTGATCTGCGGCGACAGCGTGATCGTGCTCACGCTCGCCGTCGGCGCGTTCACCGTGCCGTAGACCGTCCCGCTGGTGCAATCCGCCGCGCTCCGGATCGCGGCCGACGCTAGCGCCGTCGGGTTCGTCAACGTCAGCTCGAGCACCGACACCCACGCGGTCCCCCCGCCCGAGGTCACCTGCAGCGTGAACGAGTCGAGCAGCTTCGTCTCGCCCGGCGCCAGGTTCGCGTCCGTGTTCGCGGCCCCGCCGCCCAACGTCACGGTCCCCGACGCCGCCGTGTAGTCGACCGTGACCCTCACGTAGTCGAGGTATGCGGTGACCGCGGTGTTGGAGTTCCCGCGCCACATGCGCACGCGCACGGCGAACGTCCCGTCGAGGAGCTGAGCCTGCGTGATCCCGGTGTAGACCGATGACTCGATCGTCGCGGCGATCGGCGAGGCGGTGTTCGTGAACTCGGTGCCCTGCGCGGTCCCCGAGACGTAGGGCTGGAATCCCAGCGTCGCGATGGACGCGTTCGTCGAGACGTACCAGTTCACCTCGACGGTCACCGAGTTGACCGTCGCGCCGGCGGGGACGGACGTGTCGAAGTGGAACCCGCCGAAGTCGGAATTCACCGTCCCGTTCTTGTTCGGGGAGGCAGTCGCGAAGACCCCGTCGGCCGCGTAGGCGTTCGCCGCGCTCGTCCATCCCGTCGTCACGACCGCGTTCGTGCTCGGGTACGCGATCACGGTCGTCGCCTGAGCGGACGCCGGCGCGAGGACCGCCGCCGCGACGAGCACTGCGAGAAGCGCGGCGAGGCGACGCGCGACGAAAGCGCTGACCCCGCGCGGGCCGACATCGGAGCTCGTTGCCTGTCCCTGCCTCGACCGGACGCTCTTCATGTCCCCTCCAGCGCCACGCGCGGGCGCACGGATCCGGGCAGCGAGGTGCAATTGGTGAGCCCCATTCCGCCTTTTGGTCCATTGCGACATTCGATCCTGAATATTGTTCGATTGCACGCCAGGCAGGGCCTCATCCCTCCTCGCCGCGGCGCTGCGACCGATCGTGCTGCGTGCCTTGGCGCGCTCTGCGTGTTTTCACGCGACGAGGCGCGGCGCCCCGCCTCTTTCGCGTCGCCCCCGCTGCGTCACCCTGGCGCGGTGCGCGCAATAGGCCCTCAATCAATGGGCGCGACCCCGCGCCGCGCGCGACAATCCACCGTGTGGCCGACCGGCGCATCGTGCGGCCCCGGGCCACAGGGCATTCGCGGGACGTGAAATGGGCCTCCGCGCCGCCCTACCAGCCGACGGCGGCGCGCGCAGCCCGACCGAGGATCAGCGCGCCGTCGCCGAAGCCGCCTCGAGGCGGACCGCCACGGCCGCGCCGCGCAGCACATCGTCCTCCGCCACCGCCAGCGTGGCCGCGCCCGATCCGTCGGAGATGATCCAGGGACCCGCCTCGACGGTTCCGTTCATTCCGGTGGCGTAGGGAAGGCGCAGCGTCGCACGGCCGTTCGCGTCGGCGACCGCCTCCGCCGCCCACGCGAAGCGGCGCCCCTGGTTCGTCCGCATCGAGCCCTGCGCCCGCACGGCCACGCCCGGTACGGCGCCGCTCGCCTCGAGTCGGGCACCCGGGACGGCGCCGAAGATCTCGAGGCGCTCGCGTCGACCGCGGCGTGCCGAGGCTGCGCGGCCCTCGAAGAGGAGCCGGAACCCCTGGAGCCCGTCGCCGTCGCCGAAGAAGAGGCGAGCCGGCACGAGCCGCGCGTAGGCGTCGCTGGGCCGGGGCGAGAGGCCCGGATCGTCATGGCCCTCCTCGCGAAGCTCCGGGGTCCCCGCCGGCGCGAAGCGCTGCATGTGAAACGACTCCCTGAGAGGATTTCCCATGAGAACGAGCCCGATCCGCCGTCGCGCCAGCACCGCCTCCGCCTCGGCAGGTCCCGGCGCGTACCAGAACGCGCCCCAGTCCTCCATCGCCGACGCCCCCACGTCGGTGCCGAACGGGCTCACCAGGACGGGACGGGCGGCGTGGTACTGGATCGCGTGGCCGAGCGACCACGGCGCGAGCACCCCCTCGCGGCCGGGGGCGACGGGGAGATCCCGCAGCGCGACGAGCGCCTCGAGCTCGTCGTCCGACACGCCGGGCGACCACCCCTGGAGGTGGCGCTGGACGGTCGGCCCGACGACGAGCAGCGCTCCGAACACCAGCACCGCGGCGCCGAGCCGCCCTCCACGCCACCGCCGCGCCGCGACGGCGGCCTCGCGCAGGCCGATGGCGGCGCCGATGCCGAGCGGCACGGACGCGTAGAGCCCGAAGCGCCTGACGGCGAACATCAGCGACACGAAGAAGATCCCCCACGCCGCGAGGAGCACGATGCCCGGGCGCCGCTCGGGGTCGTCGCGCCAGCGCCGCGCGAGCGCGATGCCTCCGCCGATCGCAGCCGGGATGACGAGCCCGAAGCCGTAGAAGATGGCGACGAGACCCTGCTCGACCGAGCCCATCTCGCTCGAGAGGAGTGGCTGGTACTCCTCGATCATGTCGTACCATCGGCCCTGACCGCCTGCCGCGGTCAGCGCCGCCCCGATGCCATCCCGGAGCGAGGCGGACGTGAGGAGGAGCGCGGCGGCCGGGAGCGCCGCGGCGAGGAGGACCTCGACGGCGCGGCGCGCCGCGGAAGACGGTCCGCGGCGAGCCCGGCGGAGCGCGAGGAGCACGCCCCCGAACGCGGCGACCCCCGCTGCGGCGGCGACATGGAGCCCCCCGGCGCTGCGCACGGTGAACCGCGCGAGCGCGCCCGGCGGGCCCAGGACGGCGATCGACGCGGCGAGAAGCGCCGCGCCGCCTCCCGCGCCGGCGAGGAGCGCCGCGGGAGCGCGCCGCGCGGGCTCGTCCGGCTCCGGCGCGAGGACGTTCCAGGCGGCGGTGAAGATCGCGGGCGTGACGAGGAAGAGCGCGCTCCCCATCCACGTCCAGGCGGACAGCGCGACGAGGCCGGCCATCGCGCCGCACGCCCAGGCGAACCGGCGAAGGCGGGGAGCGCGCACCGCGACCTGGAACGCCAGCAGCTCGGCGCCGCAGAGGAGGATCTCCGCCGCGTGCTGGTCGCCCCGTCCGAAGACCGTGTAATCCACGTGCGCGGGCAGCACGGCCACGATCGCCGCCGCGGTCCACCCGCCGCCGGCGCCGAGGCGGCGCGCGAGCGCCGCGGTGACGAGGAGGGATCCGAGGCCGAAGAGGACCGGGAGGATCGCTGCCGCGAGAGCGAGGTCCTCGCGCTCCGGCCTCGGCGAGCCGAGCCGGGCGAGCCCGGCGATGGCGGCGTCGAACGCCGGGGGCCACAGGATCTCCGCTCCCTCGGGCCAGCTCAGGGCGGGATCCCTCCACGGCGCGCCGGGGGCGCCGCGGAGCATGCGCTCGGCGCGGAGCACGTGATAGTGCGGGTCCGTGTCCTCGAGCAGCCGGACGCCCGAGCCCGGGAGCACGTCATCCACGGTCGCGAGCCGGACCGCGGCGCCAAGGACGAGGACGAGCGCTGCACCCGCGACCGTCCGGGCGAGGCCGGATTCACCGGGCACGGCGGCGCTGGGAGCGGGGCACATGCCCGACTCAAAGCGCGACGGCGGGCACGAGGTCAAGGGCGGCGCCGAGACGCAACCCCTTCCTTCCGGAGCGCCCGCCTCGCCCGGCCCCGTGCGAAGATGGCGCCGTGGAGACGCTGCGGCCTTCTGACGTCCATCCTCCGTCCCGGACGCTCTGGCTGTACGCCCTCGGGCTCGTCGCCGCCGCGGCGATGTCCGGCGCGGCGCTGCACGCGCTCGGACAGGCGCGGAGGGTGATCGGCGTCGCCCGCCCGGCCTCCGTGCCTGGTCTCGATGCGCTGCTCGTCCGGCGCAACACCGCGGTCCTCGACGCCTGGCGCGAACGCGGGTTCCGCGGCCGCATCGTCGTGCACGTGGGCCGGTTCCTGCATTTCTTGGGGGAGGAGCCGCGGCCGGGCGCCCGCAGCTATCTCCGCGTCGCCGCGGAGACCGGCATCGCGCGCCGGATACTCTATCTGAGCCCCCCCGGCACGCTCGAAGCGCGCCTCCGCACCCTCGGAGTCGATCGCGCCTCGCTCCCCCTGGCGCTTCCTTCCCAGGTGTTCCCGCGCGTTCTCTACGACAAGCTGCCCGATGTGGACGAGCCGGTCCTCCTCGACGTGAACGCCTCCTTCTTCGACGAGGGCACCGCGGCGGGCCTCCTCGACGCGCTCCGGAGATCGCGGCTCCGGATCGATCTCGTCACGCTGAGCGTCGCGGAGGACGCGGACGACGTGAGCGACCGAGCGAGGGCGGGCCTGCGCCAGTTCGCGGCGGCGCTCGCGGGCACGGCGCGCGAGGAGCGCCCTTGAGCGGGCACGCCACGTCCGGGCGCCCCGCGTTCGCGGCTCTCCTCGCGGCGATCACGCTCGCCGGACTGCTCGTCCGCTCCTGTGGGCTCGCGGGCCAGCCGCCGCTCGAGGACGACCGGGCGGCGGGCGTCACGGCCGCGAACTTCGTCGAGCGGGGCCACCCCGGGCCCACCATGTGGCACCACCCGCGCCTGCGCGACCTCCTCGTCTACGCGACGACTTCGGCCCTGGGCGAGACGAAGCTCGGGCTGGTCCTCCCGAGCCTCCTGCTCGGCGTGCTCTCGATCCCGATCATCGGCCTGCTGGGCCGGAGGCTCGCCGGTCCCGCCGCCGGGACCGTCGCGGCGGCGTTCGTCGCGCTGGACCCGCTCCACGTCGACTACTCGCGACAAGCGGTACAGGAGGTCTACACCTTCTTCTTCGGCGCGGCGGGCGTTCTCCTCGCGCTGCGGCACGCGAAGACCCGTCGGCCGGCGTGGCTCCTCGCCTCCGGCGTGACGTTCGGCCTCGGCGCGGCGGCGAAGTGGTCTGTCCTCTTCCCGATGGCGGTCACGGCGGCGTGGCTCGTCGTCGCGCAGCTCCGCGACCGCGAGGCGTCGCGTTCGGCCACCGCAGCGCGGATCGCGTTCACGCTCGCGGCGCTCGGCGCCCTGCCCGCGACCGTCTACCTGCTCACCTGGACGCCCTGGTTCGTGCAGGGGCGGGATCTTCGGGACTGGCTCGAGCTGCAGCGGGCGATGGCTGCCGAGGCCCGGATCCATGCCGGGTTCAATGCCTGGGGGCTCGACCTCCCGCACGAGGCGTGGCGGTGGTTCGTCCTCCCCGTCGCGTTCGCCGACTTCACCTTCGGGCCGGCGGGCCCCATCCCGATCGTCGCGATCGCCAACCCGGCGGTGTGGCTCCTCACGCTCCCGGCCGTGCTCCAGGTCGCGCGCAGGGGCTTTCGCGAGCGGCGGCCGGAGGACGCGCTGCTCGTGGCGCTGTTCGCGGGCACGTACCTGCCCTTCCTCCTCACCTCTCGTCCGATCTGGCTGCACTCGGCGCTCGCGGTCCTCCCCTTCCCGCTCATCGCGGTCGCCGCGCTGCTCGTCGGACTCCAGCGGCGCGGGGCCCGGGCGCGCCTCGCGATCGGCGCGTACGCGGCCGTCGTGCTCGCGGTGGCGCTGCCGCTCCTCGCGCTCGCCACCGGCCGCGCCATGGACATCGGCCCGCTGCGGCGGCTCGCCGAGTTCTACCGTCCGGCGGCCCGGTTCGAGGAGCCGCCGAAGTAGGCGCGGGCCGTCGCTCGGACGGCGGCCACCCCCTCACCACCTGCGCCACGCGGCGAGCGGCCAGAGCATCGCTCCGGCCAGGAACAGCACCAGCCCCGCGAGTATCGGCGCCGCCTACGTCCGCCGCGAGAAGTCGATCTCCGCCCAGCGACGCAGGCCGGCGAAGCCGATCCGGTATCCGTCCCCGAGGTCGGCGAAGTTGCCGGGAGCGAGCGTGCCCTCCCCGATCGCGGCGCCGGCGCGCGCGACCGAGACCTCGAGCTTCGGGTGCCCCTTCATGTCGTCGTTCAGGTTCTCGAGCGTGACCGCACCGCGGACGAGGAGCTTCTCCCGTGCGATCTCGAACTCGCCGACGAACGCGATCCCGTCCGGTCCCTCGCGGATCGTGCGGAAAGGGACGAACGTGTCGAGGATCGTCTCCTTGCCCTTCAAGACGACCACGCGCGGCGCGAAGCCGAACGCGGGCGGGTGGAAGCGCGGCGCTTCCGCCCGCAGGTGCGCTGCTCGGACCTCTGCTAGTACGTGACCGGTCGCGCGAAGGCCCTGTTGCGGTTGCCGCTCCCGCCCGCGTGCTTCGTGCAGCCCCCCCAGCCGGTCTCGCCGGTGGTGAGCGTGTAACACTGGGCCACCATGCCCGTCCAGCCCATCGGATCGTAGTACCGCATGCTCGCGCCGTTCGTGAAGCGGTACGCATTGCGGCAAGCCCCTGGGGTCGTGCCGCAGTTGACGGTCGCTCCGCTGGTGGTGCTGGTGGTGACCGGGACCATCTCGCTCGTTCCGTGGATCCCGCAGGTACTCCGAGCTGGAACCGTGGGAGTTACCGGTGGCGCCGTTCGCGCCGTCCGAGGTGTGGCAGTCCGCGCAGCCCATCACCGACGTGTCGTTCCAGTTGGGCTTCCCGTTCTCGTCGGTGCCCATGCTCGTGAAGCGCCCGGCATCGTACATCGACAGGTTCGAGCCGCCGAGGGCCGTGTACTTCGTGTAGATGGAGGTCGACTGGCCGCGGATCGCGTGCCGTGAGTTGATGCCCTTGGGCGGCGGCGACCCCGTCACCATCGACTTGACGTCGACTACCGTGCCCGGCGCGGTGCAGGTCGGCTGCTTGGCGCCAGGCATCGTCGGCGCGCCGTCGCAGCGGACGAGCTGATCGTACTCGTTCGTGATCTTCGCGTCGTTGAACGGGTTCAGCGCTGTCGCGGCCGCGTCCGCCTTGAAGGCCGCGATCTGCAACGCGCCGTCGGAGTCATGGCAGTTGATGCAGAACGGGTCGAGATGGGTCGAGGTCTCGGTCCGCCAGACGGCGTTGCCGCTGTTCCAGTTGGCGGCCGCGCCGGCGCTCGCCGCCACCGCGTCCTTGTCGTACGTGAACACCGCGGTCGTGCTGTCCACGTTGCGCAGGTCGATCTTCTTGTTCCCGTGGTAGATCGGATCGGTGTCGGTGATTACGCCCCCGCTCACCAACGCCTCCGCATGGCAGACCGCGCAGTCGGCGTTCGAGAGGGTGCCGCCCATGAAGGCGCCGCCGTTTCCGACGTGGTGCGAGCGGAAGTTGGGCGTCGTCCCGTTCAGGAAGTCGGGGCCGACCGGCCGGCGCGTGCCCATCAGCGATGCGCCGTGGCAGGCCGAGCTCAGGCAGTCGGGGCCACCGCCGGAGCCGACGAACTTGGCGGAGTGCTTGTGGCACGCGATGCAGTAGCTCGTGGGTTTGTGGGTCGGAGCGGTCGCGGCGCCGCTGTTATATGGGGCCACGCCGCCGGCGCCGTCCGGATCGTCGTAGCCGGTGTACCCCCAGTACTCGCTCCAGGCGGTCGCCGGGTTCGGCGCCGGGCTGGTGGGATCGTGGCACGCCTGGCAGATCCCCTTGTGCGCCGCGGGGGGGACCGTGCTGGTCTCCGCGATGCGCCCGAGCGGGGAAGGAGACGCCTGTATCGCGGTCTTGTTGTAGTACTCGACGCTGCGCATGTTGGCCGCGGACCCCGGGTAGCCGATGGTGCCGTCGGTGGTGACGAAGACCTGCCTGCGGATCATCTCGATGTTGTTGCCGCTCGAATCCGTGTTCGACGGCCGGCTGCCGTGCGGGTCGTGGCAATCCCAGCAGAACTTGCCGCCCTGCGTCGGGAGCGTGTGCTTCGTGCCGTCGTGGGCGGTGTCCGCCTTGATCGTCCCGTTCTTGATGGTCTGCCCGGACGGGGTCACGCCCGCGCTGCCGGTCTTGTGGCAGGCGAGGCAGTTGCCGTTCTGGCCGTCGGCGCCGCCGATGTTGCGGAGCCGGTACGGGTTCGTGCCGGTGCCGTGGCCCACGCTCGAGTCGTGGCAGTAGAGGCACTCGGAGGTGCCGTCGATCGGCGGGGGGAAGTTCGCGGGAGGATTGGAGCCGGCCACGCCGCCGCCGATCTCGTAATTGCCGGTGGTCTTACCGTGGCCGGAATAGGTCCACTCGTTCGTGTTGATCGTGGCCATGATCCCGTTGTTCCAGAAGCTCGCGCCGAAGTCGTCCACCTCCGCGCCGGTGGTTCCATGGCAGTTGAGGCAGGTCACCACCGCGCCCCACTGCGGCGTCCCGGCGGTGCCGTGGCACGAGCCGCCCGTATAGCCGCAGGTCTTCGTGCCCGACGTGTAGGTCGCGCCCCCCGACTGGCGCGTCGCGTCCCACGTCACCTCGCGAGAGCCGTCGATGTGGAGCGTCGAGGAGAGGACGATCGCCGTGCCGCTCGTGGTGGTGCCGGTGTGGCACGTCGCGCAGTCCGCCGCGGCGCTCACGTGCTTCGCGTGGCTGTTCGCGCCGGGTTGGCCCGCTCCGCTGTTGGCGTAGTCGGGATCGCCATACGTCCGGCTCTTGCCGTGGCAGCCGTTGCAGCCGATCGCGCCGTTCCAGGCGACCGAGGTGTAGCTCGGCGTCGCCTGCCCGGAGGAGTGGCAGTAGATGCTGCTGCACGTCGGGCTCGCGTACGTCCCTCCACTGAACGTGCCGATCGCGCTGAACGCCACGTTGGCCGTTCCGTTCACGTGAAGCGCGTACCCGGCGGTGGAGATCGGCGAGTTGCCGTTCGCCACGACGGAGTTATGGCAGTTCGCGCAGAAGAAGTTCGTCCCGATGACCCCCGTGTTGTTGAGGTGGGCCGAGTGCTTGCCGGTGACGAGGGTCGCCCCCGACTGGTGGCACGAGGTACAGGGGAGAGGTGATGGCGCGGTCCAGGCGTCGGACGTGGAGACGTAGGACGGCGACACCTTCGTCCCGTCGGAGTGGCAGTACGTGCTCGAGCACTTGAGGGTGGTCTTGTTGTAGCTCCCGCCCGAGTTGTTCGGGCCGGAGGCGTCGAACGCCACGTCCTTCGTGCCGTTCACGTGCAGGACCTTGCCGCCGCCCCTGAAGGTCGAGAACGCCGAGGCGCCCGTCACGACGGAGGAGTGGCACCGCTCGCAGCCGTACGCGTAGTTCCCCACCGACGAGTTGACGTGCTTCGCGTGCGCGCGCGACATCGTGGTCGTCGCGGTGTCCTTCGCGCCGTGGCAAGAGCTGCAGTTGGTCGCGAGGCCGGTGTTCCACTTGATGGTCGTGTACGCGAGGGTTGCGTCCACGGGGGCGCCGTTCGAGTGACAGTAGAGGCTCGCGCACGTCCCGTCGGTCCACCCCCAGTACTTGTTCGCGTAGTCGCCGTTCGCCATCCCCTGGACCGTGTACACCGTCGAGCCGCGCGCGTACGTGCCCAGCCCGTTCTGCGGGTCCGCGTCGGCGTCGAAGGCCATGTCCGACACGAACGGATCCCCGATCGTCCCGGAGTGCGTGTCCTTCGGGTGCGTGCCCTGGTGGCACTTCGCGCAGCGGAACCCGTACTGCGTAATGGTCCCAGTCGTGGTCGCGGCGGAGCTCACGTCCGTGTAGGAGGTCGGGAGCGACCCGACCTGGTCGTGCTGCGAGTGGCGGCCCGCCGCCTGCGGCGCGTCATGGCACTCGTTGCACGCCCTCGAATGCACGTGGCAGTAGGTGCAGCGATCGCCTGGCGCCAGGCCGGCGCCGACGCGGGGCAGCTGGCCCGTGACGGGGTTGTTCTCGGGGTGGCTGTCGTACGTGGACTGGTTGTCATGGGCCGTCGCCGTCGAGTGGCAGACCCGGCAGATGCCGGTCGCGGTCCCGGACGGCGGGTAGATGTAGTCCGGGAAGTCGATCAGGTTGGGATCGCCGCCGAGGTTGCCGCGGAACTCGACGGCAGGGGCGAGCGTCACGGGCTGGCCGCTCGCTCCCGTGCTCGCCATCACGGGGCGCCTCTGGATCATGGACCACAAGTCGGCGTTCGACGCCGACCTGTCGCCGTGCGGGTCGTGGCAATCCCAGCAGAAGACGCCCCCGCCGTTCTGCATTCCCGCGTTGTGCGCGAATCCGATCCTCTTCGTCGCGGCCACGAGCGCGTAGGCGGTGCCGGGGCCGTCCGGGTCGTAGCCGGTGGCGCTCCAGGTGGCGGTCTTGCCGTGGCAGACGAGGCAGACGGAATTCTGGCCGTCGCCGGTGGGCTTCACGAAGGTCGTGTTGAAGAGGTCGGCGTTGAGCCGGAACCAGTTGGTCGAGTCGCCGTGGCTGGTCGAGCTCGAGTGGCAGTAGAAGCAGCCGTGATCATGGACCGCGGAGCCCATGGCGTCGAAGCCCAGGCGCGTGCCGTCGGTGGGGGGAGGGTTCCCGGACAGGTAGTTCGTGGCGCGGCCATGGCCGTAGGTGGTCCACTCGCCGAGATCGATCTTGGGCGCTATCCCGGTTCCGCCGCCCCAGGTCCACACGTCGACGTCGTACGTGCAGGTCGACCCGCAGGCCGTCGGCGACAGGTGGCAGTTCCAGCACTGCATGTTCGTCGGGGCGAACCCGTTCCCGTGGGCGTGGCAGTTCTTGCACGGGAGGTTCACGTCGTGGGTCAGCCCGCCGCCGGTGTTCTGGTAGCGCGGGTTGCCCTTGAGGTCCTGCGTCCGCGTGTGGCAGGCCTGGCACACGCCGGTCGAGTCGCCGTTCGCGTACGAGCCCGTCCTCGACGCGGCGCCGCCGGTGCTCGCGAACCCGGTCGTGTTCGTGAAGAAGACCGCCTTGGGCGGCGGGCTCGTGCTGCCGATCGCCGGAGGCGTGATCGCGTTCGGGACGAGCTTGATGTTGGTCGTGCCGTGCGGCGTGTGGCAGTCGCGGCAGGTCGTGCTCCAGCTTCCGTACTGCGACCCGGTCTTCTCCGAGCTGTGCGGCACCATGGCATGGCAGTCGCTGCAGAGCTGGCTCGCGTTGTCGCGCACGAGCAGGGTGCCGTCGCCGCCGTTCGTCCTCACCGAGATTCCGACCGGGCGCGAGTACGTCGTGCCGCCGGCATTCGTCGCGCGCACGACGAGCGTGTATCCGCCCGTCGCCGGGATGGAGATCGTGCCGCCCCAGACACCCGACGAGGGGCTCCCGCCGTACGCCGTCACCCAGTACAGCGGGTCCGGCCAGGTGCTACCGTCGTGCGTCACGGCGACCGCGCTGATCGCGGCGCCACCGGGGCTGAACACCCGCGCCTGAACGCGGAAGCTCTGGCCCGCCGCCACCACCGAGCCGCTGCCGGGGTTCACGATCCCGACGACGGGCTTCGTCGAGTTCACCGCCGTGTCGCCGGCAAAGAAGGCGGTCCCGGTCGCGCTGGGAACGACGGGGCCGAACGACGTTCCGGTCGCGTAGTTGCCGTGCGAGTCCTTCGCGAAGATCGCGTAGTAGTACGGCACGCCGTTCGTGACGGAGTCGCCGTAGGTCTGCGCGCTTCCAACGTAGATGATCTTGCTGGCCGGAGGCGAGACGCCGAACGGAGTGGCATCCGTTGGGAGCGAATAGGTGCGCCCCTCCGACGGCACGTCAGCGACCGGTCCCCCTTGCAGCCTGAGCACCACCACCTGGTTGAAGTCTGAGTCGCCCGGGTTCGTCCAGTTGAGCGTCACCGAGTTCGAGCCGGTCGTCACCGCGCCCCACCTCACGTTCGCCGGCGACGCGTTGTCGATCGTGACCGTCGCGCTCGCCGAGGTGTCCTGGTAGACGGCCGCGTTGCTGGACGCGATGGCCGTCACGTTCGCCGTCACCGCGTACGTCCCGCCCGGCGGCAGCGGCATCGCCGCGTGCGCCTTCGGCTTCACGCACACCCACAGGTTCTTGATCGCAGTCGAGGCCACGAGATTCGAAACCCCGATGCCCACGGTGGTCCCGACCGGCGTGGCGCTCCCGTACGTCGTCCCACCCGAGCAGGCCGCCACGTTCTGGATCGACACCGCCTCGATCCCCTGCCACACGTTTGGCGCCAGCGTCACCGTCACCGACTGGATCGTGTCGTTGAAGATGCCCGTCTTGAGCGTGAAGGCGTCCACCGCGGTCGCGACGCCGCCGGGGTCGATCGTGCCGCTCGGCGGGTTCGCCGCGTCCCCCACCGTCGTCGTGTCCGCCGTCGCCAGCACCGTGAACGACGTAGCGCCGCCCCCATCGGTCCCCGTCACGGTGTAGCCGGGCGTGGACGTGGCGACGGCGGAGACGGTGCCCGTCGCCGTGGTGCTGAACTGCACCGTCCCACCGGTGGTGCACACGTAGCGGGTCGTCGCCGTCGTCGTGGCCGTGAGGGTGGGCGTGGCGATCAGGTTCGCTCCTGCGACGACCGAACCGATCGAGCCGTAGCTCGTCCCGCCACAGTTCGAAGCGCTGTTGATGGACAGGCCCGAGAGCGCGGCGGCGCCGCTTCCGATGTTCACCGTCACCGAGCTGATCGTCGGCGAGCCCGTGCTCGCCACCAGGCTGAAGCCGTCGAGCGCGCCCGGCTGCCCCGCCGCAATCGAGACGGTGCCCGGGTTCGTCCCGTCGGCGAGCGTGATGGTGCTCGCCGCCACCGTGAACGACGTCGCTCCGGAGGGATCGGTACCGCCGACGGAGTAACCGCCGCTCGACGTGGTAAAGCCGGAGACGGTGCCCGTGACGGGAGTGTTCGAGGCCACGGTCGCGCCGGTGGCGCAGACGTAGAGGTTCGTCCCCGGCGAGGTGGCGGCGGTGAGGCCAGGGACGGTGGTGTTGATCGTGTTCGCTCCCGGGGCCACCGAACCGATCGAGCCGTAGCTCGTCCCGAGCGTGCAGCTCGAGTTGCTGTAGATCGACAGGCCCGAGAGCGCGGCGGCGCCGGTTCCGACGTACACCGTCACCGAGCTGATCGCCGGCGAGCCCGTGCTCGCCGTGAGGTTGAACCCGTCGAGCGCGCCCTGCTGCCCCGCCACGACCGAGACGATGCCCGGGTTCGGCCCGTCGCCGAGCGTGATGGGGATGCTCACAGGAGGGGTCACCGTGAACGACGTCGCGCCGCTGAGATCGGTCCCCGTCACGGTGTAGCCGGGCGTGGAGACGCCGGAGACGGTGCCCGTGACGGTGGTGCTCGAGGCCACGGTCGCGCCGGTGGCGCAGACATAGAGGGTCGTCCCCGGCGAGGTGGCGGCGGTGAGGCCGGAGCCGGTGGTGTTGATCGTATTCGCTCCCAGGGCCACCGAACCGATCGAGCCGTAGCTCGTCCCCGTGCAGCTCGAGGTGCTGTAGATCGACAGGCCCGAGAGCGCGGCGGCGCCGGTTCCGATGCTCACCGTCACCGAGCTGATCGCCGCCGCGACCGGGCTCGCGACGAGGTTGAACCCGTCGAGCGCGCCCGTCTGTCCCGCCGTGATCGAGACGTTGCCCGGATTCGGCCCGTCGCCGAGCGTGATCGTCCCCGACGCCGCAGCATACGTCACGATGACGTACGCCACCTCCACGTTCACCACGTACGCGTCCGCCGAACCGCTCTTGGCCGTCTGGCACTTCACCGCCAGCGCCGCGACGTCCGGCCAGCCGATCGCGCCAAGCGATTTCGACGCCACCACGTACGACGGCTGGTTCACGATCCCCGCCGCAACGATCGAGACCGTGGTCGCCGACACCGCGTCGAACGTATCGAACCGGTACGTGTCGTCGACGGGGGCCGCCGAGGTCTTGTACCTCACGTAGGCGGTCACGTCCGAGATCGTCCCGCGGTCCGTCCCGTCGAAGCCCGAGAGGCTCAGGAGCGAGCTGTTCGGGCTCACGCTCGCCGCCGCGTCGGCGTCCAGCGTCGCGTAGGCGTTCGTCGGCGCGGTCACCGTCCCTGTGACCGTGTTGCTCGTCGGGTAGAGCGTCACGGTCGTCGCCTGAGCGGACGCCGGCGCGAGGACCGCCGCGGCGACGAGCGCGAGGGCGGCCAGGCGCTGCAGCGCGCGGCGCCGCGAGGCGGCTGCCGGCATCTTCGTCCGGAGCTGGGTGACGTGCGCGCTCATCATGTCTCTCCTCCTACGATGCGACGGCGATGCTCCGGACGGGGCCGCGGCGATGAACATCCCGCCGCGGGCAGAACGCCGCGGTTGGAACGGACGTCCGAGACGAGACACGGCGCCGCACGCGCGGATCCGATCCGCGACGAGCGCCAGCTTGCGCGAAGATGTCCGCGTCCCCCTGCCACGTCGCGCGGTGTCGACGCACCCGCATGCCGTTCACGTTGCGTGACACCCTCCCTCGAGAAGACCACGCGGGGCTTAGTCTAGCAGGCGCATGAGCAAACCCGCGCAGCCGAAGCCGCAATTGCCATGCGTCTCAGCGCCGCATGGCGCGACATTTGGCCGCGCCGTTTGGTACCACTCGCAGTGGCGTTTCCCGATAGCGACGGAACCGCGCCGCTTTATCGCAGCCTCCCCGTCGGGAGATGCGCCGGTGAGCGCACCGCGCCCTACTTCGTCCGCGATCGAGCGGCGAGGTCTTGTCGCCGAGCGACGAGACGATCACCGACGACGTGATCGTCTCGCCGCAGTTCGTGGTCCAGCCTTGCGGCCGGCCGGCGCGACCCCTGACGGGTCGAGCGGCGGCCTCGCGCAGGGGGCACCCGTGCGAAGATGGGCCGATGGTCGCGGTGCGAGCCCCTCGATCCGGGGCGACTCCCTCGGCGCGTTGGCGCCGTGCGATCGCGCTCGCGATCGTCGCGGTCCTGGCCGGTGTCGCGCTCCATCTGCTCGGGCGGTCGCGCCGGGTCATCGGGCGCGGCCGCCCGATCGCCGCGGCCGAGGTCCTGCTCGTCCATCGCAACGGGGCCGTCCTCGACGCCTGGCGCGAGCGCGGGCTCCGCGGCCGGGTCGTCGTGCACGTCGGCCGCTTTCTGCACTTCGTCTCAGAGGACGATCCGGCGGGCCTCGCCGCCGCCGCGCTGCGGCGGTTCGCGGCGAAGCTCGCGGGCGCGGGCGGGGTGGCCCCTTGATCGACGCGGAGGCGCTCCGCCGCCCGTCGTTCGGCGCGCTGCTCGCGGCGATCGCCGTCGCCGGGCTGCTCGTCCGGGGCTGCGCGCTCCTCGATCAGCCGCCCCTCGGCGACGATCGGTCCGCGGGGCGCAGCGCCGCGAACTTCGTCGAGCATGGCCATCCCGGTCCCACGATGTGGCACCATCCGCGGCTTCGCGACCTGCTGGTCTGGACGTCGACGCGGGCGGCGGGCGACACGAAGCTCGGGCTCGTCCTGCCGAGCCTGCTCCTCGGCGTGCTCACGATCCCGCTCGTCGGGCTGCTCGGGCGCCGCCTCGCCGGGCCCGGCGCCGGCCTCGTCGCCGCGGCGCTCCTCGCGGTCGATCCGCTCCACGTGGACTACTCCCGGCAGGCCGTCCAGGAGGTCTACACCGCCTTCTTCGGAGCGGCGGGCGTCCTCCTGGCGCTGCGCTACGCGGACGCGCGGCGCGGCGGCTGGCTCGTCGCTTCCGGGGTCGCCTTCGGCCTCGGCGCCGCCTCGAAGTGGTCGGTGGCGTTTCCACTTGCGGTGATGCTCGTCTGGATCGGCGCGGCTCACCTCCGCGAGCGCGGCGAGCCTCCGTCCGCCCGCGCGGCGCGGCTCGCCTTCGCGGTCGCCGCCCTCGGCGTCGTGCCTGCCACCGTCTACCTGCTCACGTGGACGCCCTGGTTCTTCCAGGGGCGCGACCTGCTCGACTGGGTCGATCTCCAGCGCCTCATGGCCGCGGAGATCCGCACCCACGGCGGTTTCACGGAGGCGGATCTCGAGCTGCCGCACGAGGCGTGGCGCTGGTTCGTGCAGCCGGTCGCGTTCGCGGACTTCACGATGGGGCCGCACGGCCCGCTGGCGGTCGTCGCGATCACGAACCCGCTCGTCTGGCCTGCCGCGCTGCCCGCGCTCGTCTTCGTGGCGCGGCGCGCCTGGCGCGCGCGGCGCACGGAGGACGCCCTCGTCGCGGCGCTGTTCCTGGGCACGTACCTCCCCTTCCTGCTCACCTCTCGCCCGATCTGGGTCCACTCGGCGCTCGCGGTGCTGCCGTTCGCCCTCGTCGCGATCGCCACCTTGCTGGTGCGCCTCTGGGACGAGGGCCCGCGTGCGCGCGTCGCGCTGCTGGCGTATGCCGCGGTGGTCGTGTCCGTGCCGCTCTTGGCGCTCGCCACCGGCCACGGCCTGGAGGTCGGCGCGCTGCGCGGGCCTCGCCGAGCCCTATCGCCCCGACGCGCGGCTCGAGGGCGCGCCGCGCGGAGGCCGCCCGGGATCGCGCCAGAACTCCCGCTCGCCCACGTCGACGTCCGCGAGCGCCTCGCGCGCGGCGATGCCGCGCGCGATCCGCAGCCCCTGGGCGATGGAGTGGTCCATGTTGTTGTACCAGAACCGGCCGGACCGCCCGGCGAGGAGCAGGTTCGGATACCGGCGCAGCGCCTCGAGGCAGCCGCGCAGCGCGTCGGGGTACTCGAGCCCGTAGACGGGATAGCTGTCCGGCACCCGCTCGACGTGCGCCGCCACGACCTCGCGCCCGCTCGCGATGGCGCCGACGCGCACGAGGTCGTCGACGACGCTGCCGAGGCGCTCCTCCGCGCCGAGCCAGCGGCCGTCGCCCTCGCGGCAGGTGCACTCGACGCAGAGGGACCCCCGGCCGGCCGGCAGCGCCGCGCCCGAGAACGCGGCGGGCACCGACACGCGCACGAACTCCTCGCCGCCGCCGAAGTAGACCCACTGCTGCTGCGCGATCCGGGCCGGGCGCGCGAGCTCGAGGTTGTAGAGGACCGTGGAGATGAACTCGAGCCCGCCGGCGGGGGCTCCCAAGAGCCGCGCCGCGCCGGTGATCGCGCCGGTCCAGACGACGCCGCCCACCTCGATCCGCACCCCGCCCGCGGTCGCCGCCCGGATCCGGTCGCCCGCCACCTCGAGGGACGTCACGTCCGCGCCGAGGAGGACGCGCCCGCCGGCGGCCGCGACGCCCGCGGCGAGCCGCTCGGCGAGCGTGCCGATCCCGGCGCTCGGGTACAGGAACCGCGTATCCGGGCTCCGGCGCAGGAAAGTGCTCCGCGCGAGCGCCCAGAGCCCGTCCGCGCGGTAGCGCCGGTCGATGACGGCGCGGTCCATGCCGGCCCTCGCCCAGTCGCGGTGGACCTCGCCGGGCGGGAGGGACAGGAACCGCTGCGTGTACGGGGCGAAGAACTCCTCGTACAGCGTGCGGCCGTACCGGTTCACCACCTCCGCCTCGAAGGAGTCGCCGGCGAGGCGCTCGCGCCGCAGGAGCTCGAGACCGCACCGGAGGAGGAGGCGCGGCGGCAGCGACGCCAAGACCGAGGGGCGAAGCGGCCACGCGTGATACCTCCCGAACGCGCGCACCGCGCTCGCCCGCGGGATCTCGAGCAGCTCGCCTTCGAGCGCGCCGGCGAGGAGCCCGGCCACCTCGGCGTCCTCGGTGTGGAACCGGTGCGGTCCCACGTCGAAGAAGAACCCACCGTACCGGAACGTGCGGGCGAGGCCCCCCACCGCGCCGCTCCGCTCCACGACGGAGACGGCGCGTCCCGCTCGCGCCAGCTCCCGCGCGATCGTCAGCCCGGCGAGCCCGGCGCCCACGACGAGCACGTCCGTCGCAGCGCCCGCTATTGGGGTCGCTCGACCGGTCTCGATGTCGCCGCCGGTGCTCACTCGCGTGCGACGCATCAGGCACGTCACCGTGGCAGAGCCGGACGGGAGCGGCGGCTCGCGCGCCGCTGGCGCCACGCACCGACTCCCCACGCCAGCGCTCCCGCCAGCGCGAGCGCCACCCCCGCGAACACCGGAAGACGATAGTTGCGGCGCGAGAGATCGACCTCTACCCACTTCTTCAGGCCGGCGAAGCCGACGCGGTAGCCATCGGAAAGGTCGGCGAAGTGGCCGATCTTGAGCTCTCCCCCCCCGATCGCCCGGCCGCCCTTCGACACCTCCACCACCAGGGTCGGATGACCTCTCATGCTCTCATCGAGGGTCTCGAGGCTCACGACGCCCTTCAGCGTCAGGTCCTCGCTCTCGATCCGAGCCTCGCCCTCGAAGGCGAACTCCGAACCGTCTTTCTGCGTGGTGAACGGCACGCTCTCGTCGAGAAGCGTCCGCTCACCCTGGAGGACGACCAGCCGCGGCGAGAAGCCGAACGCGCCCTGGTGGAACCTCAACGAACCGCTCGCCGCGACGTTGTCCGGGCGAAGCTCGAGGGGCCTGCTCTTCTCGCCTTGTCGGGCGACCAGCAGGTGAACCTCCGGAAAGAAGCCGCCGCCCGACCCCGGCCTGAGCTTGACCCGGCCGAGCTCGATGAGGACGTCCATCTCCCCCAGATTGGCGAGCGGTCCCGCTTCGAGCACCTGAAGGTGGCGGCCGCCGAAGAGCGGCACGATCTCGCCCTCCGTCAGGACGAGGAATCCCTGAAGGCCGAACAGCCAGTTCGCGAACCCCGCCGAACCGATCGCGAGGAGCCCCGCGATCAGCGCCAGCTTGCCCGCGCCTGCGAGCTTCGAGGTCCGCCCGAGCGCCCTCGCGGTCAGCACGCCCTCCCAGAGGAGGAGCACGAGCACCGACGCCATGAGCGCCGCGAGCAAGCGCGGCTCGGTGGGCAGGAGCCCTCGCCGCGCCGCCGCGAGATAGCCGGCGCTCGCGGCGAGCGAGACGCCTATCGCGGCGAGTAGCAGCTTGCGCGCCCGACCCATTCTGCCTCCGGCCCCGCATGTTATCCGGGCGCCGGGCGGATGACCACGCCGGCTCCCGAGTGGAAACGCGGGCCTTCCGGCCCGTAGAATCCGCGCGGGACATGCGGACCTCGCATCGGCTCGCGGTGACGCTCCTGGCCCTTCTCGGCGCCGCGCTCTACGCGAACACCTTCGGCGTGCCGTGGTACCTCGACGACTACGGCGCGATCGTCGACCAGCCCGCGATCCGCGATCTCTCGTCGAGCCTGCGAGGCGTGCTCGCCCCCCGCGGCCTCGGCTCCTTCACCTTCGCCCTGAACTACTGGGCCGGGGGGGTGGAGCCGGCGGGTTACCACCTCGTCAACCTCGCGGTGCACCTGCTCGCCGGGATCGCGGCGTACTACCTCTTGCTGCGGGTGTTCCGCGGGTCGGCGCTCGCCGCCTTCGCGGGAGCCGCGATCTTCCTCGCCCACCCGCTCCAGACCGAGGCGGTGACGTACGTCGTCCAGCGTCTCGCCAGCCTGTCCGCCCTCTTCTTCCTCCTCGCGCTCCTGTGCTGGGTGAAGGCGGGCGAGGCGCGGCAAGACGGCGGAAGGTTCTCGTCGCTGCGCCACCTCGCCTGGGTCGGGACCTCCGTCCTCCTCGCCGCAGCAGCGATCCAGACGAAGGGGAACGCGGTCGTCCTGCCCGCGGCGATGTGGCTCTTCGGGCGAAGCTTCCTCGCGAAGGGTCGCGGCGGCCGGCGCGAGCTGGCCGAGCTGGCGCCCTTCGTGCTGCTCTCCGTCACGGCCGGGATCCGCGAGCTGGCGCTCCCCTTGCTGCGCGGCGGCACCCTCGCGACGCTCGTCCACGCGCAGCAGCCAGCCGGCCCGCTCTCCTACTTCGCGACCGAGCTGGGGGTGCTCTGGATCTACCTGGGCCTCCTCGTCTGGCCCGTCGGCCAGGCGCTCGACCACGACCATCCCATCGTCCGCTCCATCCTCTCGCCCACCACCGCGGCCGCGGCAGCCGGCCTCCTCGCGCTCATGCTCCTCGCCTTTCGCATGCGGCGCCGGAACCCGCGCCTCGCGTTCGGGATCGCCTGGTTCCTGCTCACGCTCGGCGTCGAGTCGAGCTTCATTCCGCTGGACCCGATCTTCGAGCACCGCCTCTATCTGCCCATGTTCGGGTTCGCCATCGCCGTGGTCGAAGCGCTGAGGAGGATCCCATGGCGCCGGACGGCGGCGGCGGCCACGGTCGCGGCCCTCGCTGCCTGCGGCGCGCTCACCTTGCGCCGGAACGCCCTCTGGAACGACCCGATCTCCTTCCTCGAGGACAACCTGCGCCTGGCTCCGCGCCAGCCGCGGATCCACCTCGCCCTCGCCATCGGCTACATGGAGCGCGACCGGCCGCGCGAGGCCATCCCGCTGCTCGAGGAGGCGCTGCGGCTCGATCCGCGCTCGGCCAAGCCGTACGCCAACCTGGGACGGGCCTACGAGCAGATCGGCGACCTGCGCCGGGCGGAGGCCTACTACGAGGCGGCGATCGCGACCGAGCCCCGCGACGCCCTCACCCACACGTTCCTGGCCGACCTGCGCGCCTCCCGGGGAGACTGGGCGGAGGCGGAGGCGGCGGAGCGCCGGGCCATCGCGCTCGACCCGAGCCTCGCACGCGCGCACCTCGGGCTCGCCCTGATGCTCGAGCGGCGGGGGCGCCGCCCGGAGGCGAAGGCGGAGCTCCGGGAGTCGCTCCGGCTCGATCCGCTCGACGCGGACGCCTGGTACCACGGCGGACGCCTCGCGATCGACGACGGCGATCTCGCCGGCGCCGGCGTGATCGTGGCGCGGCTCCGCAGCCTCGATCCCGATCTCGCTCGGAAGCTGGACGAGCGGCTCGCGGAAGCGCGTTCCGCCGCGTCGAGATGAGCCGACGCTCGGCCGCAGGCGAGCCGGCAGGGAGGGCAGCCCTGCCGGCCCGTTGCGCTAAACTAGGCTCGGCGCAGGGCTCATGCGCCGCCGTGCGCATCGCGCTCTGGCGGGACTCACGTGTGCGAGGGCGCCACCGTCGAAGAATCCGTGGTCGACGAGAGCGTGAACGCCACGGAGCGTAAGTGTGCGGCGACGCGAGCGGACAAAGCGGGCGAGAAGGCTCGCGCGCTGGCCGCAGTTGGCGACGACTTGGGCGAGCATCGGCGCCAGGTGCTCCTGATCGGGAGGCTGGTTGGTCACGGCCGCCGCCACGATGATCTGCGACTCGGCGTCCACCGCGGCCTGTGCGTTGTAGCCCTGCAGGAACTCGCCGCCCTTAACCATGATGCGGCTATCGGGATCGGTGAAGTTCCGCTGCGCGGTCGGCTTGGGTGTTCCGTCGACCTCGGCGGGCACGCGATGATGCGGAAGATCGCCGGCCGCCCCGCCGAAGATCGCCGGCCGCCCCGCCGCCCCCACCAGCGCCGTCGTCATGATCCTTCCCGGACAGGGCTCCGGCCGTCGCTTCAGCGGACAGCGGCTACTTCTCTCGCGAGAACGTCGAGGCATGCGCTGCGCACGGGGTGGACGCGCACATCGCGGTGGGGCGCGACCCCGCGCAGACGGTGCCCGCGGGCCAGAGCCCGACGCCGGCGCAGCAGGCGCGAGCGGCGATGGCTGCCAAGCTCACGACCGCCGAGGGCAAGGCGATCTACGCGCGGCGCAAATGCATCGTCGAACCCGCCTTCGGCCAGATCAAGCAGGCGAGAGGCTTCCGCCGCTTCTCCTTCCGCGGTCTCGCGAAGGTGAGGGGCGAGTGGTCCTTCGTCTGCGCGACGCACAACCTGCTGAAGCTCTTCCGCCACGGCTTCCGGCCTGCACTGGCCGCGGCGCAGGCGGAACCGCGACCGCATCCGGTGCCGCACCTACCTGGGCCCCCGCGTAGAGCTCGAGAAGCTCGCGCCGGCGCGACTCTCGGCCTCTCGAGCCGAACCTGGGCGATATGACGCGGGGTGCGCCAGGGCGCGCAGTTGATCCTCCGAAGGAGTGGCCAACCGCGCGAAATCGTGTCCCCCGATCATGGCTCTCACCGTGCAAGCGATGGATCAACCTGGCGAGGCGAGCGACGCGGCTGTTCGCCCGCCTTCCATCGACGAGGGGCGTCATGAACATCTCACGTTTCGTGATCATCGCTGCGATTGCATTTCACTTCCCGTCTGCTCGGGCAACGCCGGTCGTCCAGACAATCGAACTCGGGACTTTGGGCGGGCCACAGTCCACGGCGAAGGACGTGAACGAAGCGGGGCGGGTCGTGGGGTGCTCCGACACGGCCACCCAATGGCACGCGTTCGTCTGGGACGAGGCGAGCGGGATGCGCGACATCGATACGCTCGGCAGCTTGAACTCGTGCGCGGTCGACGTGAACGACCGCGGGCAGATCGCGGGGGACCGATACACGGAGAACGAGAAGCGCACGTTCTTCTGGGACCCGAGCGGGGGGATGCAGGACATCGGGGCATACCAGTACGTCGTCGGCATCTCGGACACCGGAACCGTCCTACTCATGAACGGCGGCGGCCCCCTCTGCAGTTACACGGTGTGGGATCAGGTCCACGGTCACCGGGATCTCGGGCAGTTCGATTGGACCGCTTCCATCGGCGCTTCTGGAAGGGTGGTCCTCAACGGATCCGGGAACGCATACGTCTGGGACGACGCGCTCGGACTGCGCGAGATCGGAACGCTGGGCGGTCCGACGTACGCACAAGCGGTGAACCGCCTCGGGCAGGTGGTGGGCGTGAGCAACGGCCTTCCCTTCGTCTGGGACGAAGCGAACGGCATCCGGCCGCTCCCGGTGAGCACCTTTCCGGGCTACGTCAGCGAGTTCAACGACGCGGGTCAGGCCCTGGGGAGCCTGTTCGCGGGAGATCTCTGGCGGTGGGACGCGACGTCCGGGCTCCTGCGGATCGACGCCTGGTGGGCCCTCGGTGCCCGCAACATGAGCTCGAGCGGCGCCGTCGTCGGTTACGCCAAGAACGAGCATGCCTTCTACTGGACCCCTGCGACCGGGATCTCCGATCTCGGCACCGTGGGTGGGAGCTACTCGCAGGCGTTCTCGATCAACGACCAGGGCTGGGTCGTCGGCGAGGGCACGCACGATGACATCGATTACAACTTCCGAGCGATCATCTGGAAGGTGGCACCCGCTACGCCCCTCGACCTCGTCGCCTCGCTCATCGCGCGGGTCGAGGTGCTGAACCTCTCTCGAGGCATCGAAAATTCGCTCGATTCGAAGCTGGCCGCCGCGCAGCTGGTGCTCAGCGATCTGGTCGGCGCCGACGACGTCGCCGCGGTCGCCATGCTCCAGGCGTTCATCGCGAGCGTGGAGAGCCAGCGCGGAGGGTCGATCTCGAACGAGGATGCGAACGCGCTGATCTCGGCGGCGCAGGCGATCGAGGCGGCCCTCACGGCGAGCTGAGAGCCTGAGGGTCTGTCGCGGAGCGACGAGACGAGACGATCACCGATGACGTGGTCGTTCTCGTCGCAGTTCGTGGGCCGGAAAGTAGCGCAAGTACTTCGAGCAACGCGCACGCACGGCAGACCTGCGCGATGAGCACTAGGCTCACGGCTCGTACTTCGGCTTCTCCGGGTGCCGCCGGCAAACGAGGATCGTCCGCCCGAGGATCTGCGCGAGCTGCGCCCCGGCTGCGGCGCCGAGCCGCTCGGCCGCTTCGAAGCGGTCCTCCGGGCTCTCGGTGCCGATCCACACCTTCACGAGCTCGTGCGCCGTGAGCTGCTCGTCGAGCTGCTTCAGCACCGCCTCGGTCACCCCCTTCCCGACCTTCAGGACCGGGGAGAGGTGGTGCCCGGCCGCACGCAGCGCCTTGCGGAGCTTCGAGGACGGCATGAGCGCGCGCTTCTTCGGATTGGAGCTCATCGCAGGCGTTCTCGTCGGCACCCATGGTGCTCGTGAAGCGCCCGGCCTCCCAGATCGAGAGGTACGAGCCTCGTCGAGGATGGTGCCGATCCTCGACGCGTCGTGGAGGACGTGGGCTGGAGCGCCCGAGGCTCTGGTAGTTCGTGTAGATTGATGCCGACTGGCCGCGGATCGCGTGCCGTGAGTAGATGCCCTTGGGCGGCGGCGCCGCCCGCTTCAGGGCGCGCGGCGCCCCGCTCCCGTGTCGAGGGCGCACGCGACGCTCGCTCCGCTCAGCACGGCGGCCTCCCCGATCTCGAGCGCCCTCTCCCGCTCGCCGGACGCGACGGTCCATGAGCCCGCCCAGACCGCGCCGTTCGCGCCCGAGGCGTACGGAAGGCGCAACGTCGCCCGTCCCACCGCGTCGGCGGTGGCCTCGGCGCTCCGGGAGAACCGGCGGCCCGCGTTCGTCCGGACGGACACGGTGGCGCGCACCGGGGCGCCGGGCGACGCGCCGCTCACCTCGATCCGCGCCCCGGGCACCGCTCCGAAGAGCTTCAGCGCTCGTCCTCGCCGCGAGCTCGTCGTCCGACACGCCCGGCTCGGTGGGCGCCAGGTGTCTCGGGACCGTCGGCGCGACGACGAGAACCAGGGCGCCCGCCAGGGCGGCGGCCGCGGACGGTCCGCCCCATCGGGCTCCGACCGAGGAGCCGAGCGCCGTCAGCGCGACGGCGGCGCCGATCGCGAGCGGCACCGCGGCGTAGAGCCCGAAGCGGTTCGCCTCGAGCGTGAGGCCCACGAGTACCGCCGTCCAGACGCCGAGGACGGACTCCGCGCGCTGTTCTGGCTCGTGTCGCCAGCGCCGCGCCAGCAAGACGGCTGCGCCGAGGGCCGCGAGCCCGACGAGCCCGAACCGGCCGAGCGCGTCGCACAGATCGTCTGTGAGCGAGCCCCGCCCGCTGCCGACGAGGGGCAGGTACTCCTCGATGATCCGGTACCACGGCGCCCGGCCTCCGGCTGCGCCGAGCGCCTCCAGGACGCCGTCCCGGAGCGCCGCGGACGGCGCGAGCAGCGCGGCCGCCGGTGCGGCGGCCGCGACGAGGACCTCGACGAGCCGGCGCGCCGCCCCGGCCGGCGTCACGCGAGCTCGCGCGGCGAGCACGAGGCCGCCGAACCCAGCCACGCCGGCGCTCACGGCAAGGTGCAGCCCCCCGGCCCCGCTCACGCCGAAGCGGAACAGCGCGCCCGGAGCGCCGAGCGCCGCGACCGAGAGCGCCAGGAGCGCGGCGCCTCCGCCGGCGCCCGCGAGGAGCGCCGCGGGAGCGCGGCGCGCGACGGCGTCGTCGCCGGGAGCGATCAGGTGCCAGATCGCCGTGAACGCCGCCGGGACGACGAGGAACAGCGTGCTCCCCGGCCACGTCCACGCGGAGAGGGCGACGAGCGCCGCCATCGCCGCCGCGGCCGTGCCGAACTGCAGGCGGTGCGGCGCCCGGACCGCGACCCAGAACGCGAGGAGCACCGCCGTCGAGAGGAGGATCTCGGCCGCATGCTGGTCGCCCGCCCGAACACGGTGTACTCCGCGTGCGCTGGGAGGACCGCGAGGATCGCGGCGGCCAGCCACCCGCCGCCGGCGCCGAGGCGGCGCGCCAGCGCGGCGGCGACGAGGAGGGAGCCGAGCCCGAGGAGCACCGGGAGGACCGAGGCCGCGCGCGCCAGGCTCTCCCGGTCCGGGGCCGGCGCCGCGATTCGGGCGAGACCGGCGATCGCCACGTCGAACGCCGGCGGCCACGGGACCTCCGCGCCGTCGGGCCAGCTCAGCGCCGGGTCCCGCCACGGCTCGGCTGGCGTGCCGTGGAGCATCCGCTCCGCGCGCAGCACGTGGTAGTGCGGGTCCGTGTCCGGGCCGAGACGGACCCCCGAGGCGGTCAGCACGTCGTGCACCGTCGCGAGCCGCACCGCCCCGCCGAGCACGAGGACGAAGGCCGCGCCGGCGATCCAGCGTCTCATGCGGCAGCCGGGTGGGCCGACGTCGCGAGGTGCGCGCCGCCCCCGGCCAGGGGGACGGCAAGTGGGCGCAGCGCCTCGGACGTGGATCGGAGCACCGGATTCCCTGTCCGGGGATTCTAGAACACCGAGCAGTTGAAAGGGATCTCATCACACCACCTCGCGCGCGCAAAGCGATCCAACTCTTCCACGGGGGCAGGCTCAGGAGCCAAGTCCCCTGTCAGCCTCACCGGCACCCGAGCCCGCCTCGGCCTCGAGCTCCGCCTTCGCGGCGCGAATCCTCGCGAGTCGGGTCTCGGCATGGCGGAGATCCTCGGGTAGCTCGTCACCCCGCTTGCCCATGCCGTGCACCCGATCCTCCTCCGCGTCGGCTGCTTCCGCGGACCGTAGGATCTGCTCGACCTTCGCCGTGAGCTCCGCCTCCTGCTTCTTCATGCGGTCGTAGCTCATCGCCTTGTGGCTCGACGCGTTGGCTTTCGTCTTCGTGCCGTCGAGCGCAACGTGGCCGAACTTCACCAGCTTCGCCTTCATGCAGAGCTTCAGCACCTGCCCGAAGATCTCGGCGAACGCCTCGCGGTGCCGCGCTCGGAAGTCGGCGATGCAGCTGCGGTCCGGATGCGTTCCGCCCGCGAGCACTCGAAACGCCACGTCCTCATGCGTCTTCCGTGTTCGCCCATGAGCGCCTCGGTGATCTGGCCGATGTCCCGCGTCGAGGCGCCGTGCACGTAGGCCGCCACCATGGTGTCGTCGACCTCGGCGCTCCGGCGCTTGTACCGCTCGACCACGGCGCCGCCGGCAGACCCGCCCTCGCGAGCGCGCGGCACCGTGAGGTCGATGGCGCCCATCGAGGTGATGAGCCGGCGCAGGTACGTCCCGTTCCGGCTATCGACCCGCTGGGCCTGGCGCTCCCACTTCTTGGCGCCGACCAGGGCC
>WNGA01001152.1_pt1 | contig 73359 bp, 74 predicted proteins | sample 5400061 | NCBI WGS metagenome assembly WNGA01 (sample SAMN13153366, study PRJNA577476) | soil metagenome | isolation source: 100 cm soil or saprolite under grassland replicate 2 | place: USA:California | collected 2016-06-15
TGGCTCCACTTCTATCGCCAGATGCTGAAGATCCGTTTGTTCGAAGAAGAGGTCAATCAGCTCTATCTCAGCGCTAAGATGCCGGGCCTCGCCCATCTCTACATCGGCGAAGAAGCCGTGGCGGTGGGTGTCTGCGAGGCGCTTCGCCGCGACGATTACATTACCAGCACGCATCGCGGTCACGGCCACTGCCTCGCCAAAGGCGCGGTTATCGATAAGATGTTTGCGGAGCTTTTGGGCAAGGCCGCGGGCTACTGTCGAGGCAAAGGCGGCTCGATGCATATCGCCGATCAGGACACTGGCAATCTCGGCGCCAACGCCATCGTCGGCGGCAGCGCTGGAATGGCTACTGGCGCGGCGATGTCGGCGAAAATGCGCGGTACTGATCAAGTGGCGGTTTGTTTCTTTGGCGATGGCGCGCTCGGTCAAGGGCTGCTTTACGAAGCCATGAACATGGCGTCACTGTGGAAGCTCCCGGTGGTCTATGTCTGTGAGAATAACCAGTACAACGAGTACACGGATTTCCGGGAAACCACCGCGACGTCGATCGTTCCTATTACCGCTCGAAAAAGGAAGAAGAGGAATGGAAGAAACAACGCGATCCGGTGAAACTACTCGCTGACTGGCTGCAGAAAAACAAATTGGCAGACGGCAAACTCTTTGCACAAATCGAAAACGAAATCACTACTGAAATCAAAACTGCCGTGCAGTTCGCACTTGAGGCGCCTTATCCGGAGCCGGACGAAGTGAAGCTGCATGTGTACACGTGACGAAATCAACGACGGCGGTGAAATGGCAAAGGGAGCCTTGCTACTCGCGCCGTACATACGATGGATGAAATTGAAGCCGTGAGTTCATCAACGCAGAAAACACATGCACCGGAAGCACGCACACGCGAAATCACCTTCGGTCAAGCGATCAATGAAGCTCTTGCCGAAGAGATGCGTCGCGACCCACGGGTTTTCATCATTGGTGAAGATGTCGCCGAGGCGGGCACACCTTTCAAAGTGCTTTCCGGTCTGGTCAAGGAATTCGGCACCGAGCGAGTGATAGACTCGCCCATCTCCGAAGCAGGTATTGCCGGCATCGGCGTCGGCGCCGCCATGACCGGCATGCGTCCCGTGGTGGACATCATGTTCGGCGACTTTATTACTTTAACGATGGATCAGCTGGTCAACCAGGCGGCCAAGATCCATTACATGTCCGGCGGCAAGCTCAAGGTACCGATGGTTTTGCGTACAACGCTCGGCGCAACACGCCGTTCCGCCGCGCAGCATAGTCAGAGCCTACAAGCCTGGGTCAGTCACATCCCCGGTTTAAAGGTTGTGTTGCCGTCGACACCCTATGACGCGAAGGGATTGCTTAAGAGCGCCATCCGCGACGACAATCCCGTGGTCTTTTTCGAAGACAAGATGATGTACCAGCTGAAAGGCCCGGTGCCGCAGGAGGAATACACGATCCCGCTCGGGGTTGCCGACGTCAAACGAGTCGGTAGCGACATCACACTCGTCGCGACGAGTAGCATGGTTCATGTCGCCCTCGCGGCGGCAGATTCGCTCCAGGCAAGCAGCATCAGCGCTGAAGTTATCGACGTCAGAACTACCGTGCCCCTCGACAAGCGAACGATCATTGAGTCGGTAAAGAAGACCAGTCGTGCGCTTGTCATAGATGAAGGTTACCAAAGCTACGGCGTGACCGCGGAAGTCGCGTCGGTGATCGCAGACGGCGCATTTTACTATCTCGACGCACCGGTGAAACGCATGGGCGCGATGGATGTACCGGTGCCGTTCTCACCGGTCCTCGAGGATCAGACGGTGCCGACGGCGGATTCGGTGGCGGAGATGGCAAAAAGGCTGTGCAACAAGATCTGACAAAAAAACCTTCAATGTTCCAGGTTCAAAGTTCAAAGGCTCGAATCATTGCAAATTATTGCTTGAATCTAGAACGTTGAAGGAGGAGGTTGCTATGGGATTGAAGACCTTCGGCCTCATGGGTGTCGATTGGGAAGAGCGGGTAAATCTCGAGCGGCTGCGTCAGGATCGTCTGCATCGAATCAAAGCTGCGCTGAAAAAATCCGAAATGGGTGCGCTGCTCTGTTTCGACATGAACAACATCCGCTACATTACGGCCACGCACATCGGCACCTGGGCGATGGACAAACTGGTCCGCTTCTCACTTTTACCGCAAGACGACGAGCCGATCGTTTGGGACTTCGGTTCGGCGGCGCGCCACCATCAGATCTATTGCCCGTGGCTCGGCGAGCGTTCCCGAGCCGGTATTTCCACGCTGCGCGGCGCCACCAATCCGGGGTCCGGTCTGGCTGAAGACGTGGCCAAAAAAATTAAGCTTGAATTGGAAAAACGGAAATTATTGAACGAGCCCGTAGGTGTCGATGTCATCGAAATGCCAGTGCTCTTCGCACTGCAAGCGCAAGGGCTCAAAGTCGTCGACGGCCAGCAGCTCATGCACGAAGTGAGAAAGATCAAAACCCAGGATGAGATCACGCTCCTCAACACGGCGTGCATGATGGTCGACTCCGCCTACGACGAGCTTTATCGCTTCATGAAACCGGGCGTCAAAGAAAATGAGTGCGTCGGCGTCGTCAGTAAAGTCCTCTATGATCTCGGCTCGGAGCACGTCGAAGGCGTCAACGCGATTTCCGGCGAACGCTGCAGCCCTCATCCGCATGTTTACACCGACCGGGTGCTGCGTCCCGGCGACCCGGCCTTTTTCGATATTCTGCACAGCTACAACGGCTACCGAACTTGCTACTATCGGACCTTCGCCGTCGGCAGCGCCTCCCCGCCAATGGTCGACGCCTACAAACGCTGTCGCGACTACATGGACGCGGCCATCAGCATCGTCAAACCTGGCGTTACCACTGGCGATATCGTCAAACTCTGGCCGAAAGCCGAGGAGTTCGGTTTTGCCAATGAGGAAGCCGCATTCGCTCTGCAATACGGCCATGGCGTCGGTCTATCGATTTGGGAGAAACCGATCTTCAGCCGCTTGGTGTCCCTGGATCACCCTGAAGTGATCGAAGAAGGAATGGTCTTCGCGTTGGAGACCTACTGGCCGGCATCCGACGGTTGGTCCGCTGCTCGGCTCGAAGAAGAAGTGGTCGTCACCAAGGACGGTTGCGAAATCATCACCCGCTTTCCATCCGAAAAATTGCTGGTCGCTGGAACGCATTATTTTACCACCGGCGGCGAATTGCCGACAACACGCGAAGCGCAGTCTAATTTGAACAACCCAGGAGCTCTGGATCGAATTAAACGGTAGGCGCAAGACAACAGGCATTTTGTAGGGGCGACCGGCCGGTCGCCCTTCACGCTTTGCCGTGGCAAGCAACAAACCATGCCAACCAACGTAATCATGCCCGCGCTCGGCGTTGCCGAGCCGCTTATGGAGATCGAAACCGATAAAGCAACCGTCGAGATCGAAGCGCCGACCTCCGGCATGTTAACCCAAGTAATCGCCCAGGCGGGTGACGAGGTGCCGGTCGGACAACGAATCGCGATGATCTTAGAGCCGGGAGAGTCGCTGCCTGTTGCAACGAAATCAGCCACGCCGACGCCAGTTGTGACGCCAGAAAAAAAATCCGCGCCGGCGTCTGCGGCGAACCCGACTCCAACGCCAGTCTCGACGGTGCCGAGTGGTGGACGACTGCTCGCTTCGCCAGCGGCGAAGCGCATCGCCCAAGAGCGCGGCATCGAAATAGCAACTCTCAGCGGCAGCGGTCCCGACGGAAGTATTTTGACCCAGGAACCCAGGACGTGCTGCGCGCGGCGTCCGACAAAACGCCGCAGCCGACGGCTGCCGCAGCAGGGCAGAAAACCGTACCGCTCACTCCGATGCGCCGCATTGTCGGCGAGCGCATGACCCAAAGCAAGCAGAGCGCGCCGCATTTCTATTTGAGTATGGACATCGACATGACGGCCGTGAGCAAGCTGAGGACCAAATGGAAGGAGGGCAGTGACGAATTCGTCCCTTCGATCAATGACTTTATACTCCATGCCTGCGCGCGCGCACTCACGGATTTCCCGTCGGTGAATTCAAGTTATACAGAGCAAGGAATTAACCAGCATGCCGACATCAATATCGGCATGGCGGTCGCGCTGGATGAAGGACTCGTGGTTCCGGTGATTCGTCAGGCGGATCGTCTGAGTCTCGTGCAACTCGCCCGTCAGAGCCGCAAGCTATCCCAAAAAGCGCAAAATAAGAAGCTCTTTCCGCTCGATTATGAGGGCGGAACTTTTACCGTGTCGAATCTCGGCATGCTCGGCATCGATAACTTTATTGCGATCATCAACCCGCCACAGTGCGCGATCTTGGCCGTCGGCCGCGTTGCCCCGCGAGTCGTGGTCGAAGACGGAATGTTCGCGATCAAATCATTGATGACCGCGACGCTCTCAGCCGACCATCGGGTCATCGACGGCGCCAATTGATGACCGCGACGCTCTCAGCCGACCATCGGGTCATCGACGGCGCCATTGGCGCGCGTTTTCTGCAAGACGTCAAGAAACTGCTCGAAAACCCAGAAGCATAATTTCTCCATGGCCAAAATCGTCATCCGGGATCTCACCAAGACTTACAGCGGCGGAGCGGTGGTGGCGTTGCAAGACATCGATCTTCAAGTCGCACCCAATGAGAGCCTCTGTGTTTTGGGCCCCAGCGGTTGCGGCAAGACGACTTTGCTGCGAATCATCGATTGCCTGATCGGCCGCGACCGCGGAGATGTGGTCATCGACGGCAATCTTGTCACTCAGCCCCGGCCCGATGTCGCGGTGGTATTCCAGCACTTCGGTTTGTTTCCGTGGAAGCGCCTGGAAGAAAACATCGCCTATGGCTTGGAGCTCAGAGGCAACTCGCGCCAGCAAATTTCCGCGATCGTTGAGCGCTACGTCACGCTTATCGGGCTAAAGGGTTTTGAAAAATCCTATCCGCACCAGCTTTCCGGAGGCATGCAGCAGCGCGCCGGCCTCGCGCGCGCTATGGCGATCAATCCTTCGGTATTGCTCATGGATGAACCGTTCGGCGCGCTCGACGCGCAAACCAGAGAACTGATGCAGGAAGAGTTGCTGCGAATATTGGAAACCGAACAGAAAACGATGATCTTCGTCACCCACAGCATTGACGAAGCGATCGTTTTAGGCGACCGCATCGTCGTCATGTCTTGCCGGCCTGGTCGGATTCGAGAGATTTTTCCTGTCGATATCCCGCGGCCGCGAAAGATTCTTTCGGTCAGAGCTCATCCGCGCTACATCGAGCTTAGAAACGCCATCTGGGAAATGCTCAAATCGGAGCAAGAGCAGAACCCTTCAGGAGATACACGTCATGAGCCGGCGCGCTAAAGTACGTCTCCTTTCACTCATCATTGTGTTGGCATTGTGGGAATTTTACGGGCGGCGCGTTAATCCAATCCTGTTTACCTATCCGCTTGCGATCGTCCGCGCATTTATCGCGCTCGTCTTCTCGGGTGAACTGCAAAGTTACATGAAAGACAGCCTGTTGGTTTTGCTTTACGCTTCGATTCTGTCGGTGCTCGTCGGCGTGTTCTTCGGTGTCGTGATGGGGCGCTATGCCATCGTAGAGTGGGCCGCGGATGTTTATATCAATGCGCTTTACTCGATGCCGATGGTGGCGATGGTGCCGCTGATCGTGCTTTGGTTTGGCTTCAAGGTGCCGGCGAAGGTTATAATAGTTTTTCTCTTCATGGTCTTCCCGATTCTGATTAACACCTATCAGGGCGTCAAAGATGTCGATCGCAATCTGCAAGAAGTCGCCCGCTCGTTCTGCTCCAACGAAGCCCAGCTCTGGCGCCATTTGATTATTCCATCCGCATTGCCGTTTATTGTCGTTGGCATTCGGCTGGCGATCGGCCGCGGGCTAGTGGGAATGATCGTCGCCGAATTCTACACCTCGGTTACTGGTTTGGGGTATATGATCGTCCGTTACGCCAATGCCTTCGAGACCGACAAGCTCTTTGTCCCCATCGTGGTGGTTATGATATTAGGTGTTGGGCTCATGTGGCTCGCCAAGTGGGTTGAGGGGCGCATCGCGCCGTGGAGAAATTTTGACGAACGGGAGTAGCGAAAAGGAGGCTCGTATGAAAAAAACTTTTCTCATTCTGGCGCTGATAACGATTTGGATCTGGGGTGCACCGGTTGAAGCGCAAACCAAACGGAAAGTTGTTTTTGGCGTTCCGGTCACGCCCCCCAACGTAGTTCATATTCCGCCGTACATCGCCAAGGAATTGGGGTTTTTCACGGAGAATAATATCGAGGCGGAGTTCGTTACCTTCGAGGGTGGCACGCAAACCTTGCGCGGCAGTGTCGCGGGAGGCCTCGATATCACCGGCACGAGCTCCGATCCGGCGATCATCGCTGCCGCCAGAGGCGCCGGCACCAAAGTGCTCGGCACCTATTCGCACAAACTATCGCAGTCGATGTTGGTTCAAGGCGATATCAAGAGCTGCAAAGAGCTCAAAGGTCGGAAAATTGGTATCCAAGAAGTCGGCGCATTTAATGAAGTCATGAGTCGCGCCGTGATGGCGACCTGTGGGCTCACGCCCAAAGATGTCCAGTACGTGCCGGTGAGCACCAAGGGCCGCGTGCCGGGACTTTTGACCAGCCAGATCGACACGGCGATTCTCCATGTTGATCAGGCGATCGTCGCGAAAAAGAAAAAACCCGAACTTAATATTCTCGTCAATCTCTGGGAGCCGCTGCCCAAGTGGCTGTATGCCGCCTACATCGCGCCGGAAAAGGAGATAGCCAGCAATCGCCAACTCTACGTCGACATCATGGTCGCGCTCATCAAGGCCAACCGTTTCATTTACAACAATAAGACAAAGACCGTGGAAATCGCCACGAAATATACCCAGCAGGATTCTGACGCCGTGGCGCAAACTTATGACATCCTCGCGAACGCTGGCGCGTGGCCGGTAAATGACGGTCTACCCAAGGATATGGTCGAGTGGACGATCAACAAACAAGTGGAGCTGGGTACGATCAAAGCTGAAGAAAAACCGAGCTACGATAAGCTGATCGATGCGTCGATTTTTCAGGCCGCGTTGGCCAAGGTCGGCGGTCGTCTAACCGGCGACAAACGGTGGGACTAACCCAAGCTGGGCGAAGTCGAACTTCCCTAGAGGGAGGGCAAGGATTCTCTTCTTGCCCTCTTTTATTTTGTGGGTAAGCGCGGCAAAGACAAGAGTTGCGATTCTTTTAGCTCCGAGACGGATTCTCCATTCAGCGAACCGGTGGAGATCACGCTGCGTGACTCCATAGATCTCCACCCATTTCAGCCCAAGGATATCCCGAGCGTTGTCAAAGAATATCTCGAACAGTGTAAGCAAGCCGCCTTTCGCGAGGTGCGCTTGATTCACGGCAAGGGCAAGGGAATTCAGCGCGATGTTGTGCGTTCTCTATTGCAGGAACATCCCGCCGTCGAATCATTTCACGACGCGCCGCTTGAAGGGGGCAGCTGGGGCGCGACGGTCGTCGTTCTAAAAAAAGGGGATTAATTGGCAGCGAACGGATCTTCGCCCTTCGCCTTGATCAGGAAGTAGAGCGTAATCAGCACACCAACGGTAATGAAGCTGTCGGCGAGATTAAACGCTGGCCAGTGATAATGCGACCAGTAAAAGTCGAGAAAATCGATGACTTCGCCGTATAGAACGCGGTCGACGAGATTGCCGAGCGCGCCGCCAACAATAAAAGCCAGTGCCGTGATCAGCCCAGTCTGTTGTTCAGGCAAACGTTTGAGCATCACGAACACGAAACCCAAGGCCAAAACGGATACCAAAATTAAAAACGGTAAACGAAAGGCTTCATGGCTGCCGGCGAACATACCGAAAGCCGCGCCGGTGTTACGTACGTACGTCAAACTGAAGACGCTGTCGATGATCGGAATCGAGTGGTGCAGCGGCATGCTGCGGTCGACAATGATTTTCGTGAGCCGATCCAGGACGACAATGATCACCACCCAGCCGAGGACGATCTTGGATTTGACGGTCAACAGAAGACTCCGAATTTCAGCAGCAAGGAGGAACGAGTTAGACTTTTTTCAGAGCATCTGAAGCCGATTCAAAAATGCTTGGAGACGCTCATTAAAGTCCTGCCACGATCACCTTGCGCAACTGTATCGTTAAGGGATGGCCGTCCACTTTCACGCTGGTCGTGTGGGAATCTCCGTCAAGCGGTACATTTACCCTTTCAACCGCCAATGTTTCTGCGGAAATATAAGAACTATGACCCTCGACGGCACTCCGCAGCGCTGGAGACTCCGTGGCAAAGTACAAAATGATACGATCTTCCATTTCCAGACCCGATTTTTTCCGCAGCTCCTGGACATGCCGAACAACCTCACGAGCCATCCCTTCCCGGGCCAGATCTTCATTGATCCGCACGTCCAACAGCAGTTGGGTTCCGCGATCAATGAGGCCTGTCCATCCGTCCGGTGCCTTGGCGTTTAACAGGATATCGTTTTCATTCAAGACCATTGTTGTTCCCGCACAGTCCAACTCGATACTACCCCCAGCCTGTAACTTGGCCACCAACGAGTTTGAATCGAGCGCAGCCAGAGCTGTTCGGATCTCTTTTACTCGCTCACCAAATTTCGGACCTAGCGTTTTTAGGTTTGGATTAACCTCGTACCTAAGCAGCGGACCCTGGGCCGGATCATGCAGGCTCACCTTTTTTAGGTTTAACTCCTCTGAAATTTGTTCAGCATAGCGTTGGACGGCATGGCGCTCTGAGTCATTGGCTGGCTGGATCACTATTTCGGCCAACGGTTGGCGGACTTTGATGCGTACACTGTTCCTTGCCGCCGAGCCCAGCGAGACGAGCCGGAGCAGCGCCTCCATATCAGCCGAAAGCTCAGCGTCGATGAGCGACTCATCGACTTCGGAAAAATTGCAATGGTGGATGCTGAGGGCGCGGCCTGCCTCTTCGCTTCTGCTCTGCTCCAGGTTCTGGTACATAATCTCCGTCAAAAAAGGCATCACGGGCGCGAAGAGCTTAACCAAGGTCGTAAGTACGTTGTAGAGCGTTTGGTAGGCCGCCGACTTGTCTTCGCCCTTTTCACTCTTCCAAAAGCGGCGGCGGTTTCGGCGCACATACCAGTTGCTGAGCTTTTCGGCCACGAAAGTTTCGGCCGCAAGACAAAAGGCCATCACGTTGTAGTTTTCGAACTCGCGCCGGGCGGTTTGGATTAATAGCTGCAAGTCAGACAGAATCCAGCGGTCGATATCGGGCCTTTCACGTACCGGAATCGGAGGGGTGTTAGGATCAAAGCCATCCAGCCGAGCGTAGTTGCAGAAGAAGGCGTAGGTGTTCCAAAGCTTAAAAATAAAGCGATTTCTAATCTCATCGGCGGGCCCGTAGCCGAAATTGATGTTGTTGGCTGGATTGTGTCTGCAAAACATCCAGCGCATCACATCAACCCCCATCTTTTCCGCTGATTCCTCGAACGGTATGGCGTTGCCCTTGGACTTGTGCATCTCCTCGCCCTTTTCGTCCCGCACGACGGCGTGCCCCAGGAGCACTCTAAATGGGGCTCGTCTCTCCATCAGCGCGCTCATAGCGAGCAGCGCGTAAAACCAGTTGCGAAACTGGCCGGGAAAGCTTTCGGTAACGAAGTCCGCTGGGAACCATTTCTCCCAGTAATTGCGGTCGCGGTTATAGCCCAGGGTCGAGTAGGGCACGATGCCGGCGTCGAGCCAGGGATTGCCGACGTCAGAGATCCGGCTCGCTTTTCCGTCGCACTTGGAACAGCGAATTTTGACTAGATCGACCCACGGCCGGTGCGGAGAGTGACCGCTAAATTCTTCCCATCCCTCGACAGCTCGACTCTTGAGCTCCTCACGACTGCCAATGACGTCGAAAGCGCCGCAGCTCTCGCAAACCCAGATGGGCAGCGCAAGCCCCCAATAGCGCTTCTTTGAAATCATCCAGTCGCCCATGTTTTTTAGCCAGTCTAGCTCACGCTGCAAGCCAAAGTCGGGAATCCAGCGGGCGTCGTAACAGATTTCCATGATCGCATCACGCCAACGCATGTCGATAAACCACTCATCCACAAGCCTGAAAAGGAGCTCCGTTTTGCAGCGCCAACAATGGGGATAGTTGTGCGGGTAGTGCTCGACTGCTACAAGCAATCCTTTGTGCTGGAGGTTACCCAGTATCCAGTCAATGGTGGCAGGATCCAGCGCCGATCGGCCTTCAAGCTCTCCAAAGCCACGTAAGAATATTCCGGCCTCGTCGAGGGGCGCAATCGGAACAAGACCTTCTTCCTTGCCAAGGGCGAAATCTTCTTTGCCACATCCCGGAGCAATGTGTACGATACCGGTGCCTTCAGCCTCGCTCACCGCATCCCAGGGTATCACCCTATGTATCTCACGCGCAGGTTTTACCGGTCCCCACTTTTGTTTCACCGCCACATCGGCAATTTTCGCCGGAAAGCCTCCCGGATGACTCTGCGCCTCGAACTCATCGAAAGGGCCATGATATGGCCATGCCAGCATCTCCGCCCCGACTAACTCGCCCAAGACTTCGTAGCCACCTTTCTCCTTAAAGATCTGTTCAATGGACTTAAGTTTGGGTACTCCCTCAACCCATTCCTTTCTCCGGAACTCCTCTTCAAGCCGTTGCGCCGTGAAGGTCCCTTTGGCCAAATAGTACACTTCGTTTCGATGGCGAATCCTTAAGTAGGTAAGGGCTGGGTTAATCGCGACCGCCACGTTACTGGTTAGCGTCCAGGGCGTGGTTGTCCAGACAAGCAGGTTTTCACCTGGCCGCCCACGAAGGGGGAAGCGCACAAACACCGCCCTGTGAGCGACTCGTTGATAGCCTTCGTGCATCTCCATCTGGCTAATACCTACGGCGCAACGGGGGCACCAAGGCATCGAGTCGTAGGCCCGGTAAATCAAGCCGTGTTCATGACACTTCTTGAGGAAGCTCCAGATCGTGTAGTTGTTTTCCTCGGACATGGTGAAGTAGCTGCGACGCTCATCGGGCGGTTTGAGCCAGTCTTCATCCCGGTCCCAGTCCATCCAGTAGCCGAGGCGAATCGATTGCTCGGTCTGAATGCGGGCGAACTTGTCCACGCGCTCCTTACATAGCGCAACGAAACGGTCGATGCTCGCGAAGCGGTCGTCCGGCACGAGATTTTCAATGTCCTGCTTCGACCGTAAACCGAGTTCTTTTTCAACCTCCACCTCAACCCAAAGCCCTTGGCAATCGAAGCCGTTTTGATAGCGCAGGTCGTGTCCGATCATGGCAAAATAGCGGCTGTAAGTGTCTTTGTACGTACGGCCCCAGGCATGGTGTACGCCCATGGGATTATTAGCGGTGATCGGTCCGTCGAGGAAAGACCATTTCGGCTTGTCACGATTCTTTTCCCGGAGCAGCTCGAAGGCACGTACGCGCTGCCAAAAATCGAGGATTGATCGTTCGAGATCAGGAAAGTCGACTTCCGTGGCAACCTTTTCAAAGTTAGACCGCATCGTAGGAAAACTCGTGTGTGAGAAAAACCAATTTTTATCTCAAGAAAGAGAAATTATCTAGATCGGCGCGGTGGTTTCAGTTGTACGGTGACGCAGGGAATGCGGATCCATGACGTTTTTAGCGTAGCGTATCCAAACCACCCGGCCCCCTCTATCGGTGGTTGTTTCGGTGATTGTTCAAACCCCGGACCATTCGAAAGGCAAACATGTCGGCCTTGTTTTCCGCATCCGCCCAAAAAACATAATGGCCCATCTCGTGATACACCATGTTGATCCAGCGTCGCTCGGAATTATATTTTCTGCCTTTCTTCCAATTCTCTGGGTGGACGAGATAAATCTGGCCGTTCTCGTACGTTTTACCTGCGGTCTTGCCCCAGTCTATATACTCAAACCATTCCACTTTAGGATTTCTTAGGTGGTAAAACCGGCACAACGCAGCGATGGCTTTTTTGAAGTCACCCGCCCTGTATTCACGGAAGAATGCCGATAGGAGGCGATCCACCGCGCGACGCTCCTTGATAGGAGGCAAAATCATTCGCATAGCGCTTATCCGGTGCCACGGTAGTGTGAGCTTTTTATCATACAAATGCGCCAAATAATAGAAACTGGCTGGGTTCCGTGAGAGTTTTTCGTACTTTTTCTAAGTTGCTAATATCACAGAGGTTTCTTATCAAAGGGAGAAATCAGGCTGGCCCAATTCAATGCTCTTGCATGGCCTTGCGACGGTGGGAAAAGTATCGTAGATTGGCGTACTTTGAATCACTCAGCCACGGTGCAGAATCCCTAATTGAATGTTCGATTGGTTCACTGGCAAAGTCGCTTATCTGAGCACCTGGATCGGTTTCAAGATTGGCTGCAACGCCGTCAGGATGTTTCCACGGGCGCTCTATCGGTTATCGGACTGGCTCGCAAACGTCGGCTTTTTTTTATTCCGGAGCTTTCGCAATCGCTCCACCGATAACATTCGAGCGGCTCTGGGAGCGGACCTGGACGGAACGGTCATCGAAGATATCGCACGCGGCTGCTTACGTAATTTTTTTCGCGCCTGCGTCGAAATCGCCGCCGCGATAAAGTCGACCGATCAGGAGATGCGCACACGGATTCCCGTTGTCGGGCGCGAAAATATTGATGCCGCTTTGGCTAAGGGTAAGGGAGTTCTGATCCTCAGCGCTCATTTGGGCAATTTTTTCTTGATCGGTAGTCGGTTGGCCATCGAAGGTATTCCGACCTTCGTGTTGGTGAACCAGCCGCGCGACGGCCGCTTTGCCGAACTTATGGACCAGTATCGGCTGCAAGTCCGGCAAAAAACGATTCACGCGCGGCCGCGGCGCATGGCGCTCCAGGAGCTGAACGACATACTGCGCGGCAACCAAGCGGTAGTGATGATCGCGGATGAGTATCGGAAGGGGAGTGGGATCGAGGTGTCCTTGTTTGGTAAAGCTGTGATTGCGCGTCGCGGCCCGGTCACTCTCGCGCTGAGGACGGGCGCCGCAATTGTCCCGGCTTGTATGGTCAGGCAATCCGACAACTCGCTTAAACTGATTATCGAGCCAGAATTAAAGCTCGAAAGAACCATAAGAGATAAAGCGCAGATTCGCGATAATACGATTCTAATAACCCAGTGGCTCGAGCGCACGGTGCGGGCTTACCCGGACCAATGGAACTGGATGAACCTTGGGCGATGGGGACGCCGAACAGATCATCCGATAGGCGCCAGCGAGCCTGTCCGGCGGGCATCCTAATAATATCAACTGGAAAGGGAGCCAGGTGAAAGTCGGCAAGAAAGATCTCGAAGAACTCAAAAAAAAGGTCGCCTTGGGCAACCGCATCATGTTTTACCAAGGATTGGCCGATTACCACGGTCACGTCAGTGCGCGCATTCCCGGAACGCGAAGATTTTTTATCAAGCCGGTGCTCGCGCCGCTCGGCGAAATCGCTCCCAAACATGTTATCCCGGTGGATATTGACGAGTATATGGAAGTCTGCGAACAAAATTATGCTAAAGCGAGCAATGAGCGAACGGTCACCAAACTCAAGAATCCGCCGCGCGAGACGATGATTCATGCGGCGATTTACCACGCGCGCCCCGAGGTGAATTCCGTCGTGCATACACATCAAACTATTGCTACCGCTTTTTCGGTGGCGGGTACGCCGATCTTACCCATTTATAATCAGGCCGCCGTTTTTGCTCCGGAGACCCCGATTTTTCCGAGTCCCCGTCTTATTTACACCGTGCAAGATGGCAAGGAGATATGTGAAGCGCTAGGTGATCGTAACGCCATGTTACTCAAGGGCCACGGTGTTGTTGTGTGCGGCGACAGCTTGGAATATGCTACGGTTCACGCGATTTACTTAGAGCGCACCGCTTACATGCAGTTCATCGCCAGCTGTGTTGGCAAGCTAGCGGTCATGCCGCAACCTGAGATCGACTACATGAAACAGAACATGATGTATCGCTCCTACGACGCTTTTGCTTACTTCAAATCGCTGCTGCCCAAGGGAGCGCGATTATAAGAGCCGACAGGAACACGGACGCAAACATTCGGAGGATCACTGATGGCTAAACGAGAAGAGAGAGTTGTCGACACGGCCGGCAAAAAACCGATCCAGGACCTGCGTGAATGGCTCGAGCGCGTCGGCGCGCTGGGCGATTTACTTCACGTCAAAGAACCGGTGAGCTGTGACGAAGAGATGAGCGCGATTAGTTACCTGGTCGCCAAGCAAAAACCTTCGCCAGCGATCCTATTCGACAACATCAAAGGGTACGAGAACAGTCCGTTTAAGGCGCGATCGCTGTGGAATATTCTCGGACCGAGTCTGCAGCGCATTGCCGTCACGATGGAAGAGCCGCCCGACACTCCGACAGTCGAATTGATTCGGCGTGTCAAAGAAAAACTCAAACACCGCATGCCGCCGCGCGAACTGCCGCAGGCCGAAGCTGATTTCTATCAGAACACTCTAACTGGCGACAGAATCGATTTGACACAACTGCCGATTCCAAAGCATTGGCCTTTGGATGGCGGTCGTTATGCTGGAACCGCCGACGCGGTGATCACGCGTGATCCGGACACGGGCTATCTAAATATCGGCACCTACCGCATGATGCTTCAAGGCAAGAAGGAAGCGGGGCTTTATCTTTCTCCCGGAAAAGACGCGCGCTTGCACATTACGCGCTCCTGGCAGATGGGCAAGCCGGTTGAAATCGCCGCGGCCTGGGGGATCGATCCACTATTCATGGTCGTCGGGTCTCAGACATTTCCCAAAAACGTTTCCGAATACGAATTTCTCGGTGGCATCAAAGGCGAACCCATCCCAGTGGTCAAAGGAAAAACGACTAATCTTCTCTTGCCCGCGAATGCAGAGTTCGTCATCGAAGGCGTCATTCAACCCAACTCGGTGAAGAGCGAAGGGCCATTTGGTGAGTTCCCAGGTTACTACGGCAGGCCCGAGGCCGGTTGTCCATTGGTAGAAATCACCGCCATTCACCACCGCACTAACCCAATCCTGACGAACGCGCTGATGGCCGATTACCCTTCGAATGAGCAAAGCGGTTTCTTCGCGATCATTCGTTCGGCGCGTATTTGGGACGATCTAGATAAACTCGGCATCCCGGGAATCCAAGGAGTCTACGCACACCCGGCCGGCGCCGGCGGCTTTGGCATGACCGCGATTGCTCTCGAGCAGCGCTACGCCGGTCACGCTGCACAAGCACTCGCTCTCGCTGCCCAGGTGCCTGGCGGCGCCTATTACACGAAGTGGATCATTGCGGTCGACGAAGATGTTGATCCCACCGACATCGATCAAGTGATTTGGGCCATGAGCAGCCGCTGCAACCCGATCGACGATATTGACATACTGCGTAACACCTGGAGCACTTGGCTCGATCCAACGCAGAACCCGCCGGAAAAGCGGCCCTACGGCTCCAAGGCGCTCATCAACGCCTGTAAAGAGCATCGCCATCTGCCGGTTTTTTCGAAACGCACGGCGTTGCGCAAAGAAATGTACGACAAGGTTGCCGGCGAGTGGAAAAAACTGGGACTGCCGGGACAGATCCCGACTGTGCGAGCCTTCGAGGAAGAAAAGAAAGTCGTCTATCACGAAGTCGGCGGATTTGAGCCGGGAAAACAACCCGGCGAAGACAAGAAGTAGCCCTGATATATTGACGCGGTGACGATCAAAAATTGATCGTCACCGTGAGTGTGTTGGTGTAATTACCCACGCCCGCCCCTTGCCCTGCCGGAATTCGACCGTAGATTGGCGCGCTGATGTCTTGATTATTCGGCTGCGGGTTTCCGATAAAGAAATTTTGTGTTCCGCCTGTTCCATCTCCCCAGATCACAGTCCTGGCCGCATCTTTGTACAAATTGTAATTTAATGAATCGGTGCCGTTGAGCATGCGTCTCGGATTGAACGAGGCAGCCCCGCCTTTGTCCAGCGAGATCGAAACGTTGTGGTAATTGTTGCTGCAGATGGCTTGCGCGGCGAACGGCTCCTACTGCCAAACATCGTCACGTCTTCCATTGAACCCCCTACCACACTTGATGTGGGTGCCAATCGTCGTTCTTCCTTGATGTGACCAAGGCCGCACTCATCCTAAATCCATCGGCAATTCGATCGGGATTTGAAGTGGCGAGGACGATGCGGAAAGTTATTTAGATAATTTGATTTAGACCGACGATCTGTGGGATCTCTGACAACGCGTTTTTATCAGCATTCGACGGTCCGTGACGCTGTCTCACGACCGCACGGGAATCGTTCTCGCGCAACGAAGACTTTGGCGTGCTATTTTTTTACACCGATGCACCCACTGAGCAGAGATCTGCGAAGTCTGAAAATCGAATCGTGATGACGGCTGCCGAGACGGGGAGAACATTATGTACGGAAGTCGTTTGAAAGATTCACCGAAAGGCTCGGCGTGATTTCAAAGACCACGCCGCTGACTGCGGCCGGCAATATCTATCTCCTTTTAGGTCCGAAGGGAACGCCGACCACAGTCCGGCGAGAGACTAACTAATCGCTTCCTCGCCTCTTTCATTGGTGCGGATTCGGATGACGTCTTCCACCGTCGAGACGAAAATCTTTCCGTCACCGATCTTTCCCGTTTGCGCTGATTCGAGAATCGTCTCAACGATTTTCGGGGTTAGATCATCGGGGGCGAGGATTTCTATCTTAACTTTGGGCAGGAAATCGACCGTGTATTCTGCTCCACGATAGAGTTCCGTGTGGCCCTTTTGCCGTCCGAAGCCCTTAACCTCGGTAATCGTCATTCCGGTAATACCCGCCGAAGTGAGTTTCTGCTTTACTTCGTCGAGCTTGAACGGCTTGATTATCGCCTCGATTTTTTTCATTGAGTCCCCCTCTACTAATTGGTTTGGGGTGTGGACGCTCGCTTCCTGCGAGCCTCCACATTTTTTACTTTACTACTCTAGATATCGAAGTACAGAGCGAACTCCCAGGGATGGGGTCTAAGCCGGATGGCATCCACCTCGGCCTTTCTCTTGTACTCCAGCCAGGTCTCGATCACGTCCTTGGTAAACACATCTCCCTTTAACAGAAAGTCATGATCCTTCTCCAAGGCATCCAAGGCTTGGTCTAAGGACCCCGGCATCGATTTCACCTTGGCCGCCTCTTCGGGCTCTAGCTCGTATAAGTTCTTGTCGATCGGCTTGGGCGGCTCGGTCTTGTTTCTAATCCCATCCAAGCCTGCCATCAGCATGGCCGGAAAGGCAAAGTAGGGATTGCAGCTCGGATCGGGAGTCCTAAACTCTAACCGCTTGGCCTTCTCACTGGTGGAGTACATCGGTATTCTCACACAGGCGCTGCGGTTTCTGGCAGAATAAACCAAGTTAATCGGCGCTTCGTAGCCGGGGACTAGTCTCCGGTAAGAATTGGTCGTGGGGGCGATAAAACCGCATAACGCGTGGGCATGCTTGAGCAAACCGCCAATGTAATACCGCGCCGTGTCACTGATCAGCCCGTAGCCTTTTTTGTCGTAGAAGATGTTCTTGCCGGCTTTCCACAGACTCTGGTGGGTGTGCATGCCGGAGCCGTTGTCTTGAAACAGCGGCTTGGGCATGACGGTGACCACCTTGCTTCTTCTCCTGGCGGTGTTTTTAATCACATACTTGTAGAGCAACACTTGGTCGGCCATCTTGGTCAGCGTGGTAAAGCGCATGTCGATCTCGGTCTGGCCCGCCGTGCCTACCTCGTGATGGTGCACTTCGATTTTGACCCCGCACTTCTCTAGATTGAGCACCATCTCGGAGCGAAGGTCTTGGTATTGATCCATCGGAGGAACGGGAAAATAGCCTTCTTTGTAGCGGATTTTATTGCCTAGATTGGGCCCGTTGTTGGCCCCCGAGTTCCAAAACCCTTCAATCGAATCAATATGGTAGTACCCCTCATGGTGGTTCTGGTCGAAGCGGATGCTGTCAAAAATGAAAAACTCGATCTCGGGCCCCCAGTAACTGGTATCCGCAATGCCGGTGGACTTTAAATACTTCTCGGCCTTCTGTGCCACATACCGCGGATCCCTGCTGTAGGGCTCGCGGGTGACGGCATCGATGACGTTACACACAAAGCTTATGGTCAGGTGCTCGCTGAAGGGGTCCATCATCGCGGTGTCGGGATCGGGAAGCAGAATCATGTCGGATTCGTCGATCGATTGAAATCCTCGGATGCTGGAACCGTCAAATCCTAGCCCCTCTTCGAAGATCTCGGCTGATAGCTCCGTGGCCGGTATCGAAAAATGCTGCCACAACCCCGGCACATCAACAAACTTTAAATCCACGATCTCCGCTTTGTTTTTCTTCGCCATTTCTAAGGCGTCTTTGACGCTCATCTAACTGCTCCTCTCTTATTTGGTGAAAGTAAATCGGAAACTGAATTTTGTTATCACATTCTTTCGTGAACGGCCACTCCAACTGCGCTATTCATATGCACGCTCGTTATGTTGGCTCAGATCTAGACCCACTCGCTCCTCGTCGTCGGCAACTCTCAATCCAATAATCGCCTTCACTATTGAAAGAATGATGAACGTCCCCACGATCGCCAGTATCAAGGTGAAAACGACCGCAATAAACTGCGTCCAAAGCTGCCCCGGATTGCCGAAGAAGAGACCATCGTTGCCCGCTGCATTTACTGCCTTGGAGGCAAACAAGCCTGTCGCCAGCGCTCCCCACGTTCCGCCCACCCCGTGCACGCCGACAACGTCCAAGGAATCATCGTAACCGAGTTGAGGTTTCAAACTACAAGCGATGGAACAGAGAATACCGCCACCGATGCCGATCCAGATGGCTGAAATCGGTCCGACGAATCCCGCTGCTGGAGTAATCGCAACAAGTCCGGCTACCGCGCCGCTGGCGGCGCCCAGAACTGTCGGCTTCCCTCTGAGGATCCAATCCATCGCGAGCCATGCCAAGACGGCTGCTGCGGTCGCGATATGAGTAGCCACGAATGCCGATGTCGCCAAGCCATCCGCCGCCAGGGCGCTGCCGGCGTTGAAACCAAACCAGCCGACCCACAAGAGAGCAGCACCGATCACGCTAAACGGTAGATTGTGTGGCGGCATCGCCTCCTGGCCGTAGCCGATCCGCTTGCCAAACATAATTGCTGCCACAAGAGCGGAGGCTCCTGAACTGATGTGGACGACCGTACCGCCGGCAAAATCCAACGCGCCCATTTCTCGCAGCAAACCCTTGACTCCCCACACCCAGTGGGCGAGTGGATCGTATATAAACGTTGCCCAAAGAATTATGAAAACCAAAAAGGAACTGAATTTTATACGCTCCGCAAACGCGCCTGTGATCAAAGCCGGAGTAATTATTGCAAACATCATCTGGTAGATCATAAAAGCCGCGTGCGGAATGGTCGCAGCGTAATCAGCATTGGGCTCCGGACCGACTCCGTTTAGTCCAATCCAATCCAGGCTTCCGATCCATCCACTGCCGCTGTCTGGCCCGAATGCAAGGCTGTAGCCCCACAGCGCCCACTGTATCGTGATCACAGCGACAATGATGAAGCTGTGCATGATTGTTCCCAGGACGTTTCTTCGTCGAACCAAACCACCGTAAAAGAGAAACAATCCTGGAATGGTCATCATCAGCACCAATGCCGACGATGTGAGCATCCATGCGGTGTCGCCTTTGTCAATCTTGGGTTGAGCCGCAGCTACAGGTGGGGCTGGGCTTGGCACCCCGCTCGGCGGCGGCGTGACGGCAGGTGCCGTGGGCGTGGTTTCAGTAACACCCTGAGCAAACGTGCCCGGTGGGATTGACAACCAAAATAAAAATAAGACCAAAAAGAGCATCAGGCAGGTTTTCGTTCCTTGGTTCTTCATAACATTGCTCCTTCCATCTGCGCAATAATTAAGCAGTTAAGTAGAATTTAAGGCAGTCTGCGCAGGTTAGAGCAACGTATATGCCATCGGACAGAGCACTTTAATCTTAGATTTTTTCGATAGTTAACTTGAAGAATAGGGAAATCTTTGGAAAATATAACGCCTCAAGATTAGGCAATCGCATAATTATTATGCAGATCGATCCGCCGGCGAATAAATTGGGTCATTTAGGTTTCGTTTTGCCAAACGTTTGAGCTTTTCCTTGTCGACTTCGATCCCATGTCCCGCCGTCATAGACGGATACGCTTTACTGCGAGTCATAGAGATGGGACTAAAAACATTTTGCTCGCCGAGCCGCATGAAACCGGTCATTTCGCCGCCCGGTTGGCCATTCTTTAACGCGCAGTGAAGCTGCATTTCGGCGGCGGAAAGTATCGTCGTGCATGCGCTGCCCTGGCCGATGACAACCGGAAGTCCCTTGGCGCCGACGACCGCCGCGACCTCGAACCCCCTTTGAAATCCTCCGATATGCGTGAGCTTGATCTTCAAAAGATCCGCGGCTTGCTCTTCCAGCACGGCCAGCGCCTCTTCCGGCGAGCTCACGCTTTCCTGCGCAGCGATGGGAATACCGACCGTGCGACGCAGTTCGGCGAGGCTTCGGAGATCGCCTCGCGCGAGCGGCTGCTCAGCATCCGTGATGTGAAATTGACTCAGTTCGTTCAAGATCCGACGAGCGTCAGTGAAAGAATACGAAGCATTGCCGTCGACTCGGATCGACGCTGCAGCACCGACTGCTTGGCGGACGGCGCGGACTCGTTCGATATCTTTTTGATGATCTTCCTGGCCGATTTTGATTTTGAAAGCCTGAAAGCCCTCTTGCTTGAGTTGACCGGCGCGTGGGCCGATCGTTTCCGGACCTAGATCGATCCCCAGTCCACCCACTAGCTCAATCTCGCGTCGATAGGGTCCGCCGAAAAAGCGACAAAGCGGCACCCGATACAATTTGCCCAAGGCATCGAAGAGTGCCGTCTCGATGGCCGCTTTTGCGATCGGGTGGCCGTAACGAACTCGATGAAGTTTACTCAGAACAGTGCCCGTTTCTTCGAGGTCCATACCGATGAGCGCGGGCGCGAAATAATTTTGCACCATGATCTCCATCGTTTCCAAGGTCTCGTAAGTATTGCCCGGCCGCCCCTGGGTGCCCTCGCCCCAACCTTCGATGCCATTCTCCATTTCCACCCGAACGATTAACGAACGACAATCCTCGAGGAAGCCCGCGGCGCCGCCGTAAATTTCTTTGACTGGCAGTATCAGTGGATAGGTATCAATGGCGACGATTTTCATCATTCACTTCGGAGGAATTCTCCTATCCGCGAAACATCACCGATTTTCTCTAAATTCTCGACGGACTCGACCAAACGCTCCAGCTGCCGCCCGGACAAAATCGCGCGGGTCAACTTGCGGGCCTTGTTTTCGACTTCTAACTGACTCATGGGGTTTTTCGGGGTTCCTTTGAAATGGACGACCAGTGCCGAGTGGCGCTGTTTCTTTGCTAGACCGATGGTCACACGCGCTGCGCGGTCCCAGCCTTTCTGTTCGATCTCATGGTCGACTTTGAGCCGAACCTTACGCATCATCGCAAGAATCTTTTTATCCTTGAGCTTCTTCTCGTCAAACGAGTCCGGATCGGTCGGATCAAAATAAAGACTCAGCGCGACGCAAAAGGGAATGCTGTACTGCGCCATCATCAAATCTTTGGGCTGATAGATGGCGTGATGGGTGATTAATTTTTCGATCCCACCGATGACGATTTCCCGAACATCTTCCGGATTGAATTTTATCTGTTCCCGCAATTTTTGCAGCGCTTCGATCGGCGCATGGGCGTTAATGTGGCAGGCGCAACGCTTGATACAAATATTCATGCTCTCGAATTCGCGTCCCAGGCGGTAGGTGAGATAGGAAAGCTTAGGCGAATCGGAATATGTCTGGCAGAATCCAAACTTTCCTTCGAGAACGGTTTCCGGTCCGGCGAAGCCTCTGCTGGCCAGCAGTGCCGCTGTCACGCCTCCTTCCGCGGCTTTACCGAGATGGAGCCGTTTGACCATGGCTCCCTCCTGGCAACGGGAAAATTCGATCAATCCACCGGAGTACGAGCCGGCGATGCCGAGGGCGTTGACCATCTTGCGCTCGTTGAGACCCAAAAGCCGACCTGCAGCGACCGCAGCGCCAAAAGTACCGGTCAACCCAGGCGCGTGAAAACCTCGCTTCTCAAGGGAATTCCCCGCGGCGACGCCGATGCGCGACATCACCTCGCAGGCGGCGACAAATGCGGTAAGCAATCTTTTGCCATCAACTTGCTTTTCTTCCGCCATTGCGAAGGCGGGAAGGAACGCCGTTGCTCCGGGATGAACGCCCGCTCCCGGTTGGCGCACATTGTCGAGCTCAAAAGCATGTGCCATCGCTCCATTCGCCAGTGTTGCTTGTGCCGGCTGCGCCGCCCAGCTCTCTCCCACAACCGTAGAACGGCCGCGAAGAGCCGAGTCGCGAACGAATTCACTAACGGTCTTGCTCCACGGCTTCGTCGATCCATATAAGCAAACCGCCAGAGTGTCTAAGATACAGCTCTTGGCTCGATCGATCACCGCTGCGGGGATCTGCCGATAATTCAGCTCGAGCGCAAAACGCGCGAGGCGTCGCGTAGAGTTCATAAAAAATTAGCGCACGACCTTGGCGCCGGCCTCTTTGAGCACGTCACGCATCTGAACTGTCAGATCGTCGAAAAACTTGCTGAGCGGCGGTCCCTTGAGATAACCGTCCTCAAACTGATTTTGCTCCAAGTACTGCTTCCACGTCGCGGTTTTCTCAAAGCGGTCGAAAACTCCTTCCCAGTATTGAACCACTTCCCGCGATACTCCCGGCGGCGCCACGACACCGCGGGCCTGCGGAATGAGCGGAACATCGATGCCTTGTTCCTTGATGGTCGGGACATTGGGCAATGACGCGAGCCGCTTTTCAGTCAGAGAAGCGATCACCCGCAAATTCCCCGCGCGAATCTGCTCGCCGGCCTCTTGCGGTTCGATCACCATTATTTGCACGTGACCGCCGAGAAGATTGGAGATTCGCTCGCCGCCACTCGGAAAAGAAATGAAATTCCACTGGGCGCCCGTGGCTTTTTGAATCAAAAGGCGCATCAGATTATCCCGCGAAGTTATCGTGCCGCCGGACTGGGCAAGTTGTTTTGGATTTTTCTTGGCCGCGTCGATGAAGTCTTTCATGTTTTTGTAAGGCGAATCCGCCTTGACCGCGATGACCGCCGGCTCCAAAACTAGACGGACGATCGGAGTCAAATCCTTTACGGTGACCGTCGCCTCGGCAGTGGTCAACGGATTGGTCACCCACACACCGGTGAAAAAACCGATGGTGTGGGTCTCACCCTTTTTTTCCGCGAGGTAGGACATCGCGACGGCAGGGCCACCGCCGGGCTTATTGACCACCTGCATTCGCTGCGTGATGAGCTTTTCTTTTTGCAGCAGTTCGGCGATCGCCCGCGCTAACAGATCCGATCCTCCTCCGGGACCGGTATGAACAACGGCTTCGATCTGCTTGCTGGGCTTAAATTCCTGGCTCCCGGCGAAACCCAAGGGCACCGCCGTGATCACAACGACGATAATCGAAAATAACCTGGCTCTATGCTTCATATATCAAGCCTCCCAGAATATTTTGGCCATGAATGTATCAGCCGCAACTATCATCTTCAGCCTTCACGCTCAACCGCAGCAACTCGCCAGAAACGCACTTTACGGATTGCCGGCAGACACAAGATCGTCGCTGCGATAAAGAGCAAGGTTCCAGAAATCGGACGTGTGGCGAGGATCAGAATGTCGCCCTGTGACATCATCAACGATTGACGTAGCGCTCGTTCGAGCCCGTCCCCCAGCACCATTCCCAAGATCAGCGCCGCGGCGGGGAAATCGAGTTTGCGCATGAGATACCCGAGCAAACCGAAAAGCCCCATCATCCACACGTCGAATAGGCTGTTGTTGACGCTGTAAACGCCGACAATAGATATCCCGATGATGAGCGGATAGAGAACGTAATAGGGAAGGCGCAAGATCTGCGCGAACAACGGAACCAAAGGTAGATTCAAAACCAGCAGCAAGACATTGCCGATGTACATGCTCGCCACCAAGCCCCAAAAAAGCTCAGGGTGCTCTTGGATGAGCAGCGGCCCAGGCTTATACCCCCAGAGAATTAGACCGCCCAGTAGAATGGCTGTGGTGTTACCTCCCGGAATCCCTAGAGTGAGCAATGGGACTAATGCCCCGCCGGCATCGGCATTGTTCGCGCCTTCGGGCGCTGCCACGCCCTCGATCACGCCAGTGCCAAATTTTTCCGGGTGTCGCGAGACTGCCTTTTCGAGACCGTAGGATAAGAACGACGCGACTGTAGCCCCGGCGCCGGGAAGTGCGCCGATAAGGAAACCGATGACGGAGCCATTCAAGAAAGCAAAGCGGCAATCTTTCAGATCTTGCAGCGTCGGGAAAAGGTTTCTCAAACCTTTTGAGAGTTTGAAAATCTCAGCGCCCCCTTGTGACTCCAGGTTAACCAAGACCTCGCCGATCGCAAAGATTCCGACAGTCGCAGCGATAAAATCGACGCCGCCAAGCAGCTTCATCTGGCCGAACGTAAACCGTGATTCGGCGGTAAAGAGATCAGTGCCGATGCTTGCGATCCATAGACCGACGAGCATGGCCAGGAGGGCTTTGACCATAGATTCGCCCGCCAGAAAAACCACCATGGCAAGGCCCAAAACCATCAAGGCGAAATATTCTGGCGGAGCAAAGCGCAATGCGAAGCGAGCCAAAGGCGGCGCTATAAGCATCAATCCCAACACGCCCACGGTTCCGGCGATAAAGGAAGAAATTGCCGAAATTCCCAACGCCGCTCCCGCTCTCCCTTGGCGCGCCATCTGATAGCCGTCCAGGCAGGTAACCACGGAGGATGACTCCCCAGGTATGTTGAGGAGAATCGAGGTGGTTGAGCCGCCGTATCGCGCTCCATAAAAAATCCCGGCTAGCGCGATAATCGCTGTGGTGTGATCCATCTTGAGCGTGAGCGGAAGCAACATCGCGATCGTGGCCGCCGGCCCCAACCCCGGCAACACGCCGACGACAGTCCCGAGAACCACACCGACCAAACACCAAAATAGATTAATTGGGGTTAGCGCGACGGAAAAGCCGAGCAGGAGATTTCCCAAGGCGTCCATGTCTTCAGTTGTCTTAGATCAACTCAAAATCCCCACGGGCCGACCGGCAAAGTAACATCAAGGGCGATGACAAAAATCAAATGGAATGCCACGGCGAGACCGATACCGACGGCAACGGCGAGCCTAGCCGGGCGGCGGTCCAAAGCAACAATCAAGAACATCGTTAGAATTACGAAGCTCAAAGCAAAACCGATGCGGCCGAGCAGTGCGACCGCAATCATCATTGCCAACCAGCCGGCCAAGGCTCGGGCGGATGTTTTCCACGATTGTGATTCATTCTTGGCTCGGCTCCCGGAAGACGCGAAGGATCCGAACATTAAACCTGACGCAAAAAGCACCAGCCCGATGCCAAGCCAGAGCGGAAAAAATCCGGATCCCGGACCGACCTCAGAGACATAGGGCAGTTTGGACGCCACCGAGATCACATAGATCCCGAAAGCAGCGAGGCAAGCCCCGGAAATTAGATTACCTTTATCTCGCGCCACAAAATACTCGGATGCGAGTCATGGGCATAAATCCTATCGGAGATTCTTGCAAGAGCACTGATGCTACGGGAGGTAATTTTTTTGATATCGGAAAGCTTGTTAGCTGCTCTCAAGCGTAGATTCGAATTTCGTGGACGCGGACCCCGCGAGGTTCAATGGGCAAAAGCATCAGGCTGGCGATATCCGACCGAAGGCTAGCCAAAGATCTTTCGCTCCACGCTCTGCCAATCGTAGGGCACGAAGTTATTTTCGCTCGGCGGCCTCATCTGGGGATTTTCAGCTTCATCGAATAGGCCGATAGACGTCTGCTGGAGCTTGCCCGCGACCAGCGCTGGAGAATGAGCCTCGACTACAATGGCATCGGTGTCGGATCGGTTCCACGCCCAGTGAATTTTCTGGGAAGGAATGCGGTGGAAATCTCCTGCTTTACAAAGGAAGCCGCGCTCCTCGACAAAAAACCAGATTTCGCCTTCGAGTACGTAGTTGATCTGCTCCGCCTCGTGCGCATGTGGCGTGGTGTGATAGCCCGATGCTCTAATAGCGTGCATGAGGCTGCACTCGTTGCCGTAACCCCGTCTGACAACCATCGCGCCTTCGCCTTCTACTCCCGTGCGAACCACTTGGCGTTTGGGCACATCCGCCTCTTTTACGTGCAACGACATGGCACACGCTCCTTATAAAAAATTATCGGCGCCTTCTTCTAGCATAACTCTGTAGGCATAGGAATCCCCGAAAGATTCTTTTTTTGAGCGGTGGATCGAAAACGGAGCCGGAGCGTTCACGCAGACGCAGGATTGTTGCAATGCCGGCAGAGATTAAGAAGCGAATTCGGACAGGCTCGTTATGATAGGTGTTGGGTCACCTTACTCAGCGGGTTTCTTGTATCGAGCCTGCGGAACAATTTCCGCCACAGTGCCGCCGGGCGCGCGGAATTTTACCGGGATGACGCCAGGATCGCTGATAATCTCGCAGCCGAACTTGGCGATCTCAGCTGCGTACTTCTCGATGTCTTCGACCTCGATGGCGAAGTGATGAATACACGGCCCCTGTCCAGCCGCCAGCGATTCCTTCGACTCTTCGGCATCATACTTGATCAGCGCCAAGTCGATGGCGCCGTCGCTCAGGTGCCGCGAGGTATGGTCCCTCACCTGCGCGGTTTCCATCTCTCTGAAGCCGAATACATTCTCATAAAACTGGGTGGTTCTCTCCAAATCTTCTACCTTTAATGCGATATGGACGATGCGAGCCATAAGACCTCCGGCAATTTTTCGTTAGATCGTTCGCCGCGTCACGGTATAGCGGTGATTTCGTCCGGTAAGGCAAAATGGACGTTTTCTTCCACCAGCCCGACTTGAATGACTTCAGCGCCATGCCGCGTGAAATATTCCACCGTTCCTTGGACCAACTGATCCGGAACCGAAGCCCCGGATGTGATTCCGACGCGCGTAATTCCCTGCAGCCACTCCGGTCTGATCGCGTGCTGATCGTCGATGAGATAGGCCGGCTTTCCCAGCGAAACAGCGACCTTGACGAGTTGGTTTGAGTTCTCGCTGTTGCGCGAGCCGACGACTAAAACCAAGTCAACCTCTCTGGCCAGCTGTTTCACCGCGTCCTGGCGGTTTTGCGTTGCGTAGCAAATGTCTTCCTTCGCCGGCGTGATCATCTGAGGAAATCGTTGCTTGAGAGCATCCATAATCTCCCGAGTATCGTCCACGCTTAGCGTCGTTTGAGTCAACACGACGACTTTTTGTGGGTCAGGAACGTCGACGGTCTTGGCTTCGCTCACACTACCGACGACCCGTGTGCGATCGGGCGCCTCGCCGCCCGTGCCGACGATCTCGTCGTGCTCGCGATGGCCAATGAGCACGATCCAATAACCTCGATCCACGAACTTGCGCACTTCGCGATGGACTTTATCGACCAGCGGGCAGGTCGCGTCGACGAGGAGTTCGAGCTGTTTTTGCCGCGCTTGTTGCCAAACTGCAGGCGAGACGCCATGGGCGCTGAAAACTAACTTGGCTCCGCTGGGCACCTCATCAATAGATTGCACGAATCTTACACCGCGGTTGGTGAACCCCCAGACCACATGCTGATTATGAACGATCTCATGGAACACATAGACCGGAGCGCCATGCTTCTGCAGCGCGCGCTCAACGGTTTCGATTGCCATATCCACGCCTGCACAAAAACCGCGTGGCTTTGCTAGAATGACTTTTTCGACGGCCATGGGATCGAGTTTAAGTCTGGATGAATCGTTAGAGGCTGTCAACTAGTGATTGCCCTCTAACAGTCGCAGGATCTCTTGTGCCGCCACGTCTGCACCGTAGAGTGGAATCCTGGGCCAATTGGGTGCTTTCGACAGCAGTCGCTTTAGGTAAGGTCCGACGTTGCCGGCCAGTAATTCACTCTGAGGAATATATTCCGCGGTGGCACAATCGTGTGACGCTTCCACTAGTCTCGGATATTCCGGGAATTCGCCTCGGTCAGTGTAGAGGATCGGCACATGATGGGAGATCACGTCGGCGACGATGCCATATCCCGGCTTGGTTACTATGACGTCGACGCCGCGGAGCAAGTCCTCATAGTGCCGCTGCGCATCCGAGAGCACGAGCAGATTACCGCGAGACACTTCGGCTGGACCCGTAGTGATGAAAAAGAAGTCCTTGAGCCCTTTGAGTCTATCCCAGGGTAGGGAATTGAGTCCCATGCCGCCAAAACTTAAAAGAACAATGGTCGCAGATTGGGGCAGATTAAACTCGCGTCTTGCCTGCTCTTTGGTCAATCGGGAAACACGGGTGACCCAAGGGATCGCTTGACACCTCGGAAACACGCTCATGTCGCACGGATAGGGAAGAGTCAACGCGAGGCTCGCTTTTTCGTAGAAGCCTCTCATTTCAGTGATTAAAGACAAAAAGTCGCGGTGGCGGTCGACGTAGGCACTGTAAATAACGTCCCAAGTGAAATTGGTGATTGCCACTGACGGGATTTTTGCCCGCGCGGCGATTTCGAAACAGGCGGGTGGAATATCGCCGACGATCACCGCAATCTGCTCGTCCCTGACAAACGCGATTTCTTGCGCCATGATCCCCGGCAGGGCGTCGTGCAGAGCCCGGCACGCTAGCAAGGTGCCTTGGAGATCCATCTCTAAGCTGTTTGGCTGGATAATGCCCACGTCTATCGAGCGACTGGTATGCGAAACCGGGAAAACAGGATCGTGGAACAGCCAATTTGGAGCCGTGCTGCGTACGTGAATCTGCAGATCAGGTCTTGCCCTCCTCAAAGCACGGATAACCTGATTCGAACGCATCGCGTGGCCGTAGCCGTGGCCGGAGATATAATAAAGAATTGAACTCAAGCGGGTTTTGGTTGTATGAAGCTAAGAACCACTCAACGTAGGGAGCTCGCTCGGCATTGTCAAGGCTCGCGGCGAACCGATTGCGTCATAGCGATCCCGATAACGACAGGAGGCGTTGATTTATGACCGGAACGATTAAAAAAATCATTAGGCAAAAGGGCTTTGGCTTCATCGCTCCCGATGATGGCAGCGAAGATGTGTTTTTTCACCGAGGCAGTCTCGCACCGCGCACTCAGCTGGAAGATTTTAACGAAGGGGACACGGTGCAATTTCAGACCAGAAAAGGAGAGAAGGGTCCGGTCGCCTTTGATATGAAGGTCCGTTGATCCGAAAGCGACGAAACGTCGTCGAAGGAGCGATCATGAAGCAGCAGGATAAAAACCTTGCCGCCGTGAAAAGAGATTTCATTTCGGCGCTGAGAATCATTTACCGCGAAGGACTGAGCGATGCCTTCGCCCATCTGAGCGCACGAGTTGGTGATGGCAAGAACATGCTTTTCATGCCGCGCAAGAGTCCCGCACTTGTAAAGGCGACCGAGCTATTTATCGTTGACTTCAATAAAGTCGTGCCCCAATCGACTCTTCATCAAGCGATCTACAAGGCCAGAGAAGACGTCAGTTCGGTCATTCACTTCCATTCTCCCGCGGTGATCTTGCTGAGCGTCGTCGGTCAAACTGTCAGGCCCATGCACAACTACAGCGCGATCTTCTACGAGGGCGTACCTGTCTTCGAAGGCACTGGCCAGGTCGAGTCGCCGGAGCGTGCCGTGGAGATAGCAAATCTATTAGGGCCCGGCGAAAGCCGTGATACTGCGCGGCCACGGCGCGGTGGTGGTCGGTCAGTCAATTCGTGAGGTCTGCATGCTGGCACTTTATCTGGAAGAATCAGCACGGCTTCAAGTCGAAGCGATGAAGCTCGGCGAGCCCAAGTTCGTCTCGCAGACTGAAGCCGAAAGAATCGCCAAGCGCACTTTTAAGCCGGCTTCCACGGAACGGGCCTGGGAGCATTTTCTGCATAAGGCAGACGTCTAGCACTTCTTCTTCCTTCTACTGCTGCAAATTCTTTCCGCTCGGTATCGACCGTTCGCCGTTTGTGTTAGCGTGAATCTAGCTTTCCTAGGAAGGTCGTGATGCGATGGAGCCGAAACACACGAATCGCCTGATTCACGAAACCAGTCCCTACCTGCTCCAGCATGCCCATAACCCCGTCGATTGGCATCCGTGGGGCGCGGAAGCGTTCGACAAAGCGAAGAGCGAGAACAAACCCGTTCTTTTAAGCATCGGCTACTCCGCTTGCCATTGGTGTCACGTAATGGAGCGCGAGTCATTCGAGGATGAGAAAATCGCGGCGCTGATGAACGAGCTATTTGTTAGCATCAAAGTCGATCGCGAAGAACGGCCCGATTTGGACGAGATCTATATGAACGCGGTGCAGATGCTCACCGGCCGTGGCGGCTGGCCGATGACGATGTTTCTCACTCCCGACGGCAAACCGTTTTACGGCGGCACTTATTTTCCTCCGGAAGACCGGCAAGGAATGCCGGGGTTTCCAAAAATCCTGATGGGCGTCTCCCAAGCCTATCGCGAGCGCCCCGCGGACGTCGAGAAAAGCGTGACCCAAATCCTCGCCGCTCTCCAGCGCATGTCGGAGTCGCACCCGACGGAGCGAAATTTTCCGCCCGGAATTATCGGCGACAGCTCTGACAAAATTGCCCGTGCCTATGACTCGGATCATGGTGGCTTGGGCCAAGCGCCGAAATTTCCCAATGCCGGCGTCTACGAACTTTTCCTGCGCCACTTTCATCAGTCGAAGAGCGAACGTTACCTTGAAATGGTGACTCACACACTGGTGAAGATGGCGCAAGGCGGAATTTACGATCATCTGGGTGGCGGTTTTCATCGCTACTCGGTCGACGCGAAATGGTTGGTGCCTCACTTCGAAAAAATGCTCTACGACAACGCCCAGCTCCTACGCATTTATTCTCAGGCGTACATGATCACCCAGGAGCCGCTTTTCAAATCAGTCGTCGAGGAAACCGCTGGCTATCTGCTCCGCGAGATGCTCCATTCCGAAGGTGGCTTCTATTCGACCCAGGATGCCGACAGCGAAGGAGAAGAAGGGAAATTCTTCGTTTGGACAACGGAAGAAATCAACCGTTTAATCGGCGCAGAGAACGGCGAGATTTTCTGCCGCATTTATGATGTCAGCGATCAGGGAAATTTCGAAGAGAAAAATATTCTTCATCCGATTCTGACGATCGAGCAAGCGAGTAAGCTGTTCCGCAAGGATCGCGCCGAGATCGACGCGATCGTCGCCGATGCGAAGCAAAAACTTTTCACCGAGCGGGAGAAACGCGTCAAGCCCTTCCGCGACGAAAAAATCATCGCCGCATGGAACGGTCTGGCGCTTTCAGGACTCGCCGAGGCGATCAAAGTGTTCAATTCCACGGCATGTATCGAAGCCGTGAATCGAACGATCGAATTCATCTTCAACAAGATGTTCCGCGACGGTTTCTTGTTGCACACCTACAAAGACGGCCAGGCCAAACTGCTCGGATACCTCGATGATTGTGTCTTTGTGGCGATCGGCCTGCTCGATGTCTATGAAGCGACCTTCGAGCGATCGGCTCTTGATCGATCGATTCAACTGACCGACATCATGGTACGTGAATTTTGGGACGAGAAAGACGGCGGGTTCTTTTACACGGGTACCTCTCATGAGCCGCTGATCAGCCGCACGAAGCCGGCTTTCGACGGTTCAGTTCCCTCGGGCAACGCGATGGCAACACAATTGCTGCTCCGGCTTTTTCATATCACCGGTAATGACGATTACAGGAAGCGTGCCGAGAAGGTGTTACGCTGCTATTATGAAGCGATGGAGAGCCAACCCTTCGGTTTCGCTCATATGCTTTGCGCTCTGGATTTTTACTTGAACAGGCCAAAAGAAATCGTGTTAGTTGGCAAAACCAGCGATCCTGAGACTAGGGCGCTGGTGCAGGAAATTCACAAGCTTTACTTGCCCAACAGAGTCTTGCAGCTTGTTGATCCTAATCAGTCACTCGACAAGATCTCGCCGTTGCTGCAAGGAAAATCCCAGATCGACGGTAAACCCACAGCCTATGTTTGCTATGATTTTACCTGCTCGGCCCCAGTGACGAGTTGGAGCGAACTGAAGCCATTGTTGGAGAGTTGATTTCGCTCAATCCCAAGAATCTTGTCGATACCTTGCGAGGGACGAGTTTAATTGGAGAAGCTCAAGAAATTGGCGAACGTTTTGTGATTGTTTGAAAAATTCGCTCCAGGTCGGGAAGCGTGTAGTATTCAATCTCGATCTTGCCTTTTGTCGATCGAGCCTTCGGTAAGAGGCGTACTCGGGTGCCGAGCGTGCGTTGTAGCTCTTCGACAATCGATTTTAGATCTGGATCGACGAGCGGAACTTGGCGCCGCCGTTTACGCCCCATAATCAAGAGTCGAACCATTTTTTCTGTTTCACGTGTCGAAAGACCCTTTGCGATCACCTCTCGACATGCCGAGATGATCAGCGGTTCAGTGTGTAATCCCAGCAGCGCCCTGGCTTGACCCGCGGGTAGATTCCCCGCTGCAACTTCCTGCTGCACTTCAGCCGGCAAGGCGAGTAGACGGAGAGAATTAGTAATCGCCGGACGGCTTTTACCGACCTTATCGGCCATCTCTTCTTGGCTCCAGTGAAATTCTTCCTGCAGGCGACGATAACCGCCGGCTTCTTCGATGGGATTTAGGTCTTCGCGCTGGAGATTCTCCACGAGGGCGAGTTGCAAGGCTTCGTGATCGCTGGCATCGCGGACTACCACTGGCACTCGGTTTAATCCCGCCTTCATCGCGGCGCGCCAGCGGCGCTCGCCGGCGATCAACTCAAAACCATCGCCCTTGGGTCGGACAACCAGGGGCTGAATGATGCCTTGATTGCGAATCGATGACGCGAGCTCGTCGATTTTCGCTTCGTCGAAAGTGCGCCGCGGCTGAAACGGACTCGGCGTGATTCGATCGACGGCGACCTCGAGCGTCGTACGCTCTCCGCGGTTCTCAACCGTCGGTTCGGCGGCGGTTGAAATCAGCGCGCTAAGACCTCTCCCCAATCCCTTTTTCTGCGTTGACATTGTGTTCTCCACGGCTAATTAACTCCTTCGCTAGATCTCGATAGTCTTGTGCGCCCGTTGAGCTCGGGTCGTATAAACAGATCGGTTTGCCGTAGCTTGGGCTCTCACTGAGTCGCACGTTGCGACGAATGATGGTGCGAAACAGCTTGTCGGGGAAATGAGCGCGGATCTCTTCCACAACCTGATGCGATAGCCGATTGCGGCTGTCGAACATTGTAACGACAATACCTTCCAAGCGTAACGAGGAATTGAGACCTTTTTGCACCAGCCCCATCGTTTCCAATACGGCGCTTAACCCTTCCAAAGCATAGTATTCACTTTGAATCGGTATCAGCAGTGATTCCGCCGCCGTCAAGGCGTTGAGCGTGAGGAGCCCCAAAGAGGGCGGGCAATCCAGGAGCACGAAATCATAGTGGGCCGTCACTGCTGCGAGCGCGTCTCTCAGCCGATACTCTCGGCGGTCAGCATTTACCAACTCGACCTCGGCGCCGACTAGGTCCCTACTCGCCGGGATAAGACGCAGTTCGGGTAATTCGGTTTGACCTAAAACTTCACCGACAAAGCGAGATCCGTCAAGCACTTGGTAAAGGCTTGATCCGAGGGTCGAACGGTCAATTCCCAAACCGGTTGTGCTGTTGCCCTGTGGGTCGATATCGACCAAGAGGGTTCGCTTGGCTTCAAGAGCGAGTGACGCTGCCAGGTTTATCGCCGTTGTCGTCTTGCCGACGCCGCCCTTCTGATTGGCAATCGCAATAATCCTACTCACAAATTACTCAAATAAATCAACTAGTTATACTATGAATGTTCTGACTCATTGTTATCACACTAGTTTAGAAATTGGAAGCAAATTCCACCGTTTCACGTGAAACGGTGGAATTTTCAGGACCAGTGACAGTTGAAAAATCTGGGGCGATCGAAGTCTAGGCGCTCTTCCTCTTAATATAGAAGGAAAGAAGGGCAATCGCCGCTGGGGTGACACCCGCGATCCGCGAAGCCTGACCGAGTGATCGAGGCCTAACCCGCGATAGCTTCTCGCATACTTCGCGCGACAACCCGTTGATCAGAGAATAGTCAATATCATTCGGCAATCGCACGTGCTCCATCCTCTGAAAGCGCTCGACGATTTCGAGCTGGCGATTGACGTAGCCCTGGTATTTAATCTGGATCTCCACCTGAGCATCGACGTCCAATTTAAAGTTAGGTATGTCGGGTCTCACCCTTCGGAGCTGATCAAAACCCATCTCGGGTCGACGGAGGATTTGAGCCAAAGTCGCTTGATTGCGCAGGGGTGAAAATCCGGCCGATTGCAAATTAGAGTTGATCTCGGCGCTCGGGGTCGCGCTCTTATTTTCCAAGTAGGCGATCAACTCAGTTATAGCCCGCTTTTTACCATCGACTCTTTGATACGCCGCAGGACTCGCTAGACCAATTCTATGGCCAATCTCCGTCAGTCGAAGATCTGCGTTATCCTCACGGAGCAGCAGCCGGTATTCGGCGCGGGATGTAAACATCCGATACGGTTCGTTATCCGTGCCCTTTGTGACTAAATCATCGATGAGCACGCCAATATAGGCTTGATCGCGCGAGAAAACTAACGGCTCATCGCCACGCAGACTAAGAACGGCATTGATCCCGGCCATGATGCCCTGCGCCGCAGCTTCTTCGTATCCAGTCGTCCCGTTAATCTGTCCGGCGTGATACAGCCCGCCAATCAACTTTGTTTCTAGAGTCGAATTGAGTTGTGTGGGTTCGAAGTAGTCGTATTCAATGGCATAGCCGGGCCGCATAATTTCAGCCCGTTCTAGTCCCTCGATCGAACGCACCATATCGATCTGTACATCCAAAGGCAGGCTAGTCGAAAGGCCGTTGGGATAAACCTCGACGGTATCCAAGCCTTCCGGCTCGAGAAATATTTGATGTCGTTCTTTATCAGCAAAACGATGAATCTTATCTTCGATCGACGGGCAGTAGCGCGGGCCGCGGCTCTTGATAACTCCGGAATACATCGGCGAGCGATGCATCGCCGACCGAATAATCTCGTGTGTCCGGCCGTTCGTATAGGTTATATGGCAGGGTACCTGGCGCTGGGTAATTGCCTCGCTCAAGAAGGAAAATGGAGTTGGATTCTCATCGCCATGCTGCACAGCGAGTTTGGCATAATCTATAGTTCGGCTATCCAATCGCGGACAGGTACCGGTTTTCAATCGACCGACTTTGAAACCATAATTTACCAGCGATTCACTCAGTCCCTGAACCGCGAAGTCACCCGCTCTGCCAGCCGAATAGTTCTTATCGCCTACATGGATCAGTCCCTTTAGAAAAGTCCCCGTCGTCAAAATGACTCGACGGCCGTAAAACTTCTCGCCGATCTGTGTTTCGACACCTTTAACCTTATCACTTTCGACAACCAGCCCCTCGACGCTGGCTTGACGAACCGTCAGCCTTGGACAAGTCTCCAAGACTCGCTTCATTCGCTGCCGATAAAGCGCCTTGTCGGCTTGGGCTCTGGAGGCGCGCACGGCAGGCCCTTTCTTAGTATTCAGCACACGGAATTGGATCCCGGTCTCGTCAATTGCCCGGCTCATCTCGCCGCCGAGCGCATCGATTTCCTTGACGAGGTGACCCTTACCGATTCCGCCGATGGCGGGGTTGCAAGACATCTGGCCAATATGGTCGAGGTTTAATGTCAGCATCAACGTGCTGCAACCCATACGCGCCGCTGCGAGGGAGGCCTCGATTCCTGCGTGACCGGCTCCAACTACGATGACATCGAAAACTTGGTTGTTTGCCATACTTACCGTTTCACGTGAAACAATTGGCGAAATTTACCTCTCGGTTTCAAATATAGAAGCTTGAATTAACCTAAAGATTTTATTTACCAATGCAAAAATTATTGAAAATACGTTCTAAAATATCCTCATTGCTGACGGTCCCGATGATTTCTCCGATTGCGTCGCGGGTTTCATTTAGATCGACAGCGACAAATTCAGCACCGTAGCCTTCTCCCAGTGTCGTCTCGGCATGCCTGAGTGCTGCCTCACCGCGGAGCAGAGCATTCCTATGCCGCAGGTTGGTCAACACCATCGCTGGCTCCCTCTCACAGTCGATTACAAGATCTCTTAATTTTTTTTGGAGAACGTTGATTCCTTCACCCGACTTCGCTGATACCCTGACGATTGTCCTTGAATCACTAAATCGCGAAAGATCTTCAGGTGACAGCGTTTGTGGCAAATCGTCTTTGTTTACGGCGATTAAGACTTTCCTTGCCTCGACATTGCGCAAGAGAACTTCGTCATCCTGGGTAAGTCTCGTCGACCCGTCCAGCACAACGATCAGGGCATCAGCTTTTTCCAGATACTGGCGAGATAGATTTACCCCCATTTGTTCTATCTGATCGTCGGTCTCGCGCAATCCGGCCGTGTCCCACAACACGACGGGTAAGCCATCCAGGTTGATCGCTTCTTCAATCACATCTCGAGTGGTGCCCGGCACCGGTGTCACGATCACGCGCTCTTGACCAAGCAGAGCATTCAGCAAACTCGATTTGCCGACGTTCGGCCGGCCACAAATACACACTTTGGCGCCTTCTCGAAAAAGCCTTCCCCATTCATAAGTTCTTATGATATCGACTATTTCGCTTCGTAAACCGCTAATTTTTCGAATCACATCCGAACGTTTGAGAAGCTCAATTTCTTCCTCGGGAAAATCGATCGCGGCCTCAACCTGAACCATAATATCGAGTAGTTCTTCGCGCAGACCGTGAACCCATTTTGACAACTCACCGCGGGCCTGAGTTAGAGCTAGTTCGCTGGCCTTGTCAGTTCGCGCGCGGATCAGATCGAGCACGGCTTCCGCTTGAGATAGATCCATTTTGCCGTTGAGAAAAGCTCGCTTGGTGAACTCTCCCGGTTCGGCTTGGCGCGCGCCTTGTGATAGCGCTAATCCTAAAATTTTGCGTGACAGAAAAGCACCGCCGTGACAGTGAATCTCGACCACGTCCTCGCCCGTATAGCTGCGCGGCTTCCGCATGACCGTCAGTAACACGTCGTCAAACATGCAATTAGATTTTGGATCGTGAATCTCACCATGGTAAAGCCGGTGAGACGTGAGCTTGCCATTTTTACCCTGAGCGCGAGCAAAAATTTTCGTCGCGATGTTTTCCGCATCTGCGCCGCTAATTCTGATGATGGCGATCCCGCCTTCGCCGGGCGGAGTCGCGATCGCGGCTATCGTGTCTTCTTCGTACATAAAAATGCCGCATCATCTTAACAAGCTGGAGGTTTAAGGCAATAACAGCCGAGCGGCACAGCCGAATTCTTGCCGCCGAAAAATTGATCGGAATAAATGTTGGTCAGGACGACTGCGACACCGTAAATAAAAAAGCCCGCCCGGCTTGTCGATCGAGCCGGACGGGCTTCACTGAAACAAACTATCGCTTAAATCTATCTTCTGAGGACCGTCAATGTCGCGCTCTTGGTCACACCAATGTACGACGCGCTGATGCTGACGATGGTCTTCTTGTTCACCGCAGTTGTCGCAACGTTAAACGTCGCTGAACTGGCACCGGCCGGAACGCTTACGTTCGCCGGCACGATCGCCTTCGTCGGTTTGTTACTGGTAAGTGTAACCACCAAGCCTCCCGTCGGTGCTGCCTGGGTCAAAGTTACGGTTCCAACCGAGTTTGACCCGCCGACAACCGTTGTTGGACTCAACGTCAGTGAAGAGAGCGCAGCAGGTGAGGCTGGGTTTACCGTCAGCGTTGCTGATTTGGTCACCCCGGAATAAACCGCCGTGATGTTCCCGACTGTAGTCGAGCCAACTGTCGTCGTGCTCACGGTGAAATTTGCAGAGGTCGCATTGGCCGGAACCGTAACCGAGCTAGGTACCGTTGCAGCAGGATTAGCGCTTGACAGCGTTACCACGGCGCCGTTGGCAGGCGCCGGGCCTGTCAGACTAATGGTCCCGGTTGCTGACTGGCCGCCGGTCACGCTTGAACCCGAATTCCGCAGTAGAGAAATCAGGGGGAAGAAACTTGGGACGGTACGGAGTTGAGAAGTGGGATGGGGGTGATGATTTGGTCGGGATGGTTTGGGGTTTGGTAGCTAACAGTCCATTCCAACTGCGCCGCAATCGGAAGTCCGTCCGATACGGTGCGTAAGCGAGCCAAGAACTCGGGTCGGTCGGGTTCAGGCATCGCAAAACGGATCTGCACTCGGCGCCCTTGAGAAATCAAATCAGCTCCCACCAGAAATACGAAGTCTCTGACCGCCCTGAGCCGTCGCTCAAACCACGAGCGCGGCAACACCGTTTCACGAAAGTCCGCCAATAGATTGTAAAGCACACAGCCCATGCGAAACGCGGCATCGGTGGCATCAAAAGATTTAAGACAAAAGGTGTCCAAGCTTAAGTCTTCTTTTAATTCCTTAATGCGGTTCTCACTGTCAGCTCTCCCCGCATACATCCGGGTAACCACTTCGGCCGCATACGGTACGCTCGTTACCATCACCCGATAAGTATATCCCGGACAATCCACCAACCGTCTTCCTCGGGCCTCGGGCCGTTCCGAAGTCTCCTGACGCAGGCAGACAAAGCGCCGCTTCACGCCTCGCCAGTTGGGCAGACTGATTTCTAAGTCCGCCACCTCCACTCCCCGTGCCACTACCCGCCACGTGGTGGACGGTATCCGATGAATCACGAGCTTTCGTACCACTGCCGTTAACCGGGCCACGATGATGTAGGGCAACTCTTGGCTCTCTAAATACTCCAAGAATCGTTTCTCGAAAAATCCCGCATCGGCTCGCACCAAGCCAATCCGATGCCCCATGGGAACCACGCTCAGCGCCTGCTTCATGAACTCCACACACCCGTTAGCGCTCCCACTATTCCCACTGCGTAACGTCGCCCATAATAACCTTCTCGCCTCGGCCAAAAACGCCATCAACGGATGATGCGACGGCCGCCCAGGCTTGCTCGGATTGTACCCCTTTAAACTCCCCTCCTGCTCGCCGTATCGGCAAAATACCGTGGAATCCAAATCCAACGTGTGGCCCAACAATATCGGACGGCTCCGCGTTAAACTAAATCCCATCAGCCGCTCCGAGACCTCGGTCACCTTTTGATAATTGAACCTTAAAAACAGCCGCCTCATCGTGTCCGGCGACCCATACCGCTTGATCCCTAACAGCTCTCCCAACAGCCGATCCCGCCGATACCGCGTGAAATGCTCAAACCGTTCGGCTCCCAACGCTAACCCGTAAAACCAACTCAGCATCACCTCCACCGACGATATCTGGTTGTTCGACCGCTTGCTAAAATTGACTAATGCTGCGTTTAGCTCCTCTCGCAGTTGGATCCATTCAAAATAAACCCGCAGCAATATCACCCCAGCCCAAACCGTAATCGGATGATCGGTAAACCCAAACAATATCTTCGGATACAACGGTGACCTCTCTCGTTTTGCCTTGCTCATCCTAACCATTCACCCCCGCTACACTTTTTCTCTCCCTCTCTTATATCATAAATCTTTACTGCGGATTTCCGGTTGAAGGCGTAACACTCAACGAATTCAAGACAGCGGGACCAGCTGGAGGCGGATTGTAACCGAGCTGGATCACTTCAAAATCGCTCGCCGTCAAGTTACTGAACGCCGGATTGAGAATATCGTTGTTCCAACGCGTGTCGTAGGTCCCCGTGATATACATGTCGGAACCATTGTCGGCCACGATCACTCCGTACTTTTGCATCGCGCGAAAAATTTTCTGCATATTCGGATCGCTGGTGCGTTGGGTCACATCGCCGCTCGCTTTTAAACGCAAGCGCGCGCCCATCGGCAACGCTCCCGACGTTGACCCGGCGCGATGCGATGCCGGATAGACATAGCCGTTGGTGGCGCGCACGGTCACGCGGAAGGCATGGCGAATTTCGCTAACGGTTGGATCGTTAACTTCATCGTAACGCACAAGTCCGGGAAGAATTGCCAAACCCGCTGCATCCGCCGATGTCCATGTATCCGGCCGGCGATTATATTCGTGTTCATGTCGAAAAACGCCCCAGAGCCAGCGAACCATTTCCCTTGCGTCGTATTGTAAAAAACATTGTAAAGCTCGTAGAGATAATTTCGGTCTCGATCGACGATCAAGAGATGACGGTCTTGGCTGCTCCGCAAATCCACGTTGCCTGGATCGCCACCTTCCACCCAGTAGGGCTGGGTAATCGCTTCCGGCGGGATGGGATAAAACGGAAAACTCGTATTGGTCGGATGATCAACGCCGTCACTTTCGCTTGAGTACTGAAACTGCACCGCCTTCAGATCCGCGTTCGTGACACCGGTAACGACCGCGTACGGCATACCATAAATTGAAAACCCCGACCCGGCATTGCCACCAAAGTCCGGGTGCAGCCGCCGCGTTCCACCGTTGTTAATAAAGGCTACATAGCTTCCGGAATTCGCATCCACCGGCCAATTGCTGATATCCAAGTTCCACCAATTGTCGGCTGGAAAAAGCGGCAACGGTTGCGGCAGGACACCGCCGCGTGTGGAATTCATCGCCCATGCCGGAACGATCGAGATTGACAGAAACGAGAACAAAGTCATTAAAGCAACGACGGCTGGAGCCCGTCTAGCCTAAAAAGGAAAATAGCGTCTAATCATGTCCGCCTCCCCAAATGTAAATTCAATCCGGGGAAAACGGCGCAAGCGCTATGCCAGAAAATAAATGACTAAAACTCGCGCGTGGATTACCGAAAATTCCCGCAAGACCGGGCACTAAGAAATCTTTCTCTCATGCAAAGCAAGCGCACGACCGCGCCATGACAGAATTAGTACAGTGCCGAATAGTTGAACGAATTGCGCTGAGATTGCTGAACGCGCGTAACTGAAAAACTACGCGCAAACGAGGTGGTTATTAGACCAACGTTTTCTGTCGAACCGCCAGCTCTTCGGCGCCCGAGAAGGCAAATCTTTCAAGCGCTTCCTCGTTGAGCTCAATTCCCAAGCCTGGCTTTTCCGGTGGGATCAAGTAGCCGTTTTCAACTGTGAACGGCTCGTCCAACAACTCCTCGCGGAGTGGGTTGTAAGTGTAGTCGAGCTCCATCACGATGCAATCTTGCAGCGCGGCGGCGAGATGAACGCTGGCGGCGAGTGCTACGCCGTCGCCCCAGGTATGAAACGAGACTGGCACCTTATGCTTTGTCGCCATCGCGGTGATCTTTCTGATTTCAGTGATGCCACCGGCGCGCGCGACATCCGGTTGGATAAAATCCACTGCCCCGCGCGCAATGAAATTTTCGAACGCATAGCACATGTGCAAGTTTTCACCGACGGCAATCGGTGTCTTGCCTTTCTCCCGGAGCATTGCGTGGCCCTCGATGTCTTCGACGAACAGCGGTTCCTCGAGCCAGTACGCACCACACTCGGCAAAAGCATCGGCGGCTTTAAGCGCGACATCGAGGGTGTATCCCTGGTTGGCGTCGGTCATGATGACAAAATCTTTTCCTAATTCCTCGCGCACCGCGCGCACGATCCGAATATCTTGTTCAAGATCGAACCCGACTTTGATCTTGACGCCGTGAAAGCCCTGCTCGGCAAATCCGCGCGCTCGCTTTGCCACGTGCGACGGCTCTTCAGGATAGAGCGCAGTTGCATAAACCGGAACTTTGTCGCGGCATTTGCCGCCCAGCAGCTGGTAAAGCGGCACGCCACGCACCTTGCCGAGAATATCCCACAGCGCGATATCAACTCCGCTCAGCGCGACAACGCCGATGCCGCGCGTGCCGAATTCCTTATGACCGCCTCGGACGTAGGCTTTGTCCCAGATCGCGTCGATCTCCGTCGGGTCCATACCGATAAGCAAAGGCTTGAGGACGTTCGCAACGATGAACTCGATAAGCTCACCATTGCCGGAGCAGGAGCCAAGACCCGTGATAGCTTTATCAGTTTCGACCTGAACCAGGGTCGCAGATCGCGAATTTCGAATCCCGGAACGACTGAATACCTGTCCCTCACTGGGAATCTCGGCACGCAGGCGAATCGTCCTGACGTCGGTGATCTTCATCCGCGTTTACTTAAACTCCCAGTATTGCCCTTCTACTACTTGCCCGTCTACGACGACGAAATCGACCTCTTCATCGGTTCGTCGATTGCCCTCCGCATCGACCCGCACGACCTTCGGCTTGTTGCCTTTCTTCGCGCTGACGCGAAACAGCGCCAACGGCTTATCGCCTGTGCTCTGAAAGTAATAGTAATAATTCTCCGGCAACATGATCCCTTCGCCTTTATTAAGCACCGTCGGCTGATGCTCTTTGTTGTAGAAAGTCGCCTGGCCATCCATCACCACGAAGGTATGATCTTCGCCGGGGTGGGTGTGCAGCTTATTTTTCCGCCCAGGGATGTAGTAGTTGAGCCCAATCGTCATATGCTCTGTCCGGGCTAGAGGAATATGACTTCGCCCTTCGGTGATATGCGGGGTCTTGAGTTTGAATGTCGATGCGTCCATTTTTCCAATCCTCCTTTGTCGACTTCGGTATATCGCAGCGGCCGAAACTTGAAAAGGGGCCGATGGCTGGTCTATTTTGCTCTGGACCGGACGTCTTGAACTGATTGAACGTTTTGAACGATTTGAACTGCCCTACAGCGCAAGCTAAGGAGAAAAAATGGCCAACATCGGTCTCGCCTGGGTTAATCCAGCCCCGTTAACGAAACCAGAAAATGTCGTCAACTTTGCCAAGAAATGCGAGGCGATGGGTTGCCATTCCATGTGGACCATCGACCGCATCGTTTACGACAACCTCGAATCCTTGACGATCCTCGCCGCCGCCGCCGCGGTGACTCAAAGGATTCGACTCGGCACATCGGTGTTGCTCGGCAACACGCGCCATCCGGCGCATCTCGCCAAGATCATCGCCACTCTCGATTTCATTTCCAATGGCCGCATCACGCTTGGTCTCGGTTTCGGCAGTCGCGAAAACGATTACAAAGCGGTCGAGATTCCGTATGAACACCGGGGCAGCAGGGCCGTTGAGCAAGTGCAATTGATGAAGCGCCTCTGGACCGAAGAAAACGTCACGCACAAAGGCAAGTTTTTCAATGTCGAGAATCTGACGGTCGGCCCTCGCCCGATTCAAAAACCACACCCGCCAATCTGGACCGGCGGTAGCGCCGACGCCGCTCTTAAACGTGCCGGCACTTGGGCCAACGGCTTTATCTGCGGCAGCTCCGCCATTCCGGACTTTCCAACCACGTGGGAAAAAGTCTCCGCACACGCCCGGGCAGCCGGAAGAAATCCCAACGACATAGAGAAAGCCGGCCTCACGTTCATGGCGATCGACGACGATCAAGCCAAGGCCGTGAAGAGGGTCGAAGACTACGTGATGCGCTACTACGGCCGCCTGCGTTCCGATGTCGCCAACACATCGTTGGTCGGTTCGCCTGCTGCCGTCCTCGACCGGACCGAAGCTTTTCTATCGCGCGGTCTCGACACACTGATCATCGGCGTGGCTGATCCCGATCCGCGGCAGCTGGATGTCTTCGGCGAGAAGATACTACCACGGCTTAAATCGTAATAATCTTCTCGCGCCTCCGGTTCGAGGAAATGACTCAGCTGCTTGCCGCTTTGAAATAGGAAAAGCCCGCGGATAGCCGGTGAGTCCGGATTGTGGCGCAATCTGCAATCCCAAAGCGACAACGTCAAGATACAAGCCTGTCTCCTTCAACCCTTAATTTTCCCTCGACTTAGAAAGTTGGCTTTTATAATGTGGGCCGTGATCGGTTTCGGTGGCTGCTCGGTATCTATTATTTTCAGGAGGGACTGAACAATGAAAACAATCATCCCGTCGATGATCTTGCCGCTACTGATCGGCGTGTTGTTGCCTCCCGACAAGTCGGCATTGGCCCTCGATAAAATCAACGTCACCCTGCCATCCAAATCGTTTCAGTTCATCATCTTTCCGCTCGCCAAGGAGCGGGGGTATATGAAAGAGGAAGGGATCGATCTCAATATCGTCGTCATGGCCTCCACCCCCGGCCTTCAAGCCGTGCTCGCCGGAGAAATGGATTTCACCGGTTCCGGGAGCAGCGCCCTGGTCGCCGTCACTCAAGGCAATGCTCCGCTCAAAACCGTGCTGGCCGTCAATGATCAGGTGCTGCAGTGGCTGATGGTTCGGCCCCAGTACAGCGCTTTCAAAGAGCTGAAGAATAAAAAGATCGCCGTGACCGGCATCGCCGCGGTGGCGACGTTTATGTTGAAAAAAGTTGCACCAAAGTATGGCCTGGACGCCAACAAGGATTTGACGTTTTTCGCGCTGCCACCGGGCCAGCGCCTTGCGGCGCTACAGACAGGGGTCGTGGATGCGGGGCTATTGAGTTCGGAGGAACGCTTTGCCGCCCTCGATCAAGGTATGAAGGAGATCTTGTATCTGGGCAAAGAAGTGAAAAATTCCTGGGGCACGGTGGCCACCAACGACCAATTCATCAAGGCGAAACCCAAGTTGATGCATGGATTCATGCGTGCCCTGCTCAAGGCCCTGCGCCTGGTCAAGCAGAACCGCGGGGCCGCGATGGATACGATGATGAAATTTTCCGAGTTGGACAGGGAATTGGCCGCGCGCACTTACGACGGCATGATTGGAACTTTTACGACCAACGGCGTGGTCGACGAGGAAACGCAGAAAAACGATCTCGACATCGTTCGCGAGGTCCTCAACGTCACAAAGGAAGTTCCCATCGAGCGCGCCTACGATTTCAGCTTTGCCAAGAAAGCGGACAGGGAGCTGACCCAAGCAGGCTGGAAACCTTAGAAACTCAGATTCTCCGGATGGCGCCACCCGGGCAGAATTAGTTGGTAGGTTTGCAAAAGCAGTGAATTTTTTTCAAATAGGGGACTGGCAGCGCCGTTCGATTTAGCAATCACGGTTAGCCGCAACTTGAGAGGAGAAATTCGTTGAACTCAAGCGCAAAGTATTTTGATTGCCATTTTCATATCATCGACAAAAACTTTCCCGTCGTGCCCAATCAAGGATTCATGCCCGACGCGTTTACCAGCGAGGATTATTTAGACCGCTTGAAAGCGATTGACCTCTGCGGCGGCGCGGTGGGACCTCTGCGGCGGCGCGGTGGTGTCCGGTTCTTTCCAGGCTTTCGATCAATCGTATCTATTCCATGCTTTGAAGGTCCTTGGCCCGACCTTTGTCGGAGTCACGCAAGTGCCGCAGACCGTATCGGATCAAGAGTTGCAGGAACTCAATAGCGCAGGGGTTCGAGCCGTTCGTTTCAACGTCAAGCGCGGCGGGTCGGAAGAAATCCATCACCTGGAAAACTTTGCGCGGCGGGTTCACCGACTCGTCGGCTGGCACACCGAGTTGTATGTCGATTCCACCGACCTTGCCGATCTGTTTGAGACTCTTGTTTCATTGCCGGCGGTCAGCATCGACCATCTCGGTCTCTCTAAAGCGGGTTTCCCGACACTGCTCAAACTCGCGGAAAAAGGTGTGCGGGTGAAGGCCACGGGCTTCGGACGAGTAGACTTCGACGTGCGCCCCGCGCTCACTGATCTCTACGCGGCCAATCCGCGGGCGCTCATGTTCGGCACCGACCTGCCGTCCACTCGCGCGCCAAGGCCCTATCAAGATGACGATTACACGTTGGTTCTGGAAACATTGGGAGAAGAAAAGGCGGCGAATGTTTTCTACAAAAACGCCATTGAGTTTTATCGGCCGAAGCCAGGTGGTTAGGGATAGATGAAGCTTGTTCCGCGGTGAGATCGACGTGCATCTTGGCGTCGGTTATGCGACGGTGAGTTAGTTAAAGAGTTCTCAACTGCGAGAGAATCGGCCAACGCTCTTTAACACCGAAACAATTCCTCCCCAGCTATTTTCGCAGTGCTTAGTAGTCTAATAGAGGTGAAAAGACAAATGTCCACCAAAATTACCATTGCGCACGGCCGTAATTTCCATCTTTACCACGAGGCACTTGACGAAGATTACGTCTATCTCGAACTCGAGGGAACTAAGTTTGAGGCGAGCTACAATCGAGTCATGGTGCCGATTCCCATTCACGTTTGGGAGGTTATTCGCCGCTTCCCAGGGATTGATTTTAAGTATGCCGAAAGAACGGACACAGAAATCAGACTGTATGTTGAGCAGGAGGTTGACGAGCGACTTAAACTGTATGAGGGGGCGGACGGAAGGTCAAAAGGACTTGTGTCGCTATCCGGCTCCTTAGCTTTTGGCACGGCCGACCAACCGCGCGACCAACAAATTACGACAGGAGTAGAATACTTCACCAAAGTGCGAGAGCATCAACGGCAAATAAAACAGGCTATTGAAGAACTTGACCAGACAAACAGCAAAAGATAAGAATCCTCAACCTAATAAGATACAAGACGTGACCGATCGTTTTGACTCCGATCCTCGGCCCTCGTCGTCGAAATTCACGATCACTTTGCTCAAGACGCTAAAGACGAGATCGGACCCTATCAATAAATCAAATCCCCTTTATCCCGCGCACTATTCTCCCTTACCGAGGAAGCCACACGATGACACACGTCCCTAACAAGCCGGCCGCCGCGCGATTCGTCTTCGACAATACCTATGCGCGCGAACTCGAGGGCTTCTACGTAACCTGGAAGGCGGCACAAGTGGCGCAGCCCAGATTGGTCAAGCTCAACCGTGAGTTGGCTGAAGAATTGGGACTGGATGCCGGTGCTCTCGATTCCGAGGAAGGCGCGAGGATCTTTGCGGGCAATGAGATACCCGAGGGAGCGGCGCCGCTGGCTCAAGCGTACGCCGGCCATCAGTTCGGGGGTTTCGTGCCCCAACTTGGCGACGGGCGGGCGCTGCTCCTGGGCGAGGTGATCGACCGCAACGGACGGCGTCGTGACATTCAGCTCAAAGGCTCGGGTCCCACTCCCTTTTCGCGCGCCGGCGACGGGCGGGCAGCACTCGGGCCCGTGTTGCGTGAATACCTGATCGGCGAAGCGATGCACGCGCTTGGTATCCCGACAACCCGGGCGCTTGCCGCAGTTGTTACGGGCGAGCCCGTCTTTCGCGAGGAGGGTGCGCTACCGGGCGCGGTTTTGACGCGCGTTGCTGCCAGCCACGTCCGTGTGGGCACCTTCCAATTCTTCGCCGGCCGCGGTGAGCAGGCCAAGGTGCGTCGCCTCGCCGATTACGTAATCGATCGCCACTACCGGGAGCTGAAAGGGCACGCGAACCCCTACCTGGCATTGCTTGAGCGCGTGTGCGACAGCCAAGCGGCACTCATTGCCAGCTGGATGCATGTGGGCTTCATCCATGGCGTGATGAACACCGACAATATGGCGATCTCCGGTGAGACTATCGACTACGGCCCATGCGCCTTCATGGATCATTATGATCCAGCCACAGTCTTCAGCTCCATCGACACTCAGGGCCGCTATGCCTATGCCAATCAGCCAAAGATCGCGCAGTGGAACCTTGCACGATTTGCGGAGACACTCCTATCCCTGATCGATGCTGATGGAAAACGCGCCATCACACGCGCCACTGAGGTGGTCCATGCCTTTCCAGAACAATACGAACGCCACTGGTTAAAAGGCATGCGCGCGAAGCTCGGACTGTTCACTGAAGACGAGGCCGATCTCAACCTCGCCACCGGGTTTCTCACTGCGATCGACAGCAAGAAAGTTGACTACACGTTGGCTTTCCGTTACCTCGCCGATGCGGCCTTAAGCCGGGAGGAACCGATTCGCGCGCTGTTTGCCGATCCGTCGGCCTACGATCTCTGGAGTGGACACTGGCGGGCGCGGCTTGCGCGCGAGGCGGTGGCACCTTTGGTGCGTGCGCAGGCGATGCGACGTGCTAATCCCGCATTCATTCCGCGCAATCATCGAGTTGAGGAAGCCTTGAGTGCCGCAGTGGAACGCGGCGATTACGCACCTTTCGCGACGCTGCTGAATATCCTAGCGCGCCCTTTCGACGATCAGCCCGAGTTTGCCGCCTTTGCCGAACCTGCACCAGACGGGCGAGGGTGCTACCGAACCTTCTGCGGCACCTGAGAGACAAGTCAGGGAGACACAATATTTCCACCAGCTTCAGGCTTTCTCGTGAACCAGGAATCGGAGATTGCACCGCAGAGGCGTCGAGTACGCAGAGTAAAGAGGTTTTGATAAACATTCCCCGAACTCTGCGAACTCTGTATCACTATAGTTCAAAATTTGCGCGGCCTACGCAATGATCTGGAAACTGAAAGCACTCGGAGTCGGAAATTCCTCCCGCCAAGGCGCAAAGTTGCCAAGTGACACGCCGAGGCGTGTCACCCCGAGCGCACGCGAGGGATCTAAGAAAGATTTCTCCCCTTGGTCGAAATGACAACCCGTTTTCCTTTGCGGCCTTTGCGTGTTTGCGCGAGATAATCCGATTGGGTTGCGGCTCTGCCGCGCTGCGCTGTGGTGAAAATTTCTTCAGCCGAAACTCGGAAGAACCAATTTCTAGAGGAGGCAGATCGACTCAGCATGGCGCAAAAATTTTACGTGGTATGGTCAGGACGGCAGACCGGTGTATTCACGGATTGGGCGATCACTCAGCGGGCCGTGGACAAGTATGCCGGGGCGCGATTCAAGTCCTTCCCGACCCGTGCGGAAGCAGAGCAAGCATTTGGTCGGGGCGGCTACTCAAGCATTCCACCCACAACGCCCAGCAGGCAAAAATCCGGCACACCGGACAGCGAACGCAGTGCCGCCCATCCCTCTCTCCAGTTCGATGTCAGCATTTATTGCGATGGCGCCTGTGAACCCAACCCCGGCAATGCCGGCTCCGGCATCGTGGTGTATCGAGCCGGCAAACTCGCGCAATTGTGGTTTGGCCTGTACGACTCCATGGGAACCAACAACACCGCCGAACTGAACGCGCTCTATCACGCATTGCGCATGGCCGAAACAGAAATCAAGAACGGCAACACAGTCGAGATATGCAGCGACTCGGCATACTCCATCAATTGCATTCGCAGTTGGGCACCGAATTGGGAAAAGAAAGGCTGGAAAAAACCTGGCGGCGAGATCAAGAACCTGGAAATTATCCAGGACTGGTTACGCGATCTACCGACGCATTGAAGAAGAACTGAAGCTCATCCACGTCGCCGCCCACGTCGGCACCGAAGGCAACGAACTCGCCGACCGCATGGCCATGCTCGGCGCGCAGAGCAAAGAAAAAGAACTACGTCTCTATCAGGAAAAAATCGATATTCCGACGCTACTCAAGATGAGGGCGGGGTGATCACCTTAAAAGCCACCGATTGAACGACTTGAACAGTTTGAACGAATGAACCGCTGGACTCTTAAACGGCTTGAACGTAGCGAAGCGGTTGAACGTTTTGAACGATTTGAACACTGGTATCGTTCGCGAGGTGCTCAAAGCCACAGCAGTCCTTACGCCGCGTGACGACGCTTCGGTTGTTCGATCGGTGCGAGACTAAGTTTAAGCTTAAATGGCTTTAGGAGCCGGTTTAGCGTTTCCTGGGTCGGATTATGGCGTGCATTGATCGCGCGCAGGATGTTTGGGCTCGCGATTCCTATTCTCGCCGAAAACTCTTTTATCCCAATTGCTCGGATAACTTTTCCCAGGGCGATCTGAATCGATACCCCCTCCTCAATTGCCGCCAGAAGAAATTCACGAGCAAAATCCGGATCACGCAGGTCTTGCGCCAAACCGACATTCCAATCCTTACTGCGCCTTGCCATGTTTCGCCTCCCTAAAGTCTTCCCAGTAACGTTTCGCCGCAGCGATATCCTTGGACTGCGACGCCTTCGCCGCCCGCAAGGAGCAAGATCAATGCAGCCCCGTCTTTTCCAAAGTATAACCGGTATCCCGGCCCGAAATCCAAGCGTGCTTCCCAGACTCCACCACCCACAGTTTTATGATCGCCTAAATTGCCGTTTTCAAATCGCAACACTATTGCCTGAATACGTGCTTGGACACCAACGTCGAGACTCTTCAACCAATAACTTCATGCTGCGCGATAATTATCATATATGATATTTATTAAATTGTCGACACGCGAGAGCACAACGCGAGCAGCGCCAGACAAGCCGTACCGATTCCTCGGGACAATTCCCAACTCCGCATGGCCATGCTCGGCGTGCAGCGTAAAGAAAAAGAGCTGCGTCTGTAACAGGAAACAGTGGATATTCCGACGCTGCTCAAGATGCGGGTGGGGTGATTACCTTAAAGGCCAGCGATTGAACGACTTGAACGGTTGGAACCGGATGGATTCAACGGCTTGAACGGAGCGAAGCGGTTGACCGTTTTGAACGATTTGAACACTCGATATCGTCCACGACCCTTCGCTTGCACCTTGACCCCCGCCTGGGTTATTTCCATCTGTATGACTGTGAGCGATTTTTCAGAAATCCGCACGACAGCCAGCTCGCGCAAATTTCACAATACAAAGGAGCCGAAAAGATGGCTATTATTGAGCGCACCTATGGTAAAGAGACCAACGCCGTTATCAATGAATTGTTGATTTCATCGGATTCTCATGTCATCGAGCCCGCGGGTCTTTGGCAAAAACAACTGCCGAAAGCTTTTCAGGACCGCGCTCCCGATTTTGGCGGGCAAAGGCCCAACGACACGCCCGGCGGCGCCCAGGACAAGAACAAGCGCGTCTCCGAGATGGCCGCCGACGGCGTCAGCGCCGAAGTGCTCTATCCGACCCATGGCTTGAAGTGCTTGAGCCTCGACGATCACGAGTTGGAGGCCGCCTGCTGCCAAGTTTATAACGATTGGCTGATCGACTACTGCAGCGCCGCGCCCGAACGGCTTATCGGTATCGCCATGCTGTCGATGTACGACATCGACGGTGCCGTGAATGAACTGGAGCGCTGCCGCAGAGCCGGCATGCGCGGCTCGGTGATCTGGCAGGTACCGCCAGCAGAGCTACCGTTTTCCTCATCGCATTATGACAAGTTCTGGGCCACCTCTCAGGATCTCGACATGCCGGTGAACTTGCACATCTTGAGCGGGCACGGCTACAGCCGAAGCCGTTCCTTCGGCCTCGGAGATACCGCAACCGGTCTCACCCAGGAGGCCAACAGCGTCAACATGAAACTGTTCCAGTCGGTTAACAGCCTCTACGAACTGATCTATTCCGGCGTGCTCGAGCGTTTCCCCAAGCTCAAGGTTGTCCTCGTCGAAAACGAGCTTGGCTGGATTCCGTTTGTTCTGGAGCAGTGGGACTACTACTTCAAGCGCCATGGCGCGAAGCGCGAGGGGCTGGCCATCAAGAAACTCCCCAGCGAATACTTCCACAACCAGATCTACACCACTTTCTTCAACGACGCCGTCGGCGGTCATATCTTGTCGTGGTGGGGCACCGACAACTGCATGTGGTCCAATGATTTCCCGCACGGCAACTCGACGTGGCCAAATTCTCGTCAGGTTGTCGCCCGCGACCTAGGCGACCTCCCCGCCCCGCAGCGCGCCAAACTGGTGCGGGAAAACGTCGCCCAGCTTTACAACATTCCGATTCCCGGTCCGGTTCAGTAGTCGGCGATAACTACAGGAACGTCGCAGATGAGTTGCGGGCTCAGTAGCTCGCCACCGGCAACGCAGTCGCCGATCGCATGGCCACGCTCGGCGCGCAGAGCAAAGAAGAACTGCGACTGTATCAGGAAAAAATAGATATTCCGACGCTGCTGAAGATGCGGGCGGGGTGATCAAGAAAACGTTTGCCTCAACGGTTCGTATCCCTTGTGCTAAACGAGTGCAAATAAGCTAAAAGCGGATTTGACCCCTTTTTCCTCTGTTTTCCTCTTTCGTACGCGTCCCCATATGAAAAAGGCGGGTGCGACGATCGCCGATCCGGTGAACGTCGACAACGCGATCGCCGATCTGGTTCCCTATCTCGAGCCCGGCTGGCTGGCGAGAAATTTTCCCGTGGCGTTTCCAGAATCCGCCAAGCCCATCGACCGGATCGTGTCGATGGCGTTCGATCACAGGCTGATTCCCTCCGGTGTCCGCGGCGTGAACCTGCGCATGCTCGCCGCGCAGCCGCGCGGCCACGAAGCGCACTACGCGATCAACCGCTACTTGCGCGAGCGCGGCGATGCGAAGTTCAAAAATCTTGAAGACATGCTGGCCATGCCGATGTTTTCCGGCAGCCTGGATAATCTCAAGAGAGCGTTCAGCGACGACGCCGCGACTTTGGACACGCCGGCACAGACGGATCATCTGGTGCGCATGCAGACCTTGCGGCAGATCATTCTCCAAGTCATGGCGGAAAACAGTCTCGACGCGCTGGTGTACGCCTACACGACGATCCCGCCGCACATCATCTTGCCCAACCGCCTGGCGAAAACCGTGGAGACGCGGACCGAGCCGAAAATTCTAAAAGCCGGCACAGTCATATCCGATCCGACCCTTGTATCCGGCGAACCGGTGCTGAAATCCGACCTCGACACCTACAGAGGCTCCGGCTCGAGCTTCGCGGTCAGTCTGAGCCCCGAGACCGGCTTTCCGGCCATCGTCGTACCGGCCGGATTCACCCGAGAAGTCTATGATCGCGTGCCGGACGATAGCGATCCCAACGGCAGTAGATTGGAAGGGCCGAAAAAAGTCGAGTTGCCTGTTGCTTTGGAATTCCTCGCTCGCCCCTTCGAGGAAACAACGCTCTTCGCGATCGCCTCTGCGTTTGAAAGCATCAAACGACATCGCCGCCCACCGCCCGGATTCGGCGACCTTGCCGACTGAGCGTAGCGTAAGCAGAGTTCAAGGTTCCATGTTCAAGGTTCAAGGTTGAAATGGCGAAAGGCGCTTAACTCGTCATTGAAAGATTTGAACGACTGGAACGGCTGGAACGAAGCGTAGCGGTGGAACGTCTGGAACGGGCCGCGGTATTAAGTGAGCGAAGCGATGGAACGACTGAAAATATTGAAACCGCCCTCTAAGGCCGATCGGGGGTCAGAAGGCCGATCGGGGGTCAGGACTCTTGATTCTAAAAACTCACCGCCACTTGGAAGGCCGATCGGGGGTCAGGACTCTTGATTCTAAAAACTCACCGCCACTTGGTTCACTTCCCACTGGCAATGGCAAATCTAAGAATCAAGAGACCCGATGGTGGACCCCAAAGACTCTTTTCGCGGAAACGGTCTAGGCTATATACGATTACAGTTGAAGTAATGCCAGTGCGCTATAAATCTGTCGCTAATTGAGCCATTGTCGGTCGTCGCTGGTCAAGAGATAGCGCATAGACCTTTGACCCACGAATATCAATCCCTTTGAGACATTTCATTCCAAGTTTGGCCCAATAGTCTTCAAGTTTTTTTGTGGCGAGTTTTTCATCCGTAGGGAGGTTTTCAAACTGCATCATTTTGCTCCATTCACTTTCTTTTCCCTCGGCGCTGAACTGTAACGGATGAGGCAACCCCACCGCCAAGCCATGAGTATTACCCCCAAACGTGTCAATAAAAGAACAAGCTACGGCTAAACCGAGACCCCGTTTCCTATGGGCTGGTAACACCTCGATTCTGTCCAAAATCAAAATTTCGCCAATCTGAAAAGAATCCAATTGTTCTTGAATAGATTCTTTGACTTCGCCCGTATCAAAATCAAAAAGAGCTTCCTAATAGTCTTCTACAGTTTGACTATGGGCGTCACAAGCTTCAAATAAATTTTGCCTTTCCTCCAAGGCTCGGCCGACTTGTATAATGTACCCCGTCATACGTCCGACTTCTTCTGTCTCGTCAGATATATGTCCATTGATCTCCACGATATAATCATCAGGCTCTTGGAACGAACCAGACAAAGTTCGGCCAACTGAAAAAACGACTGAATAAGCATGGTCTGTATCTTCTTCCGTGGTTAACTTGGTCATGGGTTTTTTCTCTCACTTGGCTATTAGGTCTTGGGTTAGGATCGTAGTGAATCATCGAGCTGCACCATAGATTGATTCAGCGCAGTCTCGGCATATCGCTTTCATCGCGTTCCCATCCCACACTCCGTCAGCAATCTCGTGTCGTTTAATACTCTTTCCACATTTGCAGGTAAGATGATTATCGTCGAAATGGTCATGTTTTAGTTGTTCGAGAAGCCACGGTTTGGCATTCTCAGGCAGCGAGTCATTGCTGTGTACTCGACCATTTATATCCCTGTTACAAGTCTCGCACCAAAAGGTAATTTCCCATCTTGCCATCAAACCGTTGTCTCCTGATTACAGTCTTCAATTCCAAGTGCGAAGTCTTTATTGACATTGGCCCCCATGATAGTTTCCTGCGCCGTAGATTTGGCAATTAACCTGGGGTGGGGGAGCAGGACGAGAAAAAAGGGTTCCTACCGCTGCCCTCGCTACAAACGAGTTCCAAAGCCGTTCGCTATCGCGTTGGCTCGTTTCGCTTCTATGTATTCACGATACGCGGCCCCAATAAGAGTGATGTTGTTAGAAACTGACCGTTCTGCATCCGTCAATGAATCAGGAGCCAGAAGCGCTGTCTTCGAGAATCGCTCCACGTCGGGAATATATTTTTGCTGTTCTTTGTAGAATTGACAGGCTTGGATCGAAGTTGAATCAGACTGTTTGCAAGCGGCATCCAGTGCAAAGACAGCTTTAAAGAAATTTTTGGATTCGGGACGGTAATGCCAATCTCATTTAATTTCTTATCCACATCAACTGTTGTCGTAGAGCACCCGACGAGGAGAGCAAACAGCCCTAGAACAAGGTATTTCATAGTGGCGTAAGATTGTAAGTCGTCCCTGATTTTTGCGCAATCCGTATGGCCTTGAAGGGCGGGAGCGGAGTCATTTAGCCGCGAATGCCCAGGCCTCGGGGCCAGGCCTTGCAATCACACATTTGGGGGGACCAGTCTAGGGTCAGACTTTTACATCTCGACTATTTTGTTCACAATAAGGGTGGCTATCGAGCAAGCGCGACGAGATGGGCTAGGATTGATTCGTCCGTCTCATTTCGCCGCGAAGCAGTAAATCCGGCCCGCTCCTCCGCGCGGAGCTGTATCGGCGCAGCTTCCATTCTCATGTGACGAGTTCCATATGGCGTATCTCCCGGACGGATCACCGCCAGGTCCTAGGCCATCGGAGTGACCCACCTGAGCCTGTTGGTCTGAAGCCTCCGATGTCCAATCGTTGCATGTCTTTCCAGCCATGACCTTACCGTCGGCCGTCGAGCCGGTCAGAATGTCGTGCGCGTTCGGTCTTGGTGAATTCGGCCAATTGCCGGGAACGCGCTGCCCGCGCTCGTCGAGAAACAGGTCGGCGTCTCCTTTGCGGGCGTGCAGTTCGTCAAGATCCTTTGCGACTACGACGCCTTTGGCATTTGACCACGGACCAGTGCCGATTCGACTCCGCGCATCGGTCGGCTTGTTGCCGTTGTCGGGATCCCGCTCGGCGCTCAAGTAGGCGCGCCAGGTCTTGTTGCCGAGACCGACTGCGCGCCCCAGCTCCTGGCAGACCTTATCCGCTCCACGCAACCCACCCAAGTTGGCCGTCTTGCTCTCAGTACTACTGACAAAAACGCTCATGGCAGGATTGGCCTGGGCGCCTTCAGCGCCAATGCTCTGGTCCCTGTCACTGCTGACGGCACCGAGCGCTGCCATCGTCGCGAGAAGAAAGATATATTGCTTCATAAGCTTTTCCTTTCGCCAAAAATTTGGCACACCTCGACAGCCATAGAGTTTTACAGCCGGTTAAAAGCGACTGCACGAAACTTATCAGCAATGAGAAAATAAAAATCAAATTAATGCCAAATAAAATGCAGGGGCCGCATGGAGTCAGACTACGTGGAGCAGACGCAGAATAATACAGAAACGAGATCGACTAAGCGAAATCGTTAAAATGAAAGTGCCTGGCGAGGAATCAAGATCCTACGAGTTAACTGGTTCCAGCCGTTCCAAACGTTCAAAACGTTCCAGTCGTTGGCCGAAGCCGGTAGAAAACTTGACGGATACTTTTTCTTTCTGTGGCTCGCGCACCCCGCGTTGATGATCCGCGTCGTTTCTTCATCGTTTCTTCTCCTTATAGTGTACGCGATCAGTAGGACTCTGGTCGAACTGTTTTTGGCCAACCGCAAACGGCGCGCTTCAATTTCAGAGTGAAAGGGCAGACTTTGTTTTTCAAGAAAGGCGCCGCCCTTCTTTGAACAACCAGCAGAGTTAGGGCTTTATCTTCGTGCCAGAGTTTGCGCGGTCAAATCTTTTAATGTTGCTGCTGGATTTTAATATTTTCGACGGCCAACTCAGTCGATGTGGGAGGGAAGGATAGTAAATCCTTCCTTGTATGCCGCATCTCGAAGCCGGCTATCGAAGGAGATCAGGTGTCTGTTCATGGGTTGCCGCTGACACCAATGCAAAGCGGCGGCTAGCTGAAGGGCGTCCGCCGCTCTAAGGGCATGCACGGCCAGCAGCCTCTCTGCGGTGCCGCGAAGTAATTCACTCGGCTGCACTTCACTCCATGCGTTGGCAAGTTGTTGTAACACCTGACGTGCCTGCCGTTCGTCTTCGATACGCAAGCTTCCATCGCGGATTTGCCGGTTGAGAGCTGAGACACATTCTGTCCTTGTTCCCCACCAAACGACAACCGACGAATCTCCCGTCAGAATTGATTTGGCGGTTCCGGTGCTTGGCTCGATTACCAGTAGAGGAACAATCGCCGAGGTGTCCCAGAACTTCACCAGCCCTCCTCCCGCTCCCGCAGCACCGCTTTAGCAACCAATCCCTTGGGATCGCTGGGTCTCGGGAGTTCCCAAAAACCCTTCGGTAACTTTCCTGCACCGAGCTTGATGAGACCCTGTTTTTCCATTTCAACTAATTGATCCGGCAACATCTCGGAACTTTCGGCCGGAGTCAGCTTCGCAATAGGCCGGCCACGCTCGGTGACGAGAACCTCTTCGCCCGCCTTGACCGATCTTAAGTATTTGCTCAGCGACGCCTTTAACTTCGATACAGTTGTAGTCTTCACATAGCCTCCTACTTAGTCAGATTTATATGACTATTATGGTCAATGAGAATTTCACGTCAAGACCTACAGCGAATGACGTAGTTTTCTTCTGTGGAGGGGTCGCCGTGCGGAAAGTCAGAGGAGGACATGAGTCTATCCTTTTCCCAAATGCTTCAAGAGATAATTACAAATCGATACAATTCGACATGCAGATCAAAAAGATGACTAGATCTATTAAACGGAATTGTTAGGCTGTAAGGAGCCGGCCGCAATGCTGAGCGTTAAGCTGATTCAGTGATGAAGGATGACACAGCCGAGGTTCTGTCGATTGAGGGACGCGAGGTCCGCGTGACCCACCCGGCCAAGCCGTATTTTTCTAAGCAGACGAAGCTCTCGAAACTCGATCTCGTGCGCTACTATCTGTCGGTCGCGCCGGGCGCTCTCGCTGGAATCCGGGATCGTCCGCTGGTTCTCAAGCGCTTCGTCGACGGTGCCGAAGGCCAGGCGTTCTATCAGAAACGCGCGCCCGCCGAGCGGCCCTCGTGGTTGCGAACCGTTACGCTGTCATTCCCATCGGGCCGCAAAGCAGAGGAGGTCGTCATCGATGACGCAGCGGGGCTCGCGTGGATCGTGAACCTGGGCTGCATCGAGCTCCATCCACACCCCGTGCGCTCCCGCGATCTTGAGCACCCGGACGAGTTGCGCGTCGATCTCGATCCAGGTCCTGGCGTCGGCTGGGACGACGTGCGCCGTGTTGCTCTCGAGGTGAAATCGTTTCTCGAGGAGATGGGGCTTCGTGGCTGGCCCAAAACGAGCGGTTCACGGGGAATGCATGTGAATGTGCGGCTGGAACAGCGCTGGACGTTCGTCGAGGTGCGCCGCGCCGCACTCGCGTTATCACGCGCAGTCGAGCGGCGTGCACCGGCCCTGGCCAGCTCAAAGTGGTGGAAGGAGGAGCGTCACGGCGTGTTCCTCGACTACAACCAGAACGCCAAGGACCGCACGACGTGCTCTGCCTATTCCGTGCGCCCGCTTCCCGACGGCCGTGTGTCCACGCCACTTCAGTGGCATGAGGTCCCCGACTGCGACCCGGCTGACTTCACCGTGCTCACGGTTCCCAAGCGCTTCGCGGAGTTCGGTGATCCGCACGCAGGCATCGACGACGGGCCAGGTTCGCTCGAAAAGCTGCTCGAGCTCGCGGCGGAAGACGAGGCGGCGGGTCTCGGCGACGCACCCTGGCCGCCACACTTTCGTAAGATGGAGGGCGAAGCACCGCGTGTGCAGCCTTCGCGCGCCCGCTCCACAGCGAAAAAACCCACCGTGAAAAAGCCACGGACCAGGGCGCCACTTCTGGTGGTCGCGAACTCTCCGGACCGAGAAGCGGCCCTCGCCGGTCTCGAAAGGTGGAAGAGTAAACATCCGGAAGTGGCCACCCTTCTCGCCGTCGACGACGTGCTGATCGACTCCATGCGTGGCAGGTCGTCGACCTGGACCCGCATCCGAGTGAACCTGCGAAATGTGCCGGAAGGGTTGCGCCCACCGCAAGAACCCCCCGACCCGGATGAGGATCCAACGCGTGAATGGCGCAGCCGACGCGCTTCGAAGCAGCATCAGAGGTAGCGAAATTCACTGACCGCCGGCGAAAATCACCAACAGCTCTTGTGGTGGAACAACTTCGAGCTGGGCATACGTGCAGTCACTCGGCTGCTTGTCCGTGCGCCACCTGCGAAACTGCGCTGTGTGACGGAAGCGGCTGCCCTGCATGTGGTCGTAAGCGACTTCGACGACCAGTTCGGGACGTAGCGGCTCCCAAGACAAGTCCTTGCCCTGGCTCCAACGGCTCTGGCCCCCGGGCATGCGATGCTCGGCTTCTCCGCTCGCTGGTGCATGCTCGGCCCAATCTTTCCAAGGGTGAGCGGCCAGAGCGTTCTTGCAGTACGGAGTGAGGAATTCTACGAGCTCGCGGCGCTTCCTTTCCGTGAAGCTCGCGCAGACGCCGACATGCTGCAGCGCACCGGAGTCATCGAAAAGGCCGAGCAGGAGTGAGCCAACAGCCGTGCGCTCACCTTTCTTGTGCCAGCGAAAGCCGGCAACGACACAATCGCACTCGCGCTCGTGCTTGACCTTGAGCATCACGCGCTTGTTGGGTTCGTAGGTTCCTGAAACCGGCTTAGCGATGACGCCGTCGAGACCGGCGCCCTCGAAGCGACGAAACCAGTCCGCCGCTATGCTTAATTCTCTGGTTGCGGGCGTCAGGTGGATCGGCGGCGCTGCGGATGAAAGCAGCGATTCCAGCATGAGTCGACGATCTTGGAACGCCATGCTCCGCAGATCTCGGTCTCCCTCGCCGAGGAGATCGAAAAACACGATCGATGCCGGGATTTCTTGTGAAAGAAGCTTCACCCGCGACGCAGCGGGATGAATGCGGAGCTGCAGGGCATCGAAGTCGAGCGCGCCATCCTTTGCGACGACGACTTCGCCGTCAAGCACGCAGCGAGCTGGCAACTGTGACCGGAGCGGTTCGAGCAGTTCCGGAAAGTAGCGGTTCAGCGATTTTTCGTCGCGACTCTGGATCAGGATCTCGTCCCCGTCGCGAAACACCAGTGCACGAAACCCATCCCATTTCGGTTCGTAGATCCATGTTCCGCCTACGGGTAATTCGCCGACCCGCTTGGCGAGCATCGGCAAAACTGGCGGGTTCACAGGAAGATGCATATCTCAGTGTTATACTCTATTGAGCGTTCAAATCGTTCAAGCCGTTCAATCGCTGCGCTTCGTTCAAGTCGTTCCATAAGCGATCTGGTTCCAAACGCTCAAAACGTTCCAGTTGTTTAAGAGTCGGACGCCGATGATTGGACACGTTCAGTTCAGATGAATCGGGATGTAGAAAAAGGGCCTGCGGGCCGGCAGTGAGTATTGACTAACTCGCGCTGCCGCATCTCGCCAGCGCCCGCCGGTCCATTCGATATTCTTGACCTTGACGGTGTACCCCCGCGACCCGAACCCGAGCTTACCATCCAGCACAGCCGTCGAGACGACGGTCAACTGCACGCGGCCTTCAGCGTGACACTGATCGCGACACCGGTGTGATTCTCTTGCAACAAGGGAAGTGTTCTTTCCATTCCATCCTCAGATCCTCGACGTAATAACCGCGGTAAATGGGAATACCTTGAGCCTCCATCTATTCATCGTAGGTATAAATCTTACTCCACATTTTTCCTTCTGCTTGCATCGCCTTGGACATCGTGGCGTTCCTCCCGACAATTTACTCTATCAATCCATATCATCATTAAAAAATCGGAAAAAATCGACCGCAGGATCTCGGTTAGCTCCATGACATACCCGGCCGTCGAATAGATTGGCGCACCGACGCGATAAACAAAGACCCCGCATGCAGCGAGGCCTTACCATCAAATGCGCGGATCAGGTTAAATTAATCGGCATGCGTCGTCGGAAACATCAATGACTTAACGGTGACGGGAATGACTTCGGTGATACCCAGGCACTCGCCGATGTCGATGTAATCCAAGTCACCGACCTCGATGCCATCCACGGCGATGATGTCGCGCGCCACTTTGAACTCATCTTTGAGAATACCGCCGAGGGACTTGGCGATATCGAGATCCAAAGTGAGATAAAGCGGACATTTCGTGTCGTCTGAATCTTTTAAGATCTCAGCGACGCCTGCCGCGATGCGCTTGACCGATTGATAATCCGGCACGCCGCTCACGCTTAAAGACAAGGCCAAGCCCGCAGTGAACCGCGGCAAATCGAACTTACGCAACGATTGCCTGAGCGATTCACTCACCGAATCACCATCGCGAATGGCTGCTTGAATGACTTTGAGTCCGTGCACCGGCAGCGCCTTTTCGTTAGAAACATAGCTGGTGTTGCCGCTGGCTTGAATGGTGTATTCGCCGGCGCCGATGACGGTAGCGCGAATACCTTCGATGGGCTCGCGCAGGATACCCTTCGGCAGTTTCTTCAAATACTCGCGCATGTTCTTACCGAGCACGGGCCCGATGTCACCATAGGCTTTGGGATCGCGGTCATAGACATGCTCGGAAACGCCGCCGGAGAAAACAATATGCTGTATTTGCGTGAAACCGCGATAATTGGTGAACGACGGTGTAACCATTAGCGAACTAGCCATGGGCGAGTTTGGTCCTTCTTCAATCGTCTCGAAGAGAATTCTCGCCATGTAGGCGCCGAAGTCTTCCTTCATTTTTTCAGTAATCGTCTGACCGAGCTCCACTTTGTAGCCGAGCTCTTTCATCATCGTCCGGCCGGCATCTTCGATGCGCGTGATCTTGTCCTTCTCGTCGAAAGCGATCAGACGCGCCCCGATGTTGATCGCAGCCGTTTGCGTCACGACGCCGTCTTCCACCAGAGAGAATTTCGTCGTGCCGCCACCCATATCGACGTTGAGCACGATTTTGTGCTCGCTCTTCGACAAATCCACCGCGCCGCAACCATACGCCGCAAGAAGCGCTTCGTGATTATGACCCGCCGCGGCGCAGATAAACTTGCCCGAGTATTTGGCGAAGTTCTCGACGATGGGCTGGGCGTTTTCTTTCTTGAGCGCTTCGCCGGTGATGATCACGGCGCCGGTGTCGACATCCTCCGGCGTCAGGCCCGCCTCTTTATAGGCGCTGTGAATAAACTCATTAACCTTGTCGGTATCGATCTTGGTCGCCGACACGTAGGGAGTCAGCATGATCGGTGAGCGGTAAAGCACCTCGCGGTTGGTCACTCTGAATTTTCCGGACAGCGACGCGCCTTCGCGCCGCAACGTGATGTGGGAGAAAATCAAATGAGACGTCGATGAACCGATATCGATGCCCACGCTCTTGAGCGAGAACATCTCGAGCCCTTCGATATCGGTGACAATCTCGTCTTCTCCGATGATGAAATTGTCCGGATGGTCGTGATCATAAATGTCGTCGTGCATCTTTCGCCTCAATTTTTCGCGCGAATTTTCCATACCCTAATAATAGGAATCCCCGCGCGCGGCGGGGATTCCTTTAGCTTACCTAATTTCCGCTCGGGAGGAATCGCCTATTGTTTACCCATCGCCTTGGACCACTCGTACTCCGGGTTGGTGTAGCATTCCTCCGGCATGATGCTCTTGATCCCGCGCTTGCCCAATTCCTCTTCGAACTTTCTACGAATGAATGGATCCTCGTTGGGATACTCGATCTGGTCTTTGGCGCGGTCTTCGACTTTTTCCGCGTGGCCGTGGAACTGCATCGGCGGATGCAGCGCGAGATAACGCGCCATGTCACCGCCGGCGTTAAAATGCTGGTGGAACCACTTGTTAGGCGGCGTCACCATGCTGCATTCATGCCACGGGCAAACGATCTTCTCTTTGCCTTCTTCCCACATGATCGAATAGCCTTCGCCCGCCGGAATGATGATCGCGCGGCCCGGACCATGGCGGTGCGCCTTCTTGTAGGTCTTCGGTGCAAAGACCGACATATGCGCGGTCAATTCGGAATTTGGGAACTGCATGAACACGCTTTTACCGCCGGCACCCCGTCGTTCGTTGGCGTCGAGCTTGTTCCACGCGCGCATGTCGGGAAAGAAATTGCCGTACCAAAAACCCCGCAAACCGAGCCCTTCGTCGAAGTCCTTGGCTTGGACCAGTTTGGCCTCAGAGTAAAAGTCCCCTTCTGTTATGGCAGTGGTCGGCTCAAACGAGTTGTTGAAATACATCTCAGGGTCCGGCAGAGCGGACATGGCCATCGGCATATAACTATAATGAAACAGCCGTACCGGCTTGTCACCCTGCATATTGCTGAAAACATGCTGATGGTGGCGCGGCACCAAAAACATCGAATGCTCTTGCCACTCAAAGCTCTTCTTGGGTTTGTTTTCGGCCCACACAGTCGAGAGGCCGCGACCAGAACATACGTAGACGATTTCATCGAGGGCGAACTTGATCGGAGGCGTTGATTTGCCGGGTGCAATTTCACTTACACGTGCCGAGCTAACACCTTCTTGGCCCAACAGCTGAATGAATGCGGCTTTGCATCCTCTTTCTTCCCACCACTCCAACTCGATGGTACGTAAATCTTCAATATAATAACCGGTATGGATCGGAATCCCCTTCGTTTTCATCCACCGGTCATAGGTAAATTCCTTACTCCACATGGTGACGACCGGTTCTTGTTTGGCTGCTTCGGCCATAAATCTTCCTCCTTGTCTCTTTCTTCTATCGTCTCGCTTCTTTGCTGGCAACCTGCAATCGCACAACTGCCCATTGCAGTGCCGCTTCGGCTGCGTCCCAATCCTTTTCTTCCCGGTTGAGCTCGGCCAGCCGATTTTCCGCGCGTTCTTTGGCCTGCTGCGCTCGCGCTATATCGATTTCCGCAGCGAACTCCGCAGCTGGCGCCAATACGGTCATAACATTATCCAAAACCTCGGCATAGCCCCCGCTTACTGCCAGAGTCGTCTTACTAGTGCCCTGCTTGTAGCTCATCTCGCCGGGCACGAGCGTCGACAAAAAAGCGATGTGATTCGGTAGCACGCCGAACTCGCCCAATTCCCCCGGGGCGGTGACTTCATCGACTTCTTCGTCGAGAAGCATCTGACTCGGCGTCACCACTCGAAGCGTGATTTTGTCGGCCATCTCAAATTTCGATGTGCTAGGCGTGAGATGTAGGGGCAAGGCGCGCCTTGCCCCTACTATTGCCTGCCTGCCTATTGCCTCGTCTTACGCCGCCGCCATCTTCTTGGCTTTCTCAACAGCCTGCTCGATGGTGCCGACCATGTAAAAGGCCTGCTCGGGAATATCGTCGTGTTTGCCGTCGACGACTTCCTTGAAGCCACGGATCGTGTCTTTCAATTCCACGTAGGCGCCGGGAGTTCCGGTGAACGCCTCGGCGACGTGAAACGGTTGCGACAGAAAGCGCTGAATTTTGCGCGCCCGGGCCACGGTCAATCTATCTTCTTCGGACAACTCATCCATACCGAGAATGGCAATGATGTCTTGCAAGTCTTTGTAACGCTGGAGGATCAGCTGCACCGAACGAGCGACGTCGTAATGCTCCGAGCCGACTACATGGGGATCCAAAATTCGTGACGTTGAGTCGAGCGGGTCCACCGCCGGATATATACCCAACTCGGCGATTTGCCGCGACAGCACCGTGGTCGCGTCCAAGTGCGCGAACGTCGTCGCCGGCGCCGGGTCGGTCAAGTCGTCGGCGGGGACATAAATCGCCTGGACCGAGGTAATCGAACCTTTCCGCGTCGTGGTAATCCGTTCCTGGAGTTCGCCCAAGTCAGTCGACAAAGTCGGCTGATAACCGACGGCCGAAGGCATACGGCCGAGCAGGGTCGAAACTTCTGAGTTGGCCTGGGTGAAACGGAAGATGTTGTCCAGGAAGAGCAGCACGTCCCGACCCTCATCGTCGCGGAAATACTCCGCCAGTGTGAGCGCGGTCAGGGCGACGCGGGCACGGGCTCCAGGCGGTTCGTTCATCTGGCCATAGACCAGGGAAGTCTTGTTGATGACGCCCGACTCCTTCATTTCGAGCCAGAGGTCGTTTCCTTCACGGGTGCGCTCGCCGACGCCGCCAAAGACGGAGTAGCCGCCGTGCTTCATCGCAACGTTGTTGATCAGCTCCATGAGAATGACGGTTTTGCCGACGCCGGCTCCGCCGAATAGGCCGATCTTTCCGCCGCGGGCATAAGGCGCGAGCAAGTCGACGACCTTGATACCGGTTTCGAATGCTTGAACTTTGGTTTCTTGATCGACGAATTCCGGAGTTGGCCGGTGAATCGGATAGGATTTTTTGGAGTTGATCGGACCCGCTTCATCCACCGGCTCGCCGATCACGTTGAGAATCCGGCCGAGGGTTTCTTCTCCTACTGGCACGGTAATTCCCGCACCCGTATCCATCACGTCCATGCCGCGGACCAGACCTTCGGTGGCGTCCATGGCGATACAGCGGACCGTGTTTTCACCCAAGTGCTGCGCCACTTCCAAAACGAGATTCCACGACTGGTCACTAATCGCCGGATTGGAAGCCTTCAAGGCGTTGTAGATCGACGGCAGCGAGCCGTCGGCAAACTCCACGTCGATGACCGCGCCCAAAACCTGGGTGATTTTCCCCATGTCCATAATATTAAAACCTCCAAAAACGTGTTCGTGCTCGTGGCTCGTGCTGGTAAATCTGTGCTTGTTGTTCTACCGAACACGAGCACGTATCACGATCACGGTTTTACATCACTTCAAAGCTTCCGCCGTGCCGACGATCTCCATCAGCTCGCGCGTGATCGACGCCTGCCGCGCTCGGTTCATTTGCAGCGTCAAACTGCCGATCATCTTTGCCGCGTTGCTGGTGGCCGAGTCCATGGCCGTCATGCGCGCGCCGTGCTCGCTGGCGGTCGCTTCCAACAACGCCCGCTGCGCGGCAACGTCGGTAATTCTCGGCAAGAGACTTGCCAGAAGTTCCTGCACTCCCGGCTCATATAGATACTCCGTCAGTTGCTGTGGTTCTGTCTCACTACTCGTCAAGGCAATGGGTAATAGTTTTTCCAACGTCGGCACCTGAGAGAGTGCCGAGCGAAATCGGCTGTACAAGATGTAAACCGCGTCAGTCTCGCCATTGAGGAAACGCGCTATCAACTTGTGAGCGATCTCTGCCGCCAGCTCATCGGCCGGCGCAGCCAGGATGCCGATGTAGCGGTCGACAATGGCCGCACGGCGGCGGCGAAAATGATCGGCTCCTTTGCGTCCAACCAGAGTAAGCTCGATTTTCTTGTCGCCACTGTTTTTCCGAATGAACGCTTCGGCGGCACGAATCAGATTGGCATTGTATCCGCCGCACAGGCCGCGATCCGAGGTAAACAGGACCAGGTCAATATTCTTTTCGTCGCTAGCCCTAAGCAGCGGATGGACCTCGCCGGACACGCGAGCGGTGACGTTCTTTAAAAGCTCGGTCATCTTTTCTGCATACGGTCGCGCCGCCACCGCCGCCTCTTGGGCGCGGCGCAGCTTGGCCGCCGACACCATCTTCATGGCCTTGGTGATCTGCTGCGTGTTGCGAACCGAGCTGATCCGCTTACGTATTGCTTTGAGCGTCGCCATGCGTCATTTTCGTTTCGGGTTTATCGTTCCGCGTTTCGAGTTCACCCAAAACGTGAAACCCTAAACTTAAGCCTTGAACACCCCTTTAAACTCTTCCAACGCCTTAGTCATCTTGGCGCGTAGATCTCCGTCCAGCTCGCGCTTCTTGAGAGTGTCAGCGAAGATATCCGGATGCCTCGACTCGATGAACGAATACACCTCTTGTTCGTATTTTTTCAGTGCCGTCGCTGGCAGTTCATCGACGAAGCCGTTGGTGCCGGCGTAAATAATTAAAATCTGTCTTTCGACCGGCAGCGGTTGATACTGGTCCTGTTTTAACAATTCGACCAGACGCGAGCCGCGACTGAGCTGACGCTGGGTGGCCTGGTCCAAGTCGGAGCCGAATTGCGCGAAGGCCGCCATCTCACGATACTGCGCCAACTCGAGGCGTAGCGTGCCGGCGACTTGTTTCATTGCCTTGATCTGCGCGTTGCCGCCGACGCGGGAAACTGAAATGCCGACGTTGATCGCCGGGCGAACACCGGAATAGAAGAGATCGCTTTCCAAAAAGATCTGCCCATCGGTAATCGATATCACGTTGGTCGGAATGTAAGCGGAAACGTCGCCTGCCTGGGTTTCGATGATCGGTAAAGCCGTGAGGGATCCGCCGCCGCGCGCGTCGCTCATCTTGGCCGCGCGTTCAAGCAAGCGGGAGTGAAGATAGAAAACGTCGCCAGGGTACGCTTCGCGTCCAGGCGGACGGCGCAACAGCAACGAGAGCTGACGGTAAGCGACGGCGTGCTTGGACAAATCGTCGTAGATCAGCAATGCATGGCCGCCGTCATCACGGAAGTGCTCGCCCATCGTGCAACCGGAATAAGGCGCAATGAACTGCAGCGGCGCCGATTCGGATGCCGTCGCCGCGACGACGATGGTGTAATCCATCGCGCCCGCCTCGCGGAACCTATCGACGACCTGGGCGACCGTCGAACGCTTCTGGCCGATCGCCACATAGATGCAGACGACGTTGCCACCCTTTTGGTTGATGATCGTGTCAATGGCGACAGCGGTCTTGCCCGTCTGACGGTCGCCGATGATCAACTCGCGCTGGCCGCGGCCAATGGGGATCATACCGTCGATCGCCTTCAAACCCGTCTGCAGCGGCTCTTTCACCGGCTGGCGCGCGACGATGCCGGGCGCTTTGAGCTCGATGCGTCTTTTGTTTTTGGCGTCGATCGGCCCGCGACCGTCGATGGGCTCACCCAACGCGTTCACAACGCGGCCGACGAGCTCCTTGCCGACAGGAACCTCGGCGATACGCCCGGTCCGTTTGACTGTATCGCCCTCTTTGATCATGTGGGTTTCGCCGAATAGCGCAGCGCCGACGTTGTCCTCTTCGAGGTTGAGCGCAACGCCGTAAATGCCATGGGGAAACTCAAGCAGCTCACCGGCGGCGACTTTGTCGAGCCCGTGCACGCGAGCGATACCGTCACCGGTGGAAAGCACCGTGCCGATTTCCTGGATCTCAACCGTTTTTTCGTAATCGCGAATCTGTTCTTTGATGATTCGGCTGATCTCCGCCGTGCCGATTTCCATATTGAGGCTCCTTAGTATCCGCGCGCGATGCGCTGTTTCATTTTTTCAAGCTGGGTGCGAATGCTGCCGTCGTAGACTTTGCCTGCCAATTCGATCAACAAGCCGCCGACTAGGTCCGAGTCGGTTTCCTGCTGCAGTACAACCTCTTTGCCGGATATACTGCGTAGCCGACCGCGCAATTGCTCGACCATCGCCGGCTCCAGACTGCTGGCGCTAACGACCTTCGCGTCGACGCGTCCTTTGGCTTCATTGAGCAGTCGCCGATAGCAACTGACAATGCCGGTCAAATGGATCAGACGATCGCGGTCCAAAAGCAACGAAAGGAAATGCACGGTTAGAGGCGAAAGCTGCTGGCTCCGCGTAACCTGAGTGAGAATGCGTTTTCTCGCATCGACGCCGAAAGCCGGGTTGGTCAGGACCTGCTCGAGTTCGGATTCGTCATATGCCGCATAAAACTCTTCGATCTCTTGGCCGATTTTTTCTTCTTGGCCGGCCTCGCGCGCCAATTGAAAAAGCGCTTTGGTATATCGCCGGCTTAAGCTGCCTTCTATCATGAAGTCTAACCGATTGTTTGAATAAACTCTGCTACGAGCCGGCTCTGATCGGCGCCGGATATATTGCGCTGCACTAACTCTCGAGCCGTCGTTGCGGCCTGGTTGGCCATCTCCTCGCGCATCTTTTGCCGCGCAATTTTAACTTCTTGATCGGCGAGAAAGTTGGCGTCTTCTTTGATTTTTAACGCCATGGTATGCGCTTCACTGATGAGCTTGCTCTTTTCTCTCTCACCTTCCTCTCGCAGTGAGCTGTGAATTGACTGCGCCTCCTTGTCGAGTCCCGCCAGTTTGGCTTTGTATTCGCGGACCAGCGACTCAGCGGCTTGTTTCCTGGCCGTGGCTTGCGTAATTGCCGAGAGAACTTCTTGATGGCGCGTTTTGAGGAAGTCACGGGCCAACGGAACTGCGAATTTAATAATGACGAATGCGTAAATAATGAAATTGGCAAGGGGCCAACCCACGTCGGTGATCGACGGCGCGTGATGTTCGGCTTCGGCCGCAGCCGAGGCCCAAGCCTGTGCGGTGGCGAGGAGGTCAAGCGCGATCACGCGACTCTCCTCCCTAGTATTTTGCTTACCATTTCCGCGGCGACCGCAACCGCTTCAGTGGCGGCAAGCCGCCTTTCCCGTTCCATTGCGGCGGCCACTTCTCGGCGAACACTTTCAAGGGTCCTCGTCGCTTCTTCGCGTGCCTGGCTGAGAATTCTTTCACGCTGTTGGCGGCCGTCCTGCAGGATCGCTTCCTTAGCCGCGTATCCGGCCGCCTGTGCTTGGGCGATTTTCTCGTCATACTGAGCGCGCAGTTGCGCGCCCTCGAGCTCTAGGTCCGCTGAGTCATGCTGCGCGCCCGTGGTTTTGCGCTCGCGTTCTTCGAGCAACTGCAAGTACGGCTGGAATAGGACTTTGTTGAGGATTAACAACAAGACGACGAACAGAATAACTTGATAAGCGACGCTGATGTCTAAAGAAATCATTGGTCCATTTTCGCCTTTGTGCACGCCCTTGCGAGTGTCTAACGCGCCTGGGCGATGCAAAACCCAAGGCCCAGATAATAAAAAACCTACCTTCAGTGATGAACGTAGGATCTTGGGATGGAATTAACGGCGAACCGAAATCTAGTTTTTGGAATCAGCTTGCAGCTTTGGTGCTGGAGCTGCCGCAGCCTTGTCCGCACTCACGCTTTGTGAACTTGCGACTCCGCCCTTTTGCTTTGTCACTCCCATGGAGCAGTCACCCTCAAACACCACGCCCTCAGTGATGATCAACCGGGGGGTATCGATATTGCCAATTAACCGCGCCGGCGCCGTTAACTCTACCTTTTCTTTGGCGGTGACGTTACCTTCGACCTTACCTAGGATTACCACCACTTCGCCCCAAATCTTGGCGCGAACCTCGGCGCCTTCACCGATTGTCAATGTGCCATGACACTGAATGTCTCCATCCACCGCGCCATCGATTCTGGCAGGACCTTGAAAGCTGAGCTGGCCCGAAACGCGGCTTCCTTTATACAGATGTCCGACCAACGCCGCGGTTGAAGGTTGCGACGCGACTTCCGTTTTGGGAGCAGATTTCGCTTCCGGCGCGGTGACCGCTGGAGCAGGCGCCACCGGAGCCGTAGCAACTGGAGCTGCAGCCACTGGAGCCGGTTGAGGCGCTGGCTTCGGAGCTTCCGGAGTTTTTTCCGGCACCTTTTCAGGGACTTTTTTTCCACTCGGGTTTCGATCAAACCAAGCCATAAATTGGATGCCCTGTGGGCAAAGTCTCCTATAGCATTCACGAATCTCGTTGTCAAAACACCGATTGCCAATTGGCTGTGGCTCTGGCTCGCCGAGCCGGTGGGTAGCCAGTTTCATTTTCTGAATCAGCCTCGCCAGCGCTCAATTGTCCGGAAAGTAGGGATTTGGACTCGAAACCGACTCTCCTTGACCCCTTGGCCGACTTTGTTTAGCTTAAGACGACTCATACTAGAGAATGGACACAATAATCGAGTCCTCGTAGCTCATCGTGCGTAGCACATTGACGATCGCCCGTTCGGAATGCCGAAGCTCTCCAAAAATAGAACGAAGTCCAGGAGCAAATATGTCGCAAGCGGCAATCGCGTTCCTGGTTTGGCTTAGCTTCGGGGTCGCCACCGCACAAGCCGAACCGGTCCGCGCGGCCTATCCGTCTGCGAATGTCCAGTTCCTGCCCGCGTTCGTGGCGCTGGAGAAAGGCTTCTACAAGCGCGAGGGCCTGGACGCTGAGCTTATCTCCGTGCGCAACGCGGTCACGGCCGTACAAGCGCTGCTCGGCAATCAAATTCATTTTATTTTTTCCGTCGGGCCGCAGATGCCGTCGATTTGGGAAGGCGCTGACATTATCTTGCTGGCGCAGCAGGTGGGACGGCCGACTTTTTCCATGATGGTTACGCAAGACATTCAAAAAGTGACCGACCTTAAGGGCAAAAAGATCGGCGTCAGCTTCGGCGGTTCGACTTTCGCCGGCACCAAGGCGCTGCTCGAACTCTACAAGATGAATCCGGAGAAAGACGTTCAGTACATCAGTATTCCGGGTACCCAGCCCAAGATCGCCGCCCTGCAGCAAGGCATAATTCAAGCAGCGCTGCTCGGACCGCCCTCGGATTACATCGCGATCAAAGCCGGCTTCAAGCGCCTGGTCAATTTAGCCGATTTATTTAAGGACACTTCTTTCAGCGGGCTTGCCGCCACTGGCAAAGCGATCAAAGAGAATCCGCAAGTCGTCAAGCGCATGGTGCGTGCCATCGTCCGCGGCGTAATTCACAGCCGCGATTATCCGGAAGACGCGATTCAAACCATGATGAAGCACTGGCGCATGGAGCGCGACGTTTGCGTGGATGCGTACAATCTCGTTAAGGAAGCGTTGATTCCTGTGCCGACCGAGAAAGGCGTCGAGCTCATGGCGCAATGGCAAGCGGTCGCTTTAAACGTGAAACCGAAGCGCCCGGTGCGCGAATATATGAATCTGCGATTTGTCAATGAAGTCATGGCAGAAATAGGACAGAAGTGAGGAGCTGATGTTGAAAAAGCTATTACTCGTAGGAACATTTTTACTAGCGGCATCGTACGGTATCTCGGCCGAGAGCCCCGATAAGAAGGGCCCACTTTATGCAACTTTGAAAACCAGCATGGGTGATATCGTCATCCAACTATTCGACGACAAAGCACCCAAGACAGTTGCCAATTTTGTTGGTCTGGCGAGTGGAACCAAGGAGTGGTTGGATCCGAAGACCGGCGAGAAAGTGAAGCGCCCGCTATATAACGGCACCATATTTCATCGCGTCATTCCTGGCTTCATGATTCAAGGCGGCGATCCGCTCGGCAACGGCAGAGGCGGGCCGGGTTATAACTTTGAAGACGAATTCCATCCGGACTTAAGGCACAACAAGGCCGGAATACTCTCCATGGCAAATGCCGGACCGAACACCAATGGCAGCCAGTTCTTCATCACCCATCAAGCGACGCCGAATCTCGACGGGCGGCACAGCGTTTTCGGCGAGGTCGTCAAAGGACAAGAAGTCGTCGTGGCGATCGGCAATGTGTCGCGCGACCCGCGTGACCGGCCGATCAAGGACGTGGTCATCAAGGAAATCGTCATCACCCGCGGCAGTTACTGAGCCGGTGTTCACGAGAACCCAACGATGCGCCTTGAGTATCTCTGCACAAGAATTTTTTTTATCGCCTGTGTATTTTCCGTATTCGTCCCGTTCAGGTCGAGCTTCGCCGCCGAAACGCCGCTCCTTCAAGCCACTGCCGTCTACGGCGTCATCAGTACCGATCCAGTTTATCTGGCCATTGCTCAGGAAAAAGGCTTTTTCAAGAAAAATGGTCTCGACATCAACCTGACGCACATCCCGACGAACCAGGCCGTGCGAGCATTGGTCGGCGGAAAGATTCATTTCACTACCGTCGGTCCGCAGGTCGTCGAAGCTTCGCTCTCCGGCGCGGATGCGGTCTACATCATGGGCGTAATCAACAGCTTCGTTCTTTCCCTGTACGCGAAACCGGAGATCGCCAACGTCAGGGCGTTATCGGGCAAAACCCTAGGGGTGACAAACAAGGGCACGCCGACGGATTTCGCCGCGCGTTTGATCCTCAAGCAAAACGGCCTGGTTGCCGATAGCGAGGTGAAGTTTGCCTACTTGAAAGAAATCCCCGCGCTCGTCGCCGCGCTAAAAGAAGGCATCATCGACGGCGCGATGATTTCCGCGCCGAGCACGCTGACGGCGCGCAATCTCGGCCTCAAAGAACTCGTTAACATCACCGCGCAGAAGATTCCCTACGTCCAACATTCGATCGCGACAACGAAGTCGTACATCAATGCCAATTCCGATGCCGTGCGCCGCTTCGTGCGCGCCGCCGCCGAAGCCTTAGACTACACTCGGAAGAATCGAACGGAGGTTCTGCCAGTGATGTCCAAATTCACCAAGATCACAGATCCTGCACAGCTCAACGAAGCGCTGGACACCTATGAAAAAGCTTGGGAAAGACTTCCAATGCCCTCGCAGGCGGCCATCGAGGCCGTCCTCACATCGTCAGAGAATCCCAAAGCCAAAAGCGCCAGATGGGATCAATTCGTCGATGACCGATTTGTGAAAGAGCTGATCGCGGCCGGCATGTTCAAATAGTTACGCCGACCGAGCATGTCACCCTGGGCGCTCAGCGAAGTATCTCGTCTTGATCCGCATGACATGATCCTCACGTTATTCCAAATCGTACCGTACGCCGAGCTGATCGCCGACCTCTCTCAATGCCTTGAGCACGGACGAAAGCAGCGGAATCCCCCGCTCAGCTCTTTCCTCTGCGGTCTCAAATTCAATCTGTCCGGCGACGTAGACACGCTCCTGTCCCGCCGTTGGCGGCGTTGATTTCAATTCGCGGATCAGCCGGTCCATGTCTTTTTTGAATTCAGTGACCGGCCGAAACGTATCGACGCGAATCGCGCCAAAAAAATGCCCGCGCGGATCTTGATTGGCATTGAGCGCTGTCATCGTTCCGGTCAATACGCCGCAGAGAATTTCCACGAGAATCGCAAGCCCATATCCTTTGTGACTGCCGCCTTCGCGCGAGCCACCGAGGGGCAAAAGTCGCCGCGCTTTTTGGGCCATGCGCGGATCGAGTGTTG